>OGLM01002688.1_pt1 | contig 15763 bp, 13 predicted proteins | sample 1572531 | NCBI WGS metagenome assembly OGLM01 (sample SAMEA2581909, study PRJEB24529) | metagenome | biome: Human gut stool | place: China | collected 2011 | reverse complement strand
CTCAGGGAGAAAAAAGAGGAAAGTCCGCAGGCTTTTCTGAATTAAAGAAACCGCTCTAACCCGCTTTAGCAAAGCGGGGATTTTTTTCTTTAAAACAGTTCTTTTATACTACCGTTCCTGTTATGCAAATATGAAAATTTCCGTTATTAAAAATGTGAGGAGGCTGTAAAAAAACTCCCCTTAAACTTAGAGTATAATTATCATTGGCAAAAATAAAGGGAAGAGATCGAAACCTCTTCCCAATCATACAGATTTATCTTATTGTTTAATTGACGAGAAAAAACATAAGGAGTCTGTATGATGAATTCAATGATAAAGGAAAATGGTGTAACATTCAAGGAGTTAGAGAAAAATATTTATGCATGGGTCTGCCAGATCGGAAGAGAGTTCACAAAAGAATTCCTGGAACGGTATGACCGGATGCTGATGGAGGACAGGGACAAGAAGAAGTACCGGAATAAAGGTGCCAGACAGACAACCGTAAAAACCGTGTATGGTGAAGTGACTTATCAGAGAATGGTCTATGAGGTAATAGAGGAAGATGGCACCAAACGTTTTGTGTATCTTTTGGATGAAACACTGGAACTGGACCATGTGGGGCTGATTTCAACAAACATGGCAGAATTGCTGGTAAAAGGGATCACGGAGCTGTCTTACAGGGAATGTGCCACGAAAGTCAGCGAGATGACAGGACAGACCATCAGTGCAATGGGAGTATGGAACGTCATCCAGGCGTTAGGGGAAAAGGTCTACAATGAAGAAGCAACGCTGACAGAAGAATATAAGAAAGGTCATGTAAAAGGGGAAAAAGAAGTTCCTGTCCTGTTTGAAGAAGCAGATGGAGTTTATATCAAACTGCAGGGCAAAGACAGAAAAAAGGAAAAGCAGGATAAGGCAGAGATCAAGATAGGGATCGCTTATGATGGCTGGAGAAAAACCGGTCCGGAGCGTTATGCCCTGGAAAATAAAGTAGTAGTTGCTGGTTTTTCAAAAGCAAAAGAATTCCAGGAATACCGGGAGGCAGTGATCGCACAGGAGTTCAATCTGGATGAAGTAAGCCAGAGGATCTTAAATGCAGAGGGGGCATCGTGGATTAAGAAAGTAAAAGATAAGAGTACGTGCTTCCAGTTAGACCCGTTCCATCGGAACAAAGCGGTAAAAGAAAAGATCCATGAAAGGACAGCGCGGGAAGCTGTTTTAGAACTTCTGAGGGAAGAAGAGATCGAAGAAGTATTCCGGTATCTGGAGATTTACCGGAACAGTCTGAGTGACGATGATGAGATTCAGGACGTGGAAGAACTGATCCGGTATTACGAGAATAACCGGGAAGGGCTCCTGCCATACCAGTCGCAGGGACTTGACCTGCCGGAACCACCAGAAGGGCTGGAATACCGGAACATGGGAACAATGGAGAACCATGTGTGGAGTGTAATTGCAAAGCGGATGAAACACGGGCACAGGAGTTGGAGCCGGAGGGGTGGGAATCATCTGGCAAAAATTCTGGCGAAGAAATGCAGTGGGAAACTGTATGAAGTAACGGAACGTCTGAGAAGCCCAGTATTTGAAGAAGAAAAAGTAGAAGAATTATATGGAGAGATCCTGATGTCGGCGAAAGCACCGAAGAAAGAAGAAAAAGGATACGAATATCCGGTGATGGGTCATGTGGTCGGACTGGACGGAAAGATACAGGGGGAGAGAAAGCGATTGCTACACATGGCTGGATATTAGAAATTAGTGTAGAAACAGGACTATTTCAACAAAAAGATAAATCAAAAAGAAAGTTGCCAACGATTACTTGACAGTAACATACATAACAGTAAAGAAAAAAATATCTTGAAATATATGACAATCTAAGATACACTGATACCGAAGGACAGAAGAGTATACTTTTTTGTCCTTCTTTTTTCTATCATACTTGAGCTATATTTTCAAGTATTTCTTTAAAAGTTATCATTTTTCAGCAAAAAACATTGAAAATATTTAATTTTTTTCCTGGAACAAAAAAGTATACTTTTTTATCCCTTTTTCATCCTGTGCCGTAAACCCGGCACAGAAAATGTTACTCCCACATTTTTCACATTACATTGAAAAATGATGGTTGCGAACATTTTTCTTTTGTATCCGGAGCAGCCAAACGGCTGCTCTATTAATTTCCAACCATCGATTCAAAACTGAATAGAGAATTGGAGACTTCATAATGGTATCACAATTAATTATGATACCAAAATAGGTGCTATTTATAGCACCCTTGGATCTCAACGCAGTTGCAGGTACTGCGATAGAAAAACTGTAGCAGATTGTAAAGGAGCAGGATTGCATTTTACAATGTGTGGTCTTTGAGAAAATGTAAGCTTGCTTTTTGCCAGAAATTTACTATACTCTAATTAACGGGACTCATACTTTAAAAAAGAGGGGGAAAGACTATGAAATGGTTCAAGGAACATAAGAAGGTAGCAACCATCGGATTGGCAGGGATTTTTCTTCTTGTCCTGGTCCTGATCGGCTGTGGGGTCGCATTCAGCGGTTCAAGAAATGGATCAGATCAGAAGGAACAGGAAGCATCTGTAACAGATGAAAAAAAAGACACTGTAACAGAGGAAAAAAGTTCTGATACAGAAGTAAAAAAAGAGGATGCTGCGAAAGAGGATGTCTCTGAAGAAAAAACGGAGACCAAAGAAGAGGCAAAAAAAGAAAAAAAGACAGAAAAAAAGGATGATACCAAGAAAACCGGTACTGCATCCGCTACGGCTACAACCAAAAAAGATGAAGCGAAAGCTTCCTCCAGTAAGTCATCCAGCAGTTCCAGCACGAAGAAGACAGAGACAAAAGCAAATAACTCCAGTTCTTCCAATAGCAGCAAGCCGCAGCATACGCATACCTGGGTAGCCCAGACGAAAAATGTCTACCATGAAGCAACCGGACACTACGAAAATAAGTGGGTGGAAGATTCCGCAGCTTGGGATGAAGATGTTTATGCAACAAAGGTGATCTGTAATTGTGGAGCAGTGTTTGATTCAGTTGAGGCATGGCTGCAACATACTGATGAAGGTTGTCATCAAGGATATTATGTGGATGATGTAAAGACTGGAACAGTCCATCACGAAGCCACTGGTCATAATGAACAGAAATGGGTGCAGGATTCCGCAGCATGGACAGAGACTGTTACTACTGGATATAAATGTAGTGGATGTGGAGCGACAAAATAAAAAAGCAGAAAAGAAAATAGAGAAATAAGCTAGGGAAAGACTTTGCAGATGCAGAGTCTTTTTTTCATACCCTAAATACAAAAAAGAAAGGAAAAAGTCATGAAAGTAGGAAAAAGACTAACCGCTTTCTTCCTGGCAGCGATATTGATTCTGACCAGTAATGTGACTGGTTTTGCCGAAGAAACTACGGCAGATCAACAGCCGGAAGAAGCAAAAAGTACCTATCTTCTGACCGTAGATGCAGAAGATAGTACAGTAACCGTAAAAGGTGATCATGTTGAGCAGAAGACTGCATCAACTTATCAGATTGAAGTGCGAAGTGAGGTAGTAGCAAGCGTTGTTCCTGCGGACGGAAAGGAAATAAAGGAAGTCCGTGTCAATGAAGAGCAGATGGATCTTGCAGATGGAACCGTTACCTTTTCTATGCCGGAAAAAGACAGCTTGCTGCAGGTAATCCTGAAAGAAAAAGAGCAGGCTGCCGAAGAAACGGAAGAACCAAAGCAGGAGGTAACGCAGACAGAAGAATGGGAACTTCCGGATGAGAAGGAATACCAACAACGGTTACAGCTTGCAAAGGCATTAGGCATGGAAGACTGGCTGGATGAAGAGGGATGGCTGGATGATGGCTACTTTGCCGGAAAGAGTGATCTGGAATTAACAGAAAGTGGTGTAGTGCCATTGATTCGCAACAGTATTACGAATCCTAAAATGTCAAGAGCCGTAACTCTTTATAACAAAATTACTTACAACAATATTTCCTCTGCAGAGTTTGCGGTAGACGGAAAGCTGGCCTTTTGCTTGGAGTACGCAAAGACAACCCCACCAGCAGGGACGGCAACGGGAACACCAACCGAGATTACAAATTCCGGAGTAAAAGCTGCCATGTATTATGGCTACACTGGACCGGCTGCAGCACAGTATAATTTCAGCAGCACCTCTCAGGCCGTTCTGGTCACGGCCACACTGAGCAGCTACTACTACAGTGGACAGTCTCCGTTTTCAAGTGCAACCAGTGGAAATGCACAGAGTACCGGATTTACAGCTTTTTATAACTTTGTCGAAGCACATAAGGCTTCCGTACCATCTTCCTTTAAAGCCTATGCGGTAAGTACGGGTTCAAATACCCAGCATTTAGGATATTGGACGTACGCACCAACCGGAACCATGTATCTGACCAAGACATCGGCTAATACAGCAATGACGGACAATAATAGCTGCTACAGTCTTGGAAATGCAGTCTATGGGGTATATTCCAACTCGGCCTGTACTACAAAAGTAGGTACGTTGACTACTGGAACGAACGGTGTATCCAATCCGATCTCAGTCAATGAAGGAACGTATTATCGATCCGCAATTTGATCCCGATCGTGAAAAGAAGATATTCAAAATGTATGTGTCGATCCCGGAAGAAGAGGAAGAGCGTCTGACAGCGAAAGAAAAAGTCGGACATCTGCGGTTTGAATGAAACCATTGAGGGCAAAACGCACCGATCAGAATATTGGTGAATGATTCGATGTAAACACCCCTGCTTTGTGGAAAAGACAGAAATTCCACAGAGCAGGGGTGAATTTGGTGAAAAACTCTTTGCAAATACAGCGGGGGTGTGAAAAACCAGGTTCTATATTTATGAAGAAGTTTCGCTTAAGACGCTCCGAGTTTCCGGGGCGTTTTCCTGGTGATATCCGTTACGACGTATACTTGCGAAAACAGATCCGGAAATATTATGCCATACGCTGAAGATTGCTCCCGGGAGCGTTGCAAATGGATTGGCTGCAAAATTGGCAGTGGCAAGTGTGATCGCAAGACCGCTGTTCTGCATCCCGACTTCGATCGCAATGGCAGTAGCTTTTGTATATTCCACACGAAAAAGTCTGGAAGCTCCAAGTCCAAGCCCCATGCCTGCAAGATTGTGAAGCATTACAATTCCGAGAACCGCAAAACCGGATGTCAGGATCTTTTCTGCATTGACAGCTACGATGCCGCTGATGATCATGACGATCGATACAACGGAAATAAGAGGCAGAATGCCGGAAATTTTTTCAATCTGCCTGCCGATGATCCATCGCAGAAAAATGCCCAGGAGTACCGGGATCAGAACGACCTTTACCACCGAAATTACCATACTGAAGAAGGAAACTTCCACCCATGCACCGGCAAGAAGGTATACCAGCAGCGGTGTCATCAGCGGTGCGGCAAGCGTGGAGGCAATGGTCATCCCGACTGAGAGAGCAACATCACCACCGGCAATATAAGTGATGACATTACTTGCAGTTCCACCCGGGCAGCAGCCAACCAGGATCACTCCCAGTGCAAGATCAGCCGGAAGGTGAAATGCCGTTGCGAGAAGCCAGGCAATGACCGGCATAAGTGTATATTGAGCAATAAAACCAAGGATCACTTCTTTCGGTCTGGTAAAGACAACTTTAAAATCTCCCATATGAATAGTCAGCCCCATGCCGAACATGGCAACACCCAAAAATACAGAAGTATAAGTGGTCGTCCACGCAAATCCGTCACGCCAGAAAAAGGCAAGAACGGAAAAGCAGATAATGATCAGTCCGATATATTTTGTGAGCAGGGATGCAATTTTTTCAAGTGTATGTAAGAGTCTGCTCATAATGAAACCTCGTAGCTAAAATTATCGATCAGCCGGGTCTTCCCGATGTAGACAGCCATTGCTACAAGCACATTCCGGTCAACACGCTCTACCGGCTGCATTGTCAGTGCATCTACCATGGAAATATAATCAATCTTTGCCAGTGGTTCTGCTTCAATTACAGCACGCATGGCAGCCAGTACCTGTTCTGCGTCCATGCCTGTCTGAATGATCTGCTGCCCTGTCCTGACTGCTCTTGAGAGGCAGAGTGCGGCAGATCTTTCCTGAGTATTTAAATAAGTATTTCTGGAAGATTTCGCAAGTCCGTCTTCCTCCCGGATGATCGGGCATCCGATGATCTCGATATCAAAATTCAGATCCAGTACCATCTTGCGGATGATCGCAAGCTGCTGGGCATCCTTCTGTCCGAAGTAAGCACGATCCGGTGTCACGATGTTGAAAAGTTTTGACACAACGGTGCATACGCCTTTGAAATGAATGGGCCTTGTCTTTCCACAAAGCGTTTCGGAAAGCAGATCAATGCTGACAAATGCGTGTGGGTCATGGTACATTTCTTCCGGTGACGGACAGAAAATAAGATCTGCACCGATCCGTTCGCAAAGCTGGCTGTCCCGTTCAAAATCTCTCGGATATGCCTCAAGATCTTCATTTGGTCCGAACTGCGTCGGATTTACAAAGTCGGACACAACGACGATATCATTTTCCTCCCGGCATTTCTGGATCAGGCTTGCATGACCTTCGTGCAGAAAGCCCATTGTCGGGACGAGTCCGATAGATTTTCCGTCTTTCTTCCATTTCTTAATCAGTTCTTTCGTTTCATTGATAGTTGTTGTTACCTGCATGTTTTTTCTCCTCTTTTTAAGATTCGGAGATAGGCTCTTTTCTGAAGTCACTGTTGTCTCGGAAAACTATTTGGATGATAGTGGAACTTTTTATGTGTCCATATCTTTGAGAAGCCCGTGGCGTTCGTAGTTCGTCACGCGGCTGATCTGATTCTTTTCATCTACGAATACAACCGCAGGTTTATGTGATGCAGCTTCTTCGGATGAATACTGTCCATATGCCATAATGATGATCTTATCACCTGTGCTGACACAACGTGCAGCAGCACCGTTCAGACAGATCATGCCGCTCCCGCGTTCTCCGCTGATCGTGTATGTTTCAAAACGACTGCCATTATTGACATCGACGATCTGGACTTTTTCATATTCCAGAATACCGGCTGCCTCAAGCAGTTCTTCATCTACCGTGATGCTTCCGACATAATCCAGTTCTGCCTGAATGACAGTTGCCCGGTGGATCTTTCCTTTTAACATTTCAATTGTCATTTTTTATCCTTTCCTTCTGGAAAGACTTCAGTTTCCAATGATGAAAAAATCTTTGATAAAATAGAATGTTAGACTTTTTCGAAGGTTCTGAGTCTTATTTCCTAAAAATATAAGCTCTTGCACTTTTGCAATGATCTCTGGTTTCAGATGAGATTTCAGTGATTCAGTCAGAGTATAGTTCTGTATCGACAGATACTATCTCCGCAGATGATTATAAAAAAGGAAGCGATAAATGTCAATGAGGGATGGGAATGTTTGCCTATTTATGCACACTATGATAAAATGAAGTCAATCCGGGGAACCTAATTCCAGAGAAAGAAGCAGACTTAGGATGAGGTGGCCTGATGGAGAAAATGTACTGGGATCAGTTTCTGCACAGCGGAAAGATCAAGGATTATCTTAGTTATAAAAATTGTATTGCAGACGGTCAGTCTTCAGAATGGGAAGATGACGGCAGAAAGAAGGAACAACGTGAACCAGATCGTATTGACAGGGATGGTGCTTTCGACGACTCCGGTGGGGGAATATGACCGCCGGGTCGTTTTGCTTACAAAAGAACAGGGAAAAGTATCGGCATTTGCCAAAGGCTCGAGAAGACCGAACAGTCCGCTTGTCGGAGTAGTGAACCCGTTTACATTCGGTGAATTTACCATGTATGAGGGAAGAAGTTCTTATACGATCCAGTCGGCAAAGGTGATCAATTATTTTTCGGAACTCCGGGAGGATGTGCTGGGAGCGTATTATGGTTTTTATTTTCTTGAGGTTGCGAATTATTATGCGAGAGAATTTAACGACGAACTCGAGATGCTGAAGCTTTTGTATCAGACGATGCGGGCGTTGACGAATCCGCATATTCCGGATGCCCTGATCCGGTGCATTTATGAACTGAAGATCCTGACGATCAACGGACAGGGACCGCAGGTCTTTCAGTGCGTGAATTGTGGGAATAAGGCAGAAACAGCAGTCTTCAGTGCCGGCAGAGGAGGACTGGTCTGTGAAACATGTGCCGGTGAAGTGCGGGACGGTATCAGACTGGCTTCTTCCACATTATATAGCATGCAATACATAGAAAGCAGTAAAGTAGAACATTTGTATACCTTTAACGTGAAGCCGGAGATTTTGCAGCAGCTTTCAAAAGTGACAGAACGGCTTATGGGACTTTACGTGGATCGGAAGTTTAAGTCGCTGGAAATTCTGGAAACGTTGCTGTAAGAGGTCTTGCAAAATAGTCCGTAAACCGCTACAATAGAAAACATTGATGCGGTGGGCGTTTCAGCGTGTATCAAATGATGGAAAATGAAAAAGAATGCGAGGAACATAAAATGGTTGAAAAGACAATGGACAAGATCGTAGCACTTGCGAAATCGAGAGGATTTGTATATCCGGGTTCAGAGATCTACGGTGGACTTGCGAATACATGGGATTATGGAAATCTCGGTGTAGAGCTTAAGAATAATGTAAAAAAGGCCTGGTGGAAGAAATTCGTTCAGGAGAACGCGTATAATGTGGGTGTAGACTGTGCCATCCTTATGAATCCACAGACATGGATCGCATCCGGACATCTTGGAGGATTCAGTGATCCGCTGATGGACTGTAAGCAGTGTCATGAGCGTTTCCGTGCAGATAAGATCATCGAAGATTTCTGTGCAGAAAAAGGAATTGAGATTGAAGGTTCTGTAGATGCATGGTCTCAGGAAGAGATGAGTTCATTTATTGAAGAACATCAGATTCCATGCCCGACCTGTGGAAAGCATGATTTTACAGATATCCGTCAGTTTAATCTGATGTTCAAGACATTCCAGGGTGTTACAGAAGATGCAAAGAATACAGTTTACCTTCGTCCTGAGACAGCACAGGGGATCTTTGTAAACTTTAAGAATGTACAGCGTACATCCAGAAAGAAACTTCCATTTGGTATCGGTCAGATCGGAAAGTCTTTCCGTAATGAGATCACACCGGGTAACTTTACATTCCGTACCAGAGAGTTTGAGCAGATGGAGCTGGAGTTCTTCTGCAAACCGGATACAGATCTGGAGTGGTTTGACTACTGGAAGAATTTCTGCCTGAACTGGCTGTCATCTCTTGGCCTGAAAGAGGATGAAGTGCGTTATCGTGACCATGATAAGGAAGAGCTTTCTTTCTACAGTAAGGCAACTACAGACGTAGAGTTCCTTTTCCCGTTTGGATGGGGCGAGCTGTGGGGAATTGCAGACCGTACAGATTATGACCTGACGCAGCATCAGAATGTATCAGGACAGGATCTCACATACTTTGATGATGAGACAAAAGAAAAATATATCCCATATGTAATTGAACCATCACTGGGAGCAGACCGTATGGTACTTGCGTTCCTGTGCAGTGCTTATGATGAAGAGAACATCGAAACAGAAGAGAAGCCGGATATGCGTACCGTATTGCATTTCCATCCGGCACTTGCTCCGGTTAAGATCGGTGTCCTTCCACTTTCCAAAAAGCTGAATGAAGGAGCAGAAAAGGTATATACTGAGTTATGTAAGTATTATAACTGCGAGTTCGATGATCGTGGAAATATCGGTAAGCGTTACCGTCGTCAGGATGAGATCGGTACTCCATTCTGCGTAACTTATGACTTTGATTCTGAAGAAGACGGAGCAGTTACAGTACGTGACCGCGATACGATGGAGCAGGAAAGAGTGAAGATCGAAGATCTGAAAGCATATTTTGAAAAGAAATTTGAGTGGTAGAATATTTGCCTTTCTCCGGAACGAAAGTTGTGCAGTCTTTCGGGGAATTATGGAAAGCCGGATCAGATCTCATACGAGAGATGACCGGCTTTTCGGTTAGAAAAGGACTCTTTTAGATGTGAGAAGATTTTATGGGTATCTGTGGAGAGAGCAGTACCATACAGATCAGATGGAAACAGATCAGAAGAAAATAAGGAGGAGATTTCAATGGAGAGAAAAAATGCATGGAGTCAGTACAGTGCAGAGGAACTGAGCCGTCTTGAGGCAGTAAATGAGGATTATAAGGCCTGCCTGGATGCCGGAAAGACAGAGCGGGAATGTGTACGTCTTACGATTGAAAGAATTGAAAAAGAAGGGTATAAGAACCTGAAAGAGGTCATCCGAAACGGTGAAAAAGTACAGGCAGGAGATAAGGTATACGCAGTATGCATGGACAAGACCATCGCAATGTTCCATATGGGAACAAAGCCACTGGAAGAGGGAATGAATATTCTCGGAGCCCATATAGATTCCCCACGTATTGATGTAAAGCAGAACCCACTTTATGAAAATGATGAATTTGCTTATCTTGATACACATTATTATGGCGGAATTAAGAAGTATCAGTGGGTTACACTTCCACTGGCACTGCACGGAGTAATCGCAAAAAAGGATGGAACAGTTGTAAATGTCAGCATTGGAGAAAAGGAAGATGATCCGGTTTTCGTTATTACAGATCTGCTGATCCATCTTGCAGCAAAGCAGATGGAAAAGAAAGCGTCCACAGTTGTTGAAGGAGAAAAGCTGGACCTGCTGATCGGAAGTCGTCCGATCGAACAGGATGAGAGTCTGGAAGAGAAAGAAAAAGAAGCTGTCAAGGCAAATGTAATGAAGCTGCTGAAAGAGTATTATGAGATGGAAGAGGAAGATTTTCTTTCTGCAGAACTGGAGATTGTTCCGGCAGGAAAAGCACGTGATTGTGGTCTGGATCGCAGCATGGTGCTTGCATACGGACAGGATGACCGTGTGTGTGCTTTCACCTCTCTTTTTGCAATGCTGGATGTAGAAGCCGTGGAACATACAGCCTGCTGTATTTTAGTGGATAAAGAAGAGATCGGAAGCGTTGGTGCGACAGGTATGCATTCCCGTTTCTTTGAAAATACAGTTGCAGAGCTGGTGGCACTGACGGAAGGTGAGTCAGAACTGAAAGTCAGAAGAACCCTGATGAATTCCAGAATGCTCTCTTCTGATGTCAGTGCAGCATATGATCCGATGTATGCGGAAGTCTTTGAAAAGCGTAGTGCGGCATTTTTCGGAAAAGGTCTTGTATTTAATAAATTTACAGGATCACGTGGAAAGAGCGGATCGAATGATGCAAATGCAGAGTATCTTGCAAAGATCAGAAATGCAATGGATGCACAGGCGGTGGCATATCAGTTTGCAGAACTTGGAAAAGTAGATGCGGGCGGTGGAGGAACGATCGCCTATATCATGGCAAATTACGGAATGGAAGTCATTGACAGCGGAGTTGCCGTGCTGAGCATGCATGCTCCATGGGAAGTGACGAGCAAAGCCGATGTATATGAGGCATATAAAGGATACAGGGCATTCATTGAAGAAATGTAAAGCAGAATAGTGCCGGAGGTATTATGGAACTACAGACATGGATCGTACTGATCATAGAGCTGATTGGAACGGTGGCATTTTCAGTTTCGGGAGCTATGGTCGGAATGCGGAAGCAGATGGATATTTTCGGAGTGATCGTGCTTGGAGTTGTAACAGCAGTCGGTGGCGGAATGATGCGGGATGTGTTCCTCGGACAGATACCGGGAGCCTTTACTAAACCGGTTTATGTAGAGGCGGCAGTGGTGTCTGCGGTCATTCCGTTTGTATTGCTGTATGTGAATAAAAAGCTGCTCCACAGCAGATACCAGATAGTGTATACAAAGATTATTTTTCTGATGGATTCACTGGGACTGGGGATTTTCACGGCAATGGGGGTTTCAACGGGTGTGGGAGCAGGATATGAAAAAAATATGTTTTTTCTCTGCTTCCTCGGAACGCTGACCGGTGTTGGAGGTGGTCTGCTGCGGGATATGATGGCAGGGGTTCCACCCTATATTTTCGTAAAGCATGTCTATGCCTGTGCATCGATTGCCGGGGCGGTCTGCAGTGTACTGGTTTACCGTCGGTATGGGCAGATTCCGTCCCTGATCACCGGAACAGCAGTGACGTTGCTGATCCGGCTTGCAGCTGCACATTACCGTTGGAATCTTCCCTGTGTGAAACTGGAGGAGGGACGGAGCAGTATAAATGAGCCGGGGACAGACAAAGCAGAAAAGGATATGCCGATGATAAATAAATAAGATGTTGGGGTCAAAAGCCCCCAACAATGATGCCAACGGATTGTTTCGTGCTACGCACTCCCACAATCCTACCCGCTATTCGCATATCATGGTGCTTACGCCCCACTTTTATGCTCATATCGGGGCGGGTCTCAAGGTCATTCTACCACCAGTGTGCAAGCACACGTGGTTTCAGACCTTTTGACCCTGACAGCATAAATAAAGGACAGATCAGACAGAAAAGCTATAATATTCGACATGGTGTGCAGTAACGAATCTGAATGAGGCATAAATGAACAAAAAAGCATTGTAAAGATTGTACATAATTACGAACAAAACGCTTGACTCAACCATGTAAAACTATTAAAATATTATATGCGAATTAATGTAAATTTATTTGTAAAAAATTATTTTAGGAGGTCATTGAACATGGCAAAATGGGTTTATATGTTCACTGAAGGTAACGCCGACATGAGAAATCTTCTCGGTGGAAAAGGCGCAAACCTTGCAGAGATGACAAACCTGGGACTCCCGGTACCACAGGGATTCACAGTAACAACTGAGGCTTGTACACAGTACTATGAGGATGGCAGACAGATCAACGACGAAATTATGGGTCAGATCATGGAAGCTATCGATAAAATGGAAGGCATCACAGGAAAGAAATTCGGAGACAAGCAGAATCCGCTTCTCGTTTCCGTTCGTTCTGGAGCAAGAGCTTCCATGCCAGGTATGATGGATACGATCCTGAACCTTGGACTGAATGAAGAAGTTGTTGAGACACTGGCAGAAGCTTCAGGCAACCCACGTTGGGCTTGGGACTGCTACAGAAGATTTATCCAGATGTTCTCTGATGTAGTTATGGAAGTTGGTAAGAAGTATTTTGAAGAACTTATCGACAAGATGAAAGAAGAAAAAGGTGTTAAGCAGGACGTTGATCTTGACGCTGATGACCTGAAGAAGCTGGCTGAGCAGTTCAAGGCAGAGTACAAGTCCAAGATCGGTTCAGACTTCCCTTCAGATCCGAAAGAGCAGTTGATGGAGGCTGTTAAGGCTGTATTCCGTTCATGGGACAACCCGAGAGCTAACGTTTACCGTCGTGATAATGATATCCCGTATTCATGGGGAACAGCAGTTAACGTACAGATGATGGCATTCGGTAACATGGGAGATGACTGTGGTACAGGTGTTGCCTTCACTCGTGACCCTGCTACAGGAGAGAACGGTCTGTTCGGAGAGTTCCTGACAAATGCACAGGGCGAGGACGTTGTTGCCGGTGTTCGTACACCAATGCACATTTCCGAGATGGAGCAGAAGTTCCCGGAAGCATTCAAGCAGTTTAAAGAAGTATGCAATACTCTGGAGAAGCACTACAGAGATATGCAGGATATGGAGTTTACTGTAGAGCATGGTAAACTGTATATGCTTCAGACACGTAATGGTAAGAGAACAGCTCAGGCTGCTCTTAAGATCGCTTGTGATCTTGTAGATGAAGGAATGAGAACAGAGGAAGAGGCTGTTGCAATGATCGACCCTCGTAACCTCGATACTCTGCTTCACCCACAGTTCGACGCTGCAGCACTGAAAGCTGCTACACCAATGGCTAAAGCACTTGGAGCATCTCCAGGAGCTGCTTGTGGTAAAGTCGTATTCACAGCTGATGACGCTGTAGAGTGGGCTGCAAGAGGAGAGAAAGTTATCCTTGTTCGTCTTGAGACATCACCAGAAGATATCACAGGTATGAAGTCAGCTCAGGGTATCCTGACAGTTCGTGGTGGTATGACATCCCATGCAGCCGTAGTTGCACGTGGAATGGGTACATGCTGTGTATCTGGTTGTGGTGACATCACAATGGACGAAGCTAATAAGAAATTTACACTTGCAGGAAAAGAATTCCACGAGGGAGATTCAATCTCACTTGATGGATCCACAGGTGCTATCTATGACGGAATCATCCCGACTGTAGACGCTACAATCGCTGGTGAGTTCGGAAGAATCATGGGATGGGCTGACAAGTACAGAACTATGAAGGTTCGTACAAATGCTGATACACCGGCTGACGCTAAGAAAGCTCGTGAGCTTGGTGCAGAAGGTATCGGACTTTGCCGTACAGAGCATATGTTCTTTGAAGGCAACAGAATCGACGCATTCCGTGAGATGATCTGTGCAGAGACAGTGGAAGAAAGAGAAGCAGCACTTGCTAAGATCCTTCCGGAGCAGCAGGGAGACTTCGAGAAACTGTATGAAGCTCTTGAAGGTAACCCGGTTACAATTCGTTTCCTTGACCCACCGCTTCATGAGTTCGTTCCTACAGAGGAAGCGGACATCAAAGGACTCGAAACCCGGATACAGGTGCAGGAAACCCTTCAGCCGCTCATGGAGGGGCTCAATGCCCGGCGCGAGGAAACCCGGCGCCTTCTCGGAGCGACCAAAACCCTGCCGACGCCGGACACCCTGCCGCTCATCGTCACCTCGCTGCAGGAAATGGTCAGCCTGTCCGGGATGCAGAGCTCCCATTTCGTCCCCGCCGCCGAAACCGTCGTGGAAAAGACCCGCATCCGTCTGGACGGCACCCTTTCCGGCCCTCCCGACAATTTCCGGCGCCTTGTCCTCCTGCTGAGCGAACAGCCGTGGCTTTCCGGCATGGAATTTTTGAACGTCACCCCTTCCGGCGCGCTTCCCGCATACTCGCTGGGGATTTGGGCCACGTTCACGCAACAGGCCAACACGCCGCGGCACTGATGAAGGGCTGATACGATGACGCTACGGGAAAAGATACTTTTGGCGGCCATGGGCGCCGCCGTCATGGGAGGAGGCATCCAGTTCGGCCTTTCGACGCTGCTGCCTTCCCCGGCGCCTTCCGGCACGGACAGCTCCCTGCAACAGGCCCGGTCCGTCGCCGGAGAGGTCACGGCGCGCCTGCAGGCCCTCCCGCTGTCGGACGGCCAGCGCTACATCCTCGCCTCCTCGCTGCGCCCGGCCCCGCGCAACCCGTTCACCCTTCCGGCAAACGGGCTGCCGGACGCGCAGCAGGCGGCGTCCGCGAACGCCTCGGGCCTCGTCTATTCCGGCTATGTGCAGGCCGGAAAGGAAGCTCTCGCCATCATCGGCGGGCTGGAATACGGCGTGGGCGACACGCTCCCCAATACCGGCGACGTGATCCGGTTCATCGGTTCCGACGGCGTGCGCCTCTATTCGCCGTCGCGGAACGCCGAATGGACCCTGCCCTACTCCGGGGACGACATATAAGCCGCGCCTCTCAACGAACAGCTTCGCCGCGCCCTTGCGGCGAGTGGAGAATACTATGCGACAACGGCCCGTTTCCATCCTTTGCCTCCTGGCCTTGTGCTGTCTGCTCGCGGCCTGCTCCCCCAAGCAAGACAAAAAGCAGGAGTTCATGGATCACTGGAAGCAGCTCTCGCAGGATTCGCAGGGCTATTCGCCCGCGCCCTCCGATCTGCGCCCCGAGCCCCGCGTGATCATGCGCCACACGGAAAAACAGGAACAGGCCGATCAAAAGCCCTTTGCGCCGCCCGTTCCGAACGCGAATATGCACCGTGTGTTT
>OGLM01002686.1_pt1 | contig 15774 bp, 15 predicted proteins | sample 1572531 | NCBI WGS metagenome assembly OGLM01 (sample SAMEA2581909, study PRJEB24529) | metagenome | biome: Human gut stool | place: China | collected 2011 | reverse complement strand
TGCAACATATATCTCTTCCGGATATTCTTTAAACATAATTGCAAATGCATATGAATAAAAATATGCACTGGATTTCCTTTTTATATTGTTGGTATAAAGTATGTAAATATTATAAACAACTATAAAAATGGTTGTGGTTTTATAATGTAAATATTCCTGAGAACTCAGTGCAAAATGTGCATCATTTAATAGTAAAGTTTGTATAATGGCAATTGGTATAAATAGAAATAATGTAGCTATATAATTGAATAAACATTTTAACAGTAGTTTGTTTAATTTTCTAAAAATTATAAGCATGAATAGGATAGGAGCAAAATATGATAATATCCCGATAGCATGTATTGTGGCTGGAAAAACTACAAATACTATAATATAAAATAACTTCATCGGAATGCTGATTTTATTGTGCATATTTTCTTCACATATTCTGAATAGCAAGAATGCATTACAAAGAAGATATAAAAATTCTAAAAAAATATTAATGTAATTATTCATACCGTGTCTCCTTATGTTTAATATTATAACTTAAAAAAACGACAAATTAAACAATAAATAAAGTAATTTGTGTTAATTTGTGTCAAACAGCACCGAAATCTTACCAAATAGCACTTATGTATTGTTTATTTTTTTACATGGTGGTAGTTTGAATAGCGAAAGGAGATATAGTTATGTTTATAGAATTGACAAATGAAAAATTGATGGAATGTGATGGTGGAAATTCATTTTACGATTTAGGAGAAAACATTATTAGGAGAATATTGAAGTGGATGGTGTAAAACTGATTGGTAAAATGAAAAATTGGATTTACGGCAGGTATCAGCAAAATACGTGAAGTTGCCGGTACGGACAAGCAGGGAACAAATGCATATGGTGTTATAAAAGCAGCCGAGCAACTTGGATTTAGCGCCAAAGGAGTAAAGGGAGATAAAGAAGCATTTTTCTCGGAGTTTCCATTACCATGTATAGCACATGTTATAGTAGATGGAGCATTACTGCATTATGTTGTTATTCATAAAATAACGAAAAAGACGGTAGTGATTGCAGATCCGGGAGAAGGCATTGTAAAACTTACCCCGGAGGAGTTTTTTGGAGAAGTGCATGATGAGGGAAAACCTCCGAAATATCAGTGGAGCGGTATCCTTATCATTCTTGTTAAGAATGAGACATTTGAGAAAAAGGATGAGACAAAAGGAATTTTCTCCAGATTTTTTCAGCTGCTCATGCCACAGAAGAAACTTATATTTCAGGTTCTTTTAGCATCTCTTATATATACCGTGCTTGGAATATTGGCAGCATTCTATTTTCAGATATTAATAGACAGTGTTCTTCCGGATGGATTGAAGAAAACGCTCATGACTTTATCAATAGGAGTGATACTTCTCAATCTTTTCAGGGTAATCCTTAATGCATTCAGGTCACATTTACTTTTGTATCTTAGTCAGAAACTGGATATTGCGTTATTATTGGGATATTACAGGCATGTAATGGAACTTCCGATGAACTTTTTCGGAACAAGGAAGGTCGGAGAGATAATTTCACGATTTAATGATGCAGGAAAGGTAAGGGATGCCATATCAGGCGCAACACTTACCATTATGATAGATACTCTTATGGCAGTTGCCGGAGCAATTATTTTATACATACAGAATTCAAAATTATTTTTTATCACGATCATAATGATCGTACTGTACGCAGTAATCGTACTTGGATTTAATAAATGGTATGAAAAACTTAATCGAAAAGAAATGGAAGATAATGCCCAGCTTACGTCTTATATGGTCGAGTCTCTTAATGGAATACAGACTGTAAAGGCTTATAATGCGGAGAGAAAGGTAAACAGGGAAACCGAAGTAAAATTTGTAAAACTGTTAAGAAGTGTATTCAATCTCACATGGGCTAACAATATACAAGTGTCACTGAAAACTTTCGTAGAACTCATAGGTGGTGTAGTTATCCTGTGGGCAGGCGGTGTCAGTGTTATAAACGGATACATGACAATAGGTGCACTTATTACATTTAATTCACTGCTGGCATATTTCCTTGATCCTGTAAAAAATCTGGTGGATCTGCAGCCACAGATGCAGACTGCGGTTGTAGCGGCAGACAGACTGGGGGAAATACTCGATCTTGAAGCTGAAAAGCAGGAAAATGAACAAAGAAAAATGGCACCCGAAAGTCTTGCCGGGGATATAAAATTCGAACATGTGAATTTCAGATACGGAACAAGGCAGAGGGTACTTGAGGATATAGATTTTACAATAAAAAAGGGCGAAAAAATTGCCTTTGTTGGAGAAAGCGGTTCAGGAAAAACAACATTATCGAAACTGCTTTTGCACTTATATCAGGCAGAGTCAGGTAATATTCTGATAAATGATAATAATATAGAAGATATACAGATAGAGACACTTAGAGACAAAATCGCATATATACCACAGGAAACATTTTTGTTTAGTGGTTCAATATTTGAAAATCTTACATTGGGACTGGATGATGCAACAATGGATGACATCATCGAGGCATCAAAAAAGGCGCAGGCACATGAATTTATTAATAAACTGCCACTCAGATATGAGACAAGACTGGAGGAAAACGGAGCAAACCTGTCAGGCGGTCAAAGGCAAAGGTTGGCTATAGCAAGAGCCATGCTTAAAAACCCGGATATATTGATATTAGATGAGGCTACGAGTAATCTTGATGCAATAACGGAAAGGGCACTTGACAAGACAATAAGTGAATTTTCAAAAGATGTTACAACTATCTTTATAGCACACAGACTCAGCACCATAAAAAATTGCGATAAGATATATGTGCTGGAAGATGGAAAGATTATAGAAAGCGGTGATCATGCATCATTGACAGCACTGGGTGGAAAATATGCGCAGCTTGTTAAACAACAGTCGCTTGATACTGTGGATGTTAAAGCAACCGCATAACTTCGATTATGAAAAGAGGAAAATTATGAAACCTATAATTGTGGATTTAAAGGATATAAGTGACAGTACGGAAGTATATGATTCTAAGCCAAACAGATTTGTGCCGTACACCATATATATAATATGTGCAATTCTGGCAATAGCCCTGATCTGGATGTATCTTTTCAGGATGGATATAGTAGTAAAAGCTGATAGTGTCTTTAGAGGTGACGATGACAGTACGGCAGTAAGCTGTGCAGTTACAGGAAAGATAACTAAAATGTCGGTAAAGGACGGACAGTATGTGAGTGAGGGGGACGAACTGTATGAGATAGATATTGAAAACCTTGGAAGTACTATCGAAGATTATAAGAGTAAACTTGATAGTGTACAGCAGCGTCTTGACATACTAAATGCATATCAGAAGAGTCTTGACGGAGATAATTCTGAATTTGATGCAATGTCTGATAACCAGTATTATTCAGAATTTAAAGACAGGAAAGAATTATTAAATACTTCAATTGATGCAGGAAAGGAAAAGAATAAAACTGGGGAGGTATACGATGAAAATATTACAGTTATCAATGATTCTATTGATAAGTATAATGAAAAAATTAATAAACTTAACAATGTAAAGCAATGTATCATATCGCGTAATAACACATTCGACCAAAACGATACATATTACTATTCAATAGTAAAAAGTTATATTTCATCATATGATTATACAGCACTTCAATATGACAATAAAAAGGATGAAACCACAATGGATTCATCACAACTGGCAGAGGTGGATACAGAAAAAAATCAGGCATTGTCTAATCTTGAGTCTAATGAGATTTCAACAATAGAACAGCAGATCGAGACTGCAAATGAACAGATAGAAAGCCTTAAATCTAATATATCCTCTGTAAAACTTCAAAAGAAGCAGACAGAAAATTCTAATAATACAGATGAGTCAGATATAAAGATTCTTACGGAAAAAGGAAATGTGTCGGCTGAAATTCTTACTTATGAGGATAAGAAGCAGGAGTATGAGGCTTATTTAAAAGATTATGATATAAAAAATAATAACTGTACCATAAAGGCAGGATCATCAGGATATTTTTACACAAATAAGGAAATCTCAAATGGAACATATATACAGGAAGGAGATTCCATAGGACAGATATATCCAAAGGAGCAGTCAGGTTATTTTGCACAGGTGTATGTGGAAAATTCTGACATAGCAAAAATAAAACCGGATCAGGAAGTAAAATTTGAGATGGCTTCATATCCGTCAAGTGAATATGGATATTTTACAGGAACAGTAAAAGAAATTGCAAAAGATGTGACTGTAGACCAGAATACTGGTAATGCATATTACGTTGTAAAAGTAGAATGTAAAAATATGGAGATAAAGAATAAGGATGGAGAAAAAGGAAATCTGAAAAGTGGAATGGCTGCACAGGCAAAAATTGTTGTTGATGATGACAGTGTGTTGCATTTTGTGTTGGACAAGATAAATTTGGTGGATTAGTAAGATAAATAAGGTATATTCTGGGATTACCGGTTTATATAAATAAATCCTATGAGCGCGCGTAGGAAAAAATCAATGGAAGGAGATAGTTGATTTATGGATTCAACATTTACATGTATAAGTAGTGAGGAACTGCTTGTTGTAGAAGGTGGAAAAATTAAAACTGAAGACGTATGCTATTGGGTAGGTGCTGGTGTAGGCTTTGGTTATTCTTGTTTAAAGCTTCTGTTAGGGTATTAATAGTATATTTTCAAAGGAGAGATGATAAAATGGAAAAATTCACTAGTTTATCAAATATAGAACTTATGTATATTGATGGTGGATTTAATGCAAAAGGAGTTTGGCATAAATTTACCAAAAAGATCAAATCATGCTGGGATAGTTTTTATCAGGGATTTTCTGACTATAATTTTTATTAAAAAGTGTATAATAAAAGTATGGCAAATAATTGCCATACTTTTATGTACAGGAGACCAGCTATGAAAATAGAAAACATTAAATGGTATATAGGCTGGATATTCTTTCCGGCCTGGTACTTGATAGGAAAAAAATATATCATATTGCCTGTTATACAATCGGTATTTGAAGCAATGAGTTATTCGGATGCGTATCTGATAACAAACTATTTATGGAATCTTATAGCTATAGTTATTTTATTCAGCCTTTATGGAACTGGTATTTTAAGGGATATAAAACAGATAAGACAGTATGATATCAAATCAATAGCTTCGGGATATATCAAATCATTTGCTGTAATAGTATTGTTTACAATATTAGGTGGTATTATGCAGTTTGTTTTGTCATCCGGAAATAATGAGCAAAGCATAAATGAAATTACGCTCAGAATGACAATGAAAGAACATTATTGGGCTATTATGATTCTTTCTGCGTTTATAGGTCCTATATTGGAAGAACTGATTTTTAGATGGTTTATATTCAGCTCCATCAATAAAAGTCTGATAATCAAAGTGATTGTATCATCAGTGCTATTTGGATTAATGCATTTTATACCATCTATAGGGGCAATAAGTTTAAATGAGCTTTGTCTGCAAGCAATACAATATGTATTAGCCGGAATTGCGTTTTGTCTGGTTTATATAAAAAGAGGAAATCTTGTTTTTGGGATAGCAGCTCATATGAGCATCAATTTGATGCATAATTTAATGTATTTGGTTAATCAATGAATGCCGTATTTTAAAAGCTTGTTTGGTGATGGAAATTTATTAGATATAAATTCACCATAACAGTAGATTGTGTCAAATGGCACCGAAATCATGCCAAATAGCACATATATATTGTTTGTTTTTTCTTATGGTGGTAATATGTTTAGCAGGATGGTGCATGGGAATGCAAACAATGCTTTTAATAGATGGGGTTAAAAAGTGTGTAAAAGACCATAAAAGACTATAAAAGATGTCTGTATAAATTTGGTAAAAAATGAGGAGTACAAAGAGATGAAAAAAGAAAACAATTATATATCCACTGATATGAATCATAAAAAGCTAATAGTTGGAGTCGTAATAATTCATGTTTGTTTTATGCTCATAGGAGCTAGTGGTATTATTTCTACTTTAAAAGAAATAAATATATTTTATGGGCTGCTGATAAATATGATTTATCAGTTGACTTTGATTATCATGATTGGAGTGGCAATGAAGCAATATTTGACCACTTCATTTAAAAAATTCAAAGCTGACAGAATTTCTGTAAATATAAAAAGAGTTTTGGCAGGTGTGGGAATTGCATTCTTGTTAAGCTGCATCGCTGGAATTATTGAAATAACCGGACATTTTATTATCAGATAAATTCTTAATAATAATTGAATATGCCTCATTAATCTCCTGCGCGCTATATTGATATGTATTCTTCCCTGACTTTAATGAATCGGGATGCACCTTTAACATCAGTTTTCTATATTTTTTCTTAATCGTTTTTATATCAGCAGACCGGGGTACTGCTAATATTTTATATGCCTGTTCTACACTCATCTTCATAGGGTTATCCTGATATGCTCTTTTTATTGGTTACATTTACCGATTATAATTAACTTATTATAAGCAGTAAATGTTTAGATTACGCATATGATAACACATACTTAGTTAAGCGTATATGTTTTTAAATCAAATTTCTTCTGAATAAAATCCACAAGATACTCAGCTGTACCCTCAACGCCCAAAGAGCTGCTGTCTATCATTATAGTCTTGTGCTTAGGGTCTGATGGAAGAAATCCTGCATAGTGCATATGGTAATTATCTCTTGCCTCATCTACTGACCTTATCATCTTCTTGGCTTCTTCTTCGCTTAAATGCAGATCATTTACACAGTTCTTAACTCTCTGTTCATATGGAGCATAAATGTATATATGCACCGCATTTTCTTCATCAGAAAGAACAAAATCTGAACAACGTCCAACTATTATACAGCTTTCTCTCTCAACTAAGAATTTCATAATATTCTGCTGGGCTTCAAATATTCTGTCCTGCTCTGTGCTTGACTGTGTTCCGAGAGGATACATCATTCTCTTATATGAATTAGTTGATGTCTTCTTAACCTTTTCTTCAAGTTCATCTATCTGTGATACCGGAAGATTAAGCTTCTTAGCCGCCTGCTCCACTATATCCCTGTCATAATATTCAACTCCAAGCTTCTTACTCATAAGCTTGGCTATTGGACGTCCAAGGCTGCCAAACTGCCTTGCTATTGTAACGACATATTTCTTATCACTCATAACTGCCTCCGTTCTGAAATCATATTTGTTGTTTTATTATAATTTCTATATGTCTGAAATCATATTATAATTTTTTATATGTCATATTTCCAATTAACATTTTCTAATTAATCCCTACATAACTTACATAACAAATCCTAATACAAGGAAACCAATTATACTTATTCCAGCTCCTATAAGTACATATGGAAGCTGTGATACTGCATGGTCAAAGTTATCAATACCTGAACCCTGTGAAGCAAGAACTGTTGTGTCGCAGTAGAAGCAGGCGTGATTACCAAATGCACAACCTGAAAGAATTGCTGCCATTATAAGTATTGCACTGGCTCCTACACTTGCACCAAGTGGAAGAAGTACAGGTGCAACAAGCGTACATACGCCCCACGCATTGGCTATCATAAATGCTAATATACCAGTAATGATAAATGCAAGCATTGGGAAAATCTTTGCTGATAATATTGGCTGTGTAATATCAATGAAGAATTCTGTCATCTGCATCTGACTTGCAATTGTCTGGAATGTAAGTGCTGCTATAAGAAGAATTATAATAGGAAGCATATCTGCAAATCCTTTTACGAAATTATCCCAGTATTCTGTAAATGTCATCAGCTTTTCTGCAAGATACATAACAAGTGTTACTGCAAGACATATAATCTGTGCTACTACAAGGTTACCTGTAACACAGGCTACAACTACAAGTACAAGCATTGGAACAAGGAAATTGAATATGTTGCCGTCCTGTTCGCCTTCGCCATCGTCCATATTGTACTTCTTACTTGCATCACTGTAAACCTTACCTGTTGTTGCAACTCTTTCATAAGCCTTCTTCATTCCGCCAAGCTTAGGAAATACACCTGCTGAGAAAAGAATTACAATAAGTAATGCAACTATTGGATATATACAAAATGGAATTGCTTTTATATAAGCTCCCATCCAGGTCTTTGCACCAAGTGCCTGAACACTTTCCTGTGCGAAAAAGATAGCTCCAAAATATGCTGCCCAAGATGAGAATGGGAACATAACACAGACTGGTGAACCTGTACTATCCAGAAGATATGCAAGTGCTTCTCTTGGTACTTTTACTTTATCATATACTTTCTTCATTGCTGTACCTATTGATAATACATTAAGATAATCATCAATAAATATAATTACACCTAATATAAATGTTGTGAATAAAGTCTTTCTTTCGCTGTTACATATCTTTGAAACAATCTTTGCAAATCCAAAATGTCCCTTAGAGGCTGTAAGAAGTGCTATTATACTTCCAAACAAACCACATACAAGTATTAAGTATGCTTCATCACTCATAACACCTTCAAGTGTATTAACCCATTCGGTTATAAAATCCTGCTTATATAAAAATATTGCTCCTATAATTGAACCGCCTATAAGAAATGGCTCACATTTCTTAGTAGCTATAGCACCTATGACAATACCGATTACAATTATTACTGCTATAAGACCGTAGCTCATAATTATTTCCTCCTGTTATATAAATATTTATTAATATCTGACGCGTCCAGCGGTACATTTTATATACCGCAAGATAAACAATGAATGTGCTTTAGTAATTTCTATTTCAGCCTTTACTGCCAGTTAGATTAACATTTTTACTAATACACAAAAAGGGGCTTCCGCTAATATTACCATTAGCAGAAGCCCCTTTGCTTCTTGTCTATGTTCAAGAATATATCACTAAGACATATATACTTCAACATTCTTTTATAAATATTTTATTGTTATGACTTCTAATAACAATCTTGTATTACTTCATTTGTTCTCATAGCACAAATGTCTATCTTACCTCAAGACATATCAAAGCATTCATAAACTCCAGACGTGTCATCGCATCATCAAAATTCCTGCCCGTAAGCTCAGTTATTCTCTGTATTCTGTACTTTACTGTATTACGATGCGTGAATAACTGTTCAGAAGCGTGAAGCAGGCTGTTATTGTTCCAAAGGTACGCTTTTAACGTCTGTAAAAGATTAGTATTATTCTCCTTATCATAGTCAATAATTATGCCTAATGTACTGTCAACAAAGTCCTGTATAAGCTTTTTATCTCCAAATTCAGAGAACAAGTTATATATTCCCATTTCTTCATACCAGAACACACTTCCATTAAGCTGTATCTTCTCCGAAAGGATTACACACCTTGAAGCCTCCGTAAAACTTTTCTGCAAATGTGATATTCCATTATATTCACGTCCAATTCCCATAACAAGCTTTATATCCGTATACCTGCCCTGCACATATTCAGATAATGCTTCATAAGATTGATTAATAAGACCGTGTGTATCATCAGCATTTTCCAAACAATTAAAACAGCCAACTATGTTATTTGCATATCTTGATAAAATCAGACTTCCATTATTCTGTGCAAAACTGTCCCTCAGCTTATTCATAATAAAATCATAATCAAAATTCTCTATCTTATTATCTGAATGAATATTAATCATAAACATACGGTTATTACCATTGATGTCATAGCCAGCTTCTTCAAATTTAATAGAAAATGCTTCTATATTGATGTCCTTTCCAAATATAATTCCTGAAAGAATATCATCACTTAATACATCTGAGTCTTTATTATACGCAATAGCGTGTCCGATTTCTTCAAAAATGTCAACAAGAGGAATTTCACCTGATATGACAAATATCGGAAAATCGTTAAGATTGGAATAGGATATTATTGTACTGCCTATACTGGCAATGTACTTATCGCCAACAAGAAGCAATGCACCTGCCATATCAAGCTTCTTAGCTTTCTTAATAACTGCTTGCAGGTCAAAATCCTTACTCTGTATAACAGGCGTGCTTATAATCAAAAGCTCCTGTCCCTTTACCCACTTCGCAAAATTCATATTCTCAGGCTTATATACCCACCTTATTCTATTGGACAAACCACTCTTTCCTGCTATTATTCTGGCTTTCGCCATTGAGGGGAGAGTGAGAAGATCTTTACATTGAAACATATTGCTGCTCCTATATTGTATGTTGTAATTATTATTTACATATTATTATAATTATTTATAGTGCCATAAGGAACTTTTAAGATGAGCACTCTTATGCTCATTATATCATATTTTTCTTTTTATCTATGCCATAAATTCACTCAAAGCCTCGAAAGCCACTGGTGCTTTCTTAAACAGATATTCACCATTACGGACACTTGCAACAACATCGGCTCTTTCGCATACTGCCTCGAATTCGCTCCTGGCATCAACAACGATAAAGTTAGCTGGCTTGCCTGCCTCAATTCCATATATGTCTGATATGTTCATGGTCTTAGCACCATTAACAGTTATAAGGTCAAGGCAGTTATCCATTTCCTCAAATGACATCATCTGTGCTATATGTATACCATTATCAAGCACGTTCATAAGATTACCATTGCCTGCCGGATACCAAGGATCTTGAATTGAGTCCTGTGCAAAGCATACATTTATTCCATTTTCATATAATTCCTTAACTCTTGTAAGGCCTCTTCTCTTAGGATATGTATCCTGTCTGCCCTGAAGATATATATTCTCTGTTGGGCAGGAAATGAAGTTAAGTCCTGCTTTCTTGAAATTCTTCATCATTCTGAATGCGTAGCTGTTATCTACTGAACCTAATGAACAGGTATGGCTTGCTGTTGTCTTAGGTCCGATTCCTTCAACAATTGAAAGTGCTGTAAGAAGCTCCACAAACCTGCTCATTGGGTCATCACTCTCATCACAGTGTACATCAATAAGCTTGTCATACTTCACAGCTAATTCAACAACCTTATGGATTGATTTCTCACCAAATTCCCTGCAATACTCAAAATGTGGAATACCACCTACACAATCAGCACCCATTTTAAGTCCTTCTTCAACAAGCTTGTCGCCATCTTTGTAAGAATACATCCCTTCCTGTGGAAATGATACAATCTGGATTGTTACAATATCCTTTAATTCTTCCTTTAATTCAAGAAGTGCCTTTAAGGCTGTGAGGTTAGGGTCAGTTACATCAGCGTGTGTTCTTATGAACTGGACACCATGTGACACCTCCATTTTAACTGCCTTTATTGCTCTTGCCTTTATCTCATCAATTGTTAAATCTGATTTAGTTTCACTCCACCTTTGAATTCCTTCAAATAATGTTCCTGTTCCGTTAGCTGCGCCCTGCTTTCTTGCTGTGAATACATAATCAAGATGAATATGTGGGTCAACATATGGTGGCAGTGTAAGCCTGCCTCCCAAATCCTCAATTTCACAATCACTATCTACATCTATATGTGGTGCAATTGCCTTAAATACTCCGTCCTCAACAAGTATTTCCTGTAATTCATTATATCCTTTTAACTTTGCGTTAATAAATTTCTTTTCAGCCATATTATACCTCTTTTCCCGCCTAAGATATTAACACTGAATTCAAATATCAAATGGCATTGATTAATATAGTCTGACTATAACAATCCATATAGCAAACAACAAGCATTTGTTCCAAAGTAACAAGCATTTTATGCTGTTTTAACAACATTTTATAATTATATTTGTGCTGGGGATACATACCCATCATAACTTTTATTATAAATCCCTTAACAGCACAAAAAGAACACAAAAAGGATTTGGAAGGTGTATCCCAAATCCCTTTTATTTTAACTTTATTCTCTGTTATTATGATACATCTCTTTCTCCATATACATAAGCTTATCTGCCGCCTTTAATAATTCTTCTAAATCGTCAACATACTCTCTCCACAGAACTCCTATGGATATGCTTACTTGTTTATCCTGCATTATATTTTTCAAGGCTGTAATTCTTTCTTCATATTTATCACGCTCAATATTCTGCTCTATAATTACAAATTCATCCCCACCTATCCTGTAAGAATTATCCGGGAATACCATTTTGAATGTGTCTGCTGCTGTACATATGAACTTATCACCATTAGAGTGTCCATAATTATCATTAATTGCTTTCAGACCATTAAGATCTATGTAAGCAACTCCGACATTTTTAAGTATCTGGTCTTTAGCCGCTTTAACAATGCTTATATATTTGTTACGATTGTACAAACCTGTAAGCATATCCCTGTAACTTAAATAACGCATCCTATCCTGCTGCACACGCTTTTCAAGACTATTAGTAACAAAATATTGTATAGAAGACAACAATGCCATATCCTCGTAATGATTAACCGGATTGTCCACTCCAAGAAATCCAATTATATTTCCATCTCTTTTTAATGGCACTGCAAGAAGTCTGTCTACGTTCTGTTCATGCAGCATATTGTATACAGGTTCTTCCTTTTGCTTGCTGATATCTGCTATATAATATGGCTTTTCCTCTTTAAAATTCTCCATCCATAAACTTACAATATTCATTGAAAGCTTTTGAAGCTTATCCTTCTTTGCTGTAATACTATCACTAACATACTCATAGGTGTTATCCATTGTATTATCATCGTAATTATTTTCAAAAATATAACATCTGTCCGCACCAAAATAATTATTAATAATTGCAAGAAGATTATGTATAGCTATGTTAATATCCGCTTCAGTTGTCAGTTCTGCTATACACTGGTTAAGCACCATAGATATTTCAAGTTCAGCCTCTGTCTTAATCTGCTTCTGTTCCAGATTGTCAAGTTTCCTGTTCTGTTCACCAATAACAGTTATATACATAACTATCATTGAATTACATATAGCTATATCAATCAGCGAAATTTCATAAAAGTAGAACTGTATTATTGCCGCTACAATTGGAAGAATAATATATGAACCGAGTGAAGAAATTGTAATATTGCTTAATTTCTTTCTGTATTCTATCAAAAATGACATCTCTACCATCATTCCTGTTACAGGTATAAAAATAGATATTATAAAACCTTCACTTCTATGATATACATTCTGTGCATCAAAATAGTAATACAAATCTGTAAACTGTGAAATAATAACCAGAGCTACTGCCACGGCACACAGTATATTTATAAATGTTGCTCTTTTTAAAGTTCTTTCTTCCTGTTCCGTAAAAATAAAACTGCACACATACCTGTGGAACAAATATAATATTATATTATTGTCAAGAAATACTATAAAATTACTTATCCTTACAATCCAATATCCAAATATACCCGTCCAACCTCTGAATATACAGGCGGTTGCATCACTGAGCAACAGAACAGCTGTTGCAAACTGCAAAAGTATCATCCACAGCCTCTTACGGCGGTCAAAATTCTTACTTAAAATCATTCCTATCCCTGCTATTAAGCAGAATACACAACCCCAGACCAACATAGCAATATTAACATATTGCACATCTAAATATGCCCTATTATTTCCAATTGTAATGCTTAACAACCTGTTAATGCTATACATAATATCTTCCACTTTGTCCACCTGATATACTTTAATTCATTAAATTATCCAATATAAAAAATATTATCACATTCTGGCGTCATTGTCATTATAAAATATTGTATTTAACAGCTTATTACACGTCCTGTTCTTGCCGTAACCCTGTGTGATATTGATATAACTGTTCTGTTTTCAGATACACCTTTAAGTGCTGTAAGAACATCTCTTTCTGTGTTGGCATCAAGATTGGCTGTTATCTCATCAAGTAAAAGCAGCTCCGGGTTGCCAGCTGTAGCTCTTGCTATGGATAACAACTGCCATTGTCCCTGCGAAAATACTTCCTGTGTACACTGGGTATCGTATCCATTTTCAAAGTTCATAATTGTATCGTGAAGTCCTGTAAGCTTTGCCGCTTTGATAACAGCTTCGTCAGATATGGACTTGTCATAAAGTGTAATCTGGTCTTTAATAGTTCCCGGAACCATATGAAATGACTGCTCAACATAACCGAATATTTTTCTCTTTCTGTTATCTGGTATCGCAGCTGAATTCATATCATTTATAAGGATAGAACCTTTCTGTGGCTTATACAGTCCTAAAAGCAGCTTGAATATTGTACTCTTACCTGCACCTGTCCTTCCTGACAGTGTAACCTGCTCTCCTCTGTTTACAACAAATGTCTTATCAGCTATTACAATGTGATCAGCCTCATATCCGAATGTTACATCATTGAACTGGACATAAGGTGTATCATTTTTACTATCAAACGTCTTTTCTGCCTGTAATTCTTCATTGTTATCTAGTACTGGAAGTTCAAAGAATTCATTTATTCTTCTCACGCCCGCAATCGCTGACTGTATCGTCTGGATTTCCATTCCAAGACTTTCAACTGGTGAGAATATCTGTGATATATAGTTAATAACTGCTACTGCTGTACCTGCTGACATACCAAAAAGTGTAAGGACTTTGGCATTGCCTGACGCTGAAAATAACATAACTACTGCTGCTACAACTGCATTTAATATAAGGATAACTGGTGAATATATTGCATCGTAAAAGTTGGTCTTTTCCATAGCCTTGTAGCTGTCGCTTATATATTCATCGTATCTTTTCTCCATATACTTCTCCTTGCCAAGATTATGGATCGTACGGATATTGTGAAGTGTTTCCGGTACATGTCCTGAAGCACGGCTTACTGCTCGTCTATTTTTTAACTGGGCATCAAGCATATTCTTCTGTATATGGAAATAACACAGTGACAAGTGAGGCAGAATGTTTAACAGGAACATCAACTTTATTTAGTACACAGGGAGCAGAACTTTGGAGTAAATATATTTCAGATACATCATGGAGCATTGTTAAAGATTTAAAGGAACAAGGATATGAAACATATGGAATACATCCAAGCTATAGTTATAATTACAACAGATTAGATGCATGGCAAAAATTGGGGATACAAAACACTTATTTCCTAGAAGATATGGAAAAAGATAATAAAAAACTAGAAAAATACAGAGATTTAGTTTCAGACAATCAAAATTATCAATTTATAATTGATAAGTATGAAGAAAACAAACAATCAAACAAACCATTTTTCTGTTTTGATGTTACAATGCAAAATCATGCTGCATATAAAGAAGATTTAAGTAAATATGATTTTGATAATATAACATCTAATGTTACAAACAAGGAAACTAAAACAGAAGTAGAAAACTATATAAAATTAATGAAAAAAAGTGATGATGCATTAAAAACACTTATAACATATTTTGAAAAACAAGATGAAGAAACAATAATATTGTTTTTTGGAGACCATCAGCCAATGTTTAGTCAGGATATGTATAGTAATATAACAGGGAAAAATGCATCTAGTCTTTCAATTGATAAATCATCAGATTTTTATAAAGTTCCATTTTTGATTTGGTCAAACAAAAAAATAAAACAATCAGATATTCCAAAGACAACAAGTATTAATTATTTGTCTTCATTATTATATAAAATAGGAAATATAAAAAGACCTGAAATAATCTCATATGATTTAAATTTAATGAAAAATTATCCTGTGATTACATCTAATTATGTCATTACAAATAATAAAATTTATAGCAACATTGATATAGATGAAAAAATAAAAACAAAAGATAAAAATAACAAATTTTATAAACTTAAAATATATCAAAGTCTTACTTATGACATTATAAAAGGAAATTATTAAAATATGGAGGCGTGTGTGCGTATGAAAAACAAAAATGTAAATTTAAAAGCCAAAAATTATGACCCTTATA
>OGLM01002681.1_pt1 | contig 15799 bp, 18 predicted proteins | sample 1572531 | NCBI WGS metagenome assembly OGLM01 (sample SAMEA2581909, study PRJEB24529) | metagenome | biome: Human gut stool | place: China | collected 2011 | reverse complement strand
TATATATAGTCCGTCCCACGCGGACATTTTCCCAATTTTGTCCGCGTACGGCGGACAGCACTTTGCACAACAAAAGCGGTGTCCGTCAAGGAAAGACACCGCTTTTGCAAACTATTTCATTGCATTTGTTCACTTTTTAATACTTATTATAACACATATGCCCGAAATTTTTATGCATTTTTCCAACTTGACAAATACGCTTTACCCGACTAAAGTGTTAGTCCAGCCTAATTGTCTATACAATTTCACAATTATTCACGTTTTCCTCCCGATTCACACACAATTCTTCCGTTTTAGAAACTCATTTTGCCCGAAAAGTGGACGAAACCGCCTGTTTGTCCGCGGGCCGCGGACACTTCCGAAACGGGGACTCACTTTAGTTTGGTAAAGTGTTCGTGGATGGCGGACAATGGGCGGACGGTTTATGTGTGTAAGGTTAGTGATTATGCGTTAGAAAAAATTTAAATTAAGCATATAAGAATTTTTCTATATTTTTGTTTAGAATAGAATCAAATTTCTTTTCGAAAAGTTCTGCTAATGCGCTATAACCTAATGGTGTATAATGATAATTATTGTATAGATTCGTGAATGGTTCTGAATTTAAGTCCTGCATACAATCAGCATAGAAGTAATTTTCAAAGAAATTTTCCATATCGTTGTATACATTATTAACTGTTGCACTTATGCCGTCAGTGCCTTGCCCTCTACTTATACCCGTACTAATTATATAGCAATTAGGCGCGTATTTTCTTACTTCGGTTATTATTTTGCTGACATATGCATAAAGCGTATCTTTATCAGTTCCAATATCTTTACTACTTCCAATAGTCATTCCAGATTCATTAGCTCCCATACATAACACATATAAAGGCAGAGGTGGAATTGATTTTAAATAGTTAATACCCCATGTATTTTCTGAAGCAGCTAGCCACGATTTACAAGTTGCGCCAGACTTTCCGCTCCAATAAACAGTATTATTATACTTATTTTTAATGTAACTCGACCACGAATGTTCTAAGTCGGTTGAAATAACAGTTCCGTTTTTAAGGGTATGATAACCAACACTAAGGCTATCACCAATCGTGCAAAATGAATGGAAAAAATTAAATGTTTTAAAATAGTTTGTATCTGTCTTTTGACCATTTATCCATTTACCCCACGAAAAATTACCAAACTCACCTTTATTAATCCGGCTGTAAATGCCGTCATCAGTGATAAGTAACTGATATCCACCCGGTTGTTCACTAGCGGTTGAAAACTGAAAAGTAGAAACTGTACCATAAGGTATATTTTCAACAGGCAAATTATGCATCAGCTTACTTGTCATATTAAATAAAAACGCTGTTTTATTTAATGGTGCGTTATTTATGTCATTAAAGGTGGTGGAAATGTTGTCTGGTGTTACAATAATATCACTCGGCATATAGCTACCGAATGCGCCATATGTTAAGCCGCTGTCCACCCACGCTTTATCATAATAATAAATGTGACCATTTGAAGCTAACACATAAACAAGTTTAGTATTAGTCATATCGTTGGTAGTTGTTACAAATGTTGGAAAAGAGTCATTTCCTATAATAACTGAGATTAGCTGACTTAGAGTTCCATCTTTAACCAATTCATCTAATTTCTTGTTTACTTCTTCCTGCACATCTAAGTTTTCAAAGTAAGTATTGACAAAATCATATAACGCCTTATAACTTTTCACAAGTTCATCCTGCGCCGTAAACATTTCTTTTACTGTTTTGAACAAAACAATAAATTTGTTTTCCAGACTCAACGTCCCGTTAAAATCATACGGAATCCCCCGTACACTTGCGACAACTTCACAAGCCTGCGTAATCATCTGACCGAAATCTGGCAACGTAGGAAAATCTGGAATCGTTGGTTTATCTGCCATTGCTATTCCTCCTTAATAAAATTGATAGAACAATTCTCTGCAATCATCGCAGATACGTTTGTTAAGGTTAAGGATAGTATCTCGGAATCTCTGTACTTCTAATGAGTAACTACCGTCAAAACCCTCATCTTCAATCGTATCATTATTATCTGCATGATACGTGTCATTACTGTTGGTTTTTGTCGTATTCTCTCCATTGCTTACCGCGCTATTATGGATGGTATTCTGTCCCCGTTCCATCGTAGACGCATAATTCGTTCCGGCAAAATTGATCTGCGGATTGTCAGAGTGAATATTTTGTGTGTCGTTATTTGTATCGGCTGATGTTGTGTTTTTTGCTGTGCTGTCTCCGGAGATCACACCAGTTCGTGTATCATCTTTCGTACTCGTTACTTTTCGTGTACTCTTATGAGTGATAAGCGGGTCGTACTCAAAAGTAATACTCCTGTATAACTGCTCGTAATATGGCATGTTAACCGTAAGGATTTTTTTCAGATGATACTGAAATTCACCAATCGTTTCTAACCCGATCTGCTCGCGGAAATACTGTAAACAGAACGTTTTTTCGAACGCAAGTTTTGTAGCATTATATTCGGAGTCGGATGCATCGACATAAAACGGAAAATCAAAGTTGAATACTAATTCAATTGCTTTTTCGATCATACCATCAATAGTCTGCTTTTCTAGCGGATGAATCACGTTGTCTGCAATAACCAACTGTTCGATGGTATTCGTCAATGTTTTCGTTTCGTAGTTATAGCATAAAAACATTAGTCCACCTCGCTTTCCGGTGTGCTGTGTTCGCCTTTTTCTGTCGTGTCAAAAGCATCTGGTCTGTTAATCGGCGTTACCATCTTAGAATTAAAATGTACATGGATGTTCAGACCATACATATCATTAATAGCGTCAAGTCCCCTCTGAATGGTTGCCAGATTCCCGTTTCTTGTCAACTCGATTTCTCCATCGTTGTAACTTGTTTCCGCGGAAACCAGCCGTTCCGGTTTTTCAACGCCGCTTGCTTCGATTCCGAGATCAGCTAGACATTCTGCTACTTCTCTCTGCGCGGCGGTGTCAAGTTCGTTAAAAATTGGCTGTACTTTCAGATCAATCGTATCAATTTGAATCTGTTTTCGCAGATCGTTTTTGGCTTTGATAAACGGAATGTTTTTTACCCACTTTTGAATAAAGTTGTCAATGCTGAGTTTTTGCGTAGAATCTCCGCTGATGACAACTGGCGTCCTCTGCTGAATCACGTTTACCCTTGTCGACGCTTTTTTCTCTGCCAGACTCTGCGAATGAAGAATAATACTGAGAATTTCCGGTACAGCAAAAGGTCTTGCGAAAATCAACGCGCTTTCTTCCTTGTCGGTCTGTTCATAATACTGTCCATTCATGGCGTACGCAATCCAATCGGTCGGGATACCATAAATATCAGGCTCACCTACCAGATTCACGCCGAAAACACCATACAGTCCGGTGATTGGTTCTTTTTTGAACAGACACATTCCCTGCCATAACAGATAGGAGTTGAGCATCCGCGGCGGAATCTCATCCGGTAAACCGTCATACTCATAACGTGATAATGCTAAATTTACAAACTTGTCAAAAAAGTGCCGGAAATATAGTTTTTCTTCCGGTGATGTATTCGGATTATTTTCCCACTGTCCCCATACTTCCTTGTTACTCACCCGATACGGGTTATTGTACATGATATCACCTCCTTAGTTATTGGAAAGACCATAGTTTCCCACATCGTCCGTGTGCCAGAAAGTGACCCCGCGGTTAAACATTGCCTGCAAAAAGTTGATATCATCTGTAACGCACGCGCCATGTAATCCGCAATTAACCGTTTTGACAAAATTCCAATTTGAACGCCCCGTAATATTGGGTACTTTAATTTTGTGCGTTGCATATCCGTACATTGTGAAAAAATCGTCGATTGTTTTTGCCATCTGAGCGGTTACACTCATCACATGACAGTAAACTTGACTGCCGAACAATGCGGTGGCAACATAACTTCCAGATGAATTGCCTTTTGCTGTCGGTGGAATCAAATCATGACTTTCTTTTTGTGCGTTAATGTTTTCGTTCAGTAGATATGTTCCGGTTGCCGCGGTATAAATGCTTTCAACGCCAGCGGCTACATTTCCGCTTAATGCTCCGACTAATCCTCCGGCTAAATTTCCAATCTGCGATATTGCATTCTGCTTTTTGGAGTAGTCCCATAACGGACTAGACTGCGCTAGAAAAGCCTGATAGCCGTCATTTGTCCATGCACACTGTGGGAAATTATTGATGATAAAACCGTATGGGGATTTTGACCCACCAGTACGTTTATATTCACGCGGAGCCACAAAGATTGCCGGAATATTAAACATAACGCCATACACCTGCATGGTTAATGCTCCATTTTTACCGTATTCGAAATTAAAAGTATGCTGTATTCCCGAACCATCGTTGACCAGACAATAACAATAGGGATACTGATATAGTTTATTGTTTTTCGGTATATAGCCGTCAAGTGCATCTGGCTGAACGGTTACTTGTGTATAAGCAGATGCATCTGTCTGGAAACACGCTTCTGGTGCTTGATATACATTAACAATCGCATCTCCGTTTCCGCTTTTGACGTAATTCTGGATAACTGTGATTAAGTCCGTATATTTTGTTTTCCGAGTAAATGTCAAACCAGATAAAATTCCCTGATTGACAATGGGTATAATATTTGTTCCGTTTTCGTCTGCACTCGCGCTCAAACAATACTGCATCGGACCGAGATTCAAAAGTTTCTGTTCGTTCGGATTGTCCACGTATTCCCCCGTTTCCAGATTTTCTGGCACTAAATTAATTCCGGCATAATCAGCTTTTTTGTCAATATGTTCCCGTTCCACATAGCACGGCTGTAATACCACATCGTAAAAACTGTTCTGGAAACGATCGGGTTCGAAATAAATCTTAAAACTTCCGTCACTCAACCATTCTACGCGCGTTACAAAACCGAAATACCATTCTTCCGTATAGGGTTTGTTCTGAAAAGCAATATAATTGCATTTCAGAAATTCACTCTCATTCCCTTTTCCTTTATAAGTCAGTTCTCCCCATCTCACGGGCGCGGACTGCTTAAAAGTATGGATTGCTTTTTCTCTTACGTGCGCCAGACAACCTGCTTTTCCGTTTTCGTAGTATCTTACGTGTTCATAATCGTTTCCCCACTCAATACCACTAGCCAAAATAACCGTGGTCTGCGGGGAAACAGCCGCCACATCGGATTGCGGCGGCATTGGAATAAATGATTCCATGTTTCCCACCTCTCTTAATCGGAAGTAAAGTAAATGGTTGCTGTTTTGGACGAATCGTAACGACTGGTAATCACAACTTTTACGCTCGTTGTTTTATTTGCTTTCGTTTTCAGATTCTTTTCGTCTTTTGCGATTCGAAGAATCGTAGTTCCCGGGATTACAAACGTATCGGCAGAAGAGTTACCCTCTACTTTTACGTCAATCGCTTTATCAGCTACCCCTGTAGAAGTAACTGAAAAACTTCCACCGAAGTCGACATCTGTTCCAGCTTTCACCAGTCCCACGTCACTTGCGGTAATGGAAGAAACATCAACCGTCTCGGTCGTAAACACGATGATCGGATAAAACAGGGAATAAGAGAACATCTCTTTTACTGTATACGTACTGTTCCAACGCAGTCCGCGATTAACGTTATCCTGTACCATCATGCGGTACTGTTCTCGGATTTTGAAGAAACGTTTGTCAACCAGTACAGCCACGATACCCTCAGCATCGTTAAAGTTATCAATTAAAACCTGCTGTGCTTTCGGAATCATCCGGTCGAGATTGTACGCGCTTGCATAACTGTCAACGTTCATCGCGGCTTTGGTATCTGGGTCGACAAACAGAAGAATGGTATCTTCTTTTGCCGCCGATGTCGCGCCAGCGAAATTATACAGCGGGTTCGGGAACTGAATCTTGTCAATATAGGACTGAATTTGTTTCGCCAGTGCGTTCGCGGATGCTTGATCTGTAACCGCATCCACGTGTACAGGATAAATCTGACCTGCACGTTTCGCAGACGCGATCAGCTCTTTCGCTGTCGTGAACTCATCCCAGTTGCAAGCAGAAACGACGCTCTCCACTTTTGCCTGTACCAGACTTCTGAGTCCGTAATCATCGAGAAACGCGCCGCGCATATCCTCAAACCAGATCGTTACCGGATAATCGTTATTAAAATTGATTACATGATACAGCGCCATAATGTAGCTGTCATAAATGGCGGTCGCATCTTCGATGCTGATATTAGCATCGTGTGCATATCCCTGCGCAAAGTTTACGTAAACCTCCTGTTCACCGTTTCCATACGGCATGGCGTTACTGTTTAACACTCTAAGCGGGTTACGGAACGCTTCCGTGCTGATGGACTGGCTAGCGATCAGATTCACCAGTGCCGGAACGAGTTCGTTTCTTGCCATCGGATTATACGGGTCAGTTAACGTTTTTGCAATATCCGCGATATTATCACGCGTTGCCACAGGAACTCTGTCACGGTAATCAACACTCATCGTCTGCCGAACGGCGTTCAGCATGTTAATATTTGTCATGTCAAGTTTTGCCATTGTTACTCTCCTTTTCCGCTCATGATGAGCTGAGACATATCAAGATCATTGATACTTGTTGCGGTGTCTTCTGCTTCCGGCACTTTTCCGCCAAACTCGGTTACTTTTGTGATACTTCCGCCGTGGGAAAGATCAGACCAGCGGCTTTTGATTTCTGCGACCGCAGATTCATACTTTCCGCGCAGTTCGTCCCGTTCCGCAACCAGTGCGTCACGCTCCGACATCAGCGCTCCGATGTCAGTATCTTCTGTTTTGATTTTTTCACTGATGGCGGCGATCGCATCACCATGCGTTTCGATGTTTCCAATATCGGCTACAATTTCTGTCCAATACTCTTCAAGTGTCATGTTAATACCTCCTTTTTAAATTGGGATATAACCAGATCGGCATTTTATGCCGTTTTGGTTTCATGGGATGGGGCGGCTCGGGCGGTTCTGGTTGTTCACCTTTTGCCAGATACCGATATACCATAATAGCGTTATTCAATCGTTCGGAATCGGATAGATAGCGATTTCCCACAATCCATCCGGTAATTGCAGAATCTTTTGCGTGTTCGGAAATATAATTGAAGCACTCATGCGCTTTTTCCTGCCGGAAAGCAAGCGTTCCATCGTCACTGATACCCTCCCAACCTTTCATATAGGCGGCGGTCAGTGCGTCCAGATCGGTACTGTCACTGTGCAAAAATGCTTGCAGATTTTCGTAAGCACTTGCGGCTCCTACGGAATACCATACGTTTTCATAGATTAGATATTCCAACTGTGCGTTGCCATCGTCTCGGCTGTAGCCGTTCGCGTCCAGCCAGTTAAATAATTGCGTACGCCTATTCGTGTCGGCGTTATCCGTCCACTGACCCAGACCATAACCGGGCGAGCCGACAATCGTGCCTTGCCACAATCCAGGATTGATGGTTGACTCCTGCCAGAAGTTGCCACAGATGGCGGCAATTACATAGTGGCTGATACCGCTTTGTACCTCAACTGGGTATCGGTACAGATACGTCCATGCGCTGTATGGACTCACAAACGTATTAATAGACACCTGTCTTTCCAGTGGGTAGCTGTCTGTGTGCGCTCCCATCGTATACCCGCCGCCGTCTGCCGGGTCATATACCATTTCGGTATGCCCGGAACGCCACAAAATATCGCCTTTTTTCCAAGGCTGGTTTGCGGTTCCTTTCTGGAATCCCGCGCCGATCACATACCCATCCATGCTACGAGTTGTAAACCACGGGTTTCTTGCCAAAAAACCACCTACTGTACAACAATAACTCATGAGGGACGAACAATCATAGTACGTAATACCTCCGACCGTTTGCCCCTCTCGATAAGTTTGTGAGTAACCAACGTTCGGTGCATTACAAATTTCGATACAAGTGTTATAAGCAAGCGTCAGATCAGCCACGTGTCAGACCCTCTTTTGCTACATATCCGGTATAGACAATTCCATTAACGATAGCTTTCACAAGATACCATTCTCCGGTATAATACCCGTAGTTTCTAACACTGGTTCCGGTCGGCAACGTTAAAATGACCGTTTTATCCATTCCCGCGCCAACACGCAGATTGTAGCGATCATGGGTATGATATGCTCCTGCAATTTTCCGGTCAAAACTACGCGCGGATTCTGTTTTGATTGAACTTTCAATAACGTTCTGTGGTTTGTCGTTTTTTCCCGCATACCGATAATGGACGGTATTCTCATACGGGAGATCATAATAAGACCGAACGCAGATTTCTTTTCCGGTCTGATCTCCCGTCTGACCATCAATCCCGCCGTTTTCGGACTGGCTGGCATGAACGATGCGGTTCGCGTCAACCGACATCGTTACATGATGCCCGGCTGCAAGGTGGATATCACCGCGTTTCCACGGTTTGCCGCATTTTACGAAACCAGCGTTTACCAACTGTTCGCCGAGATTTCTTGTGGTACTGTACTGACTGACTGGAAACCCAGCTTTTGCAAGTGCCGTTCCGACAAAGGATGAACAATCATAATCAGGTCCATTCCGGTGTACCTGTGAGTAACCGTGGCGATCATCGGCGGCGATCTGTTCCTCCCATGCAACTGCGTTTTCGATTTTACTCATTCTTTCCACCTCCTAAGTGCTGGCAAAGCGAATTAATCGCGGTTGTATTCGCTTCTACACTTTTCCGTAATTCTTCCATTTCTTCCTTGTGTGCGTCTTTTTCTTTCACCAGATACCAAAAAAGCGCGCCGCAACAAACGATTGGAAAACCGAGACTGCCAATTAACTGTGTTACCATCGTTACATCCATTCTTCCACCTCCGTATCATTCCATTTCAACCAGTCCTCAATCTCACTAACTTTATCACACATAATAAAGTTATGAATGAATCGGATTGGCGATTTACTGTTATAAGAGTTGCCATCCATGAAAAAATAATCCCATAAGTAACGGATATGAGATTCATAATTTTCATGTGGGACGATAATCAAAGTGTCTTTCTCATCCCCTCTATAACGTACCGTATAAGCAAGATATGCATTTTCTTTTTTCATCATTCCGACGATCATATTAAAAACGATATTTGCCATCTTTGCTCCTTTCTTCCTGCCCATTAAAACAAGGAAACCTTTTGACCTGCCAAGGACAGGGCGGTTTACTCAACCGTGGCAACCCCTCTGAAAAAGGTTTCCCCGTATTTTCATGATACCTCTTTTCTGTCCGTCTGTCAAGTACTTTTGTCCGTCATACGCAAACTATTTATAAAGATCAATTCCCAATAACTCAACCGCCATATTTTTGCTGTCTAGATCGTCAAATCGCAAGTATGCTTTCCGGTACGCGTCAACCAGATTTTCGAATAGATAATCATAGTGTTCCAACATCACCGTGTTCTGCGTATGATCTCCGTCACGGAACACCGCAACAAAATTACAAGACGGGTTATAGTTATGTGTAATATAGATGTAACCCTCTTCGTAATACTCATACACACCATAACTTTTTCCGCTGTGCTCGATCGTAAACAGATACCGCGACCGTCCGGTCGGCTTTTGCACAAACACGGCATCATCAATCAACATCTGATCTCCTACACTCATGCTCTTCATATAGTGTCCGCCGCGGAATGCTTTCAGAGCAGTATTTTCCCACATCGCCTTACTAGCACTGTCATTGTGCGTAAATTCGCACACAAAACCACTTCCATGCATCATTTTGGTTTCTTTCTGATACCGTTTGTGGATGCCAAAAAATACAAAATAGGGATTAAGTAAAGAAATATTATTCGATGCCATCACCAGCTTAAACCATCTAGACTGACTTCCGTTTCCACGACTGATCGTCAATAACAACGATTGCAGTTTCTCGCTCTCACCTTTCACATATTGCCCACTCTCCATGGAAAACTCATCAAAAAACAAAAAGTAGATATCCCGAAAATACGGAGACAATTTTTTTACACTGTCCATCTTACTTCCAAAGCTAAACGCACATCCGAATGGCTCCGCGTCCAGAAAATACCGCACGACATTTCCATTCTTATCCAGATTTTTATAGGTAATCACACTACCCAATTTTGGATACATTTGCAACATATCCTCATACATCGCCGCCGCTCCCGTCATTTCCCCTTTCGTCCGGAAAATCCATCCGGTCTGCAATCCGTACTCTTTGCACAAGATACAGCTTGCCGCGGCGAACGCACTTGTCTTTCCGGCGCTACGGTTGGAACACGTAATTGCCACTCCAGCGAACTCCCCGTCCACGTCCGGCTCCGTAAACAACCGTATCGGATTGTAATACTGAATCGGCTTGCCATCATCCGATACCGATTCAAATTTCACGCCATAATCTGAAAAAAGTTTTTCCCATTTGATATCATTCCAAAAAATCATTGTTTCACGTGAAACATTTTGTTTCACTTCCTCCTTTCTAGCATTTCCACAACCCGCGCACCGCGTCCCGCATAATCTATGTTAACCGCCAGTTCCCCCGCCAGCAAAACCGCAGACAATCTCACGTTTATCGCACGATGATCGCACGTTTTGACTGCGGATGGACGGCGGTGAAAGGCAGAGCGTCGCTAAGTATAAAAAAAGCTACGCTGGAAAACGTAGCTTTTTACACGTATGGAATGAAGTTTTATAACACAAGATATAGTAACAATCAACTACAGGTAAACTAAATCCTCAAGTTACCGTCCGCCAGTCGGGGCGCGTACCCAGATCATGGTTACTTATTCCATAAATGGGTTAAACTTTTCGGTATCACCGAACTTATGAACGTTTACCGCGGAAAGGTATGCGGTGAATCCCTTGTCGCGACGGAACTTGCTTTCTCCGATGGAGATGAACAGGTCAACGACTGCGCCTTTGCCCAGTTCGTCAACGCTTGAAACGGTGTCGCTCTCTACGCTGTCCTCGTAAAAAGCTACTTTATAGTTGGTCTGCACTTTTACGTAAAGTCCAGCTTTGTCGGTTTCTTTTGCAGGAATCCATTTTGCTTCTGCGGCGGCATCTTCGCCAAACTCTTCGATGATTTTTTCAAAAATGTCTTTCTGCTGATCGGCAGAGATAGACGCGGAAAGAACACTTTTTCCGTCTTCCTCTTTTGCGTATGTAACAGTTACGTTGTTCAGTCTCATTTTCGCTTTGCTCATGATTTCGTTCTCCTTTTTTAATTTAATTTGTTATGCAAAACCGCGGCGCGTTGCTTTGATCGGTTACGTCTTATCTGGACTATTCCAGACCGCGGTTGTGCGCTTAGTCCAGTCTTTTTGCTTCTGCAAAAAACTGTTCATCCGGCATTTCGTAGCGGCAAGAAATTGTGTCAATTAAGACACATGCTGAACTTTCTGGGAGACCTGCTGAAATAGCGGCATCTTTTTTGGCTTTCTGTGATTTTAATTCTACATCAGACTCAAAAAAGCCGATTGTCTGTCCCGTTTTTCTGTCAATAGCGGCGTACTGCCATTTTTCAATTTTTGTTCGTACCATGTTTTTCTCCTTTACTTTATGTGTTATTATTTATTACAAGTATTATAATATCACTATTCTATCAAAAAGTCAATAGTTTTAGATAAGAAAAAGAAAAAAAATATCCAAAAATAAAAGCAGAATAGCAAGGTCTATTTCCTCTTCATGCAAAGCACAGATCGTTGCGATTAAAAGTAACATAAAAAAGATAAAAAATCTCATTTTATTCTCCTATTCCGGTATCACTCCGTCTTGAGAGTTTACCAACACTTCATAGTATTCATTCGATACCCCTAAGGTATAAGTGGTATCAATAATTCCGATATTACTAGCAGTCAAAATTTCTTCCCCGTTTACTTTGATATAATGTGGTTTCGAGTTGTTGAAACAACTGATCGTACGTCCGACATTTTCCATCCGGCGGCAGAGCCGGAAATTATTACAACATTTCAAGTTTTCCGCGCCTAATTTTTTGTTCATGCCAGCGACCGTAGACGTAAAACGCACGGGGTCTTTGCCAGATTGCGCCGCTTTTTCGTCCCATTCAACGCCGCAGTATTTTTTCGCGCCAAGGGTCTTAAACTGAATGTACAGATCATCCATATCCCAGACACCGAGAATATAACGGTTGTCACCAACGTCACAAAACGCAGGAATGTCATTATCAATCGCACGTTTTTCCAGTATTTTGTTTTTGGCTTCAAATTCTGGAATGTGTACGTCCGGATGTAAAAACTTGATACTATCGGTGTCGCAGTACACGGCATCCATTCCAACCACGTCCAGCATATCTTGTAACTGCTTTCTTGCGTGGGCGGTAACATAGATTCCCCATTGATAGTGCAAAAAGCTGTTTTTTCCATCATAGTACGTTTTCAGTGCTTTTTCCGCATCTGCTTTTTCCCGATGCCATTCTCCCGTAAAAGCATCCATTGCCCATTCGTCCTGCAAAAGATCGGTTACACACATCCCGAACGTGCTGTTTAGTTTATTCTTAGATTTCATATATTCATAGACTTTATCGGGATTTCCTTTCAACTGGCTTTTTGCGATAAAAAATGACATCATCGTTTTACGCATACTTTCCGGTAATTTTCCGCGCGCGGCTACGTAGCACTCCGAGACGGTAAAGAAATCATAGTCGTATTGATTTTTTATGATCGACAAGTCAATTTCCGTCATTGCTATTTCACAGCATTCAATAGATAATACGCGTCCATTATCAATCACACAATCTTTCCCGTGCTTCTGACACTTTGACAGCGGGATATACGGGACGGGGATATTTTCTTTCATACGCAAGTTGTCAAATTGTACCCGCATGATAACACAACGTGTAGCACATAAATTGTCAAACTGTTCTTGCGATGTAATCTCAACCGCCCGAAACGCACTCATGGGATAGTAACCCATTGCTATCTGCGCGGGGTAGCTACTGGAAATATCCATGCTTCCCATTACGATTGCGTTTTCCCCTTTTTTCGCGGTGATCGTGTGCCCCGCGTGGATGCGGTTGGCGTGCGTGTTGCCGCCGCGGAACGCGTCTTTACAGAGTTGGTACTGCGGTAACGTCAAAGCCAGATCGGCAAATACTCCCGGATAATAACCGCTATCTGCCTGCATTGCACGGCGGAATTCTCGGCGGACGTAGCCAGTTGATGTAAGGGGGATTTCTGCTAGATTATCCTCTTTTCGTAAGGCGCGGATGCATTCACACAAGCCGCGAACATCATTATAGCAATATCCCTGTTCAACGTCCGTGAGAGGTGTTGTTGGTGTACGTAGTTTTTTGTAATCATACGTATCAACAAGTTTATAGTGAGACACTCCCTCACTATTTTCACAGAATTTTGAAAGAGACATATTACTGAGAAAGTAGGAACATCGAAACTCAATCCCATATTTATACGCATAACATTTCATTACTTTATGAGCATCCCGCGCAAAAATTTCGTCAAATGCTACGAAATCTTTCATAAACTGAAATTCATACGATAAATTATGAACGTATACTACAGCACGTTTCGTATCAGAAGTTTTCAAATACAAATGCAGTTTTTCGCAGAATGAAAGAAACTCGTTCCATGTGCGACCGAAGCATACCGTATCTTTCAAACAGAATTGCCATTGATACAGATACGCTGTACCTTTTACCACTTTTTCACCTGTTTTGTTATAGCGTTCGTAATCGAGTTTTTCTAACGTAGTTGTCTCGATATCAAACGCCATTTCCACGTCATAATAGACGATAGGTTTTTTCTTTCTTCCACGCTTGCGGCATTCGCGCAAAGTCTGGAAATCAGAAAATGGAAAATCATTACATGAATACACTGTTTCTATTGCTGTAGTTTCTGTTCCATTTACTTGTATCGGTACTTCCAATTCATACATATTTTTTCCCCCTACTTTAATTTTGTTCGTTTTTTCGCAAACAATTCCTCTTTTGTTATATAACCATCGAGATACAATTGATAATCTTTTTCAATATCCTTATAATCAAGTTTAGGGTCGTCTATTTTTTCTACAAAGTCATCTATAATTTGATTGGACGCAAGTTCTTTACGAAGATTCTTTCTGTATAAATTTGATGACAGAAAATGATACAAGTCTTTATAGTTATCTTCTGTTACAACCGCATTAATTTTTTTCTTAGATTTATCAAACCTCCGCTGAAATTCTGCGATTTTATAACCACTTACTGTAGTTTCTGGTGCGTTCAAAAAAGCAACCATGGTGTCCCATTCCTGCCGAATGGATGCATCCGAACGCTTAACGCCTTTCAAGAAACGATTTTTTTCACGCCCTTGTGAAGCAAAAAATTCTTTTACGCGTCCATACGCCCATTGGTCGCGCGCGTGAATTTTTTCCAGTTTGGCAAGGCGGCTATTTGCCGCCTGCGCAACGCGTGGAAGTTCGCGTTTGATCTGGTCGAGGGAGAGATCGAGTTCCTGATAGATGCTGTAGTCTTTTGATTGCGGCATTATTCACACCCCCTAATCATCAGTCGTAGTTTACCGTTTACAATATCGAATCCTGTTATTTCTTCTGATAAGTAGTTTTCTTTCCTTATGGGATATATTTTTGTATTATCCATCTCAAATTCCGCGACTAATACATAATGTTCCTCATGAAACACGGTGACAGACGCGTAAATTTCAACTCCTACTCGGACAAAACCGTGATACATCCTTACAAAATCTTTTACTCTCATAATTACCTCCTTAATAATAACACTGTTCTTCTGTTCCATTTGCCGAATAAAGCGGGCATAATGTACAGTTGTCATTTGCAGAACAGATAACGTTATGCGGAACTTCTACATAATAAACTTTCAACGCGTAACGTGTAGAAATATTGTTATGCAAGTTTACAGTAAAGCCCACACCAAAATTACCTTTGTACGGAACTGGTACACATAATGCATTCTTCTTAACGTAGCCATTCGTAAGAGACGCATGGTCATACACGTAAATATGGATATTCCCGGCAGTATCTTCCTGTTTTACATATAAGGGGATCTCATCAAGTTTCGCTGGTAAGGTATACAGTTTCTCTAAATCTACTACTTTCATGATAGTTCCTTTCTCCCCGTAGTGCCGATAGGTCAGCAGTTTTAATGTTATCTATTGCAAGACATCTTGTAAGTAGCAGATATTTCCGGTCTAAGATCTGAGTAGTAATAAAAAGCATCTTCCGAAAAATGTTCTCCATTTACTATTTCTATTCCATTTTCATAAATTGTAATACATGGCTTATCAATTATCCTTGTTCTGTCTTCTCCATCAAAGACAGCAATTGTTGTCGGCGTTCCAAACACAGTATCTATGCTCAGTCCACCTTTTAAATATGGATATCCACCATTTTTTCCGCTACTTATTTCCCAACAATTGTCAAAATCCCAGCCCTCATAGGTTGCCTTTGACTTCATCGCAGATGTAATTTTAGAAGTTCCTTTTCCTCTGTCAACCATTCCTGTTGATACGCAATCATAATAAGAATTATGAACATTTCCTGTATTACTTCCGACCAGTCCTCCCGCATTTTGTTGTTTTGAGACATATCCTGCCGCATATGTATTTGCAATCAATCCCTTGTTAATACCAACCAGACCACCAACTGTATTTTTATCTGCACCATATACTGCTGCCAGAGAATAACTATCTTTTATCGTTCCTGTTGTTCCTAGTCTTCCAACAAGACCACCAGCATAGCAACCAGAACTGTTACTTTCGTTAACTATACTTCCATAAGTCGCGCAATTCTGGATAATACCATCAAACTCTGCAGCAAGTAGTCCTGCTACACTTGTATCTAATTTTGTATATATGTTTCC
>OGLM01002678.1_pt1 | contig 15819 bp, 6 predicted proteins | sample 1572531 | NCBI WGS metagenome assembly OGLM01 (sample SAMEA2581909, study PRJEB24529) | metagenome | biome: Human gut stool | place: China | collected 2011 | reverse complement strand
TGAAAGGAGCCGGATGTCCCATATCGGCACGGAGTTTTCCCCATTTGGTATCAGTTCCTCCGTTGGCAAATTCAATCAGGTCGAGTGCATCCTGAATGTAGCTGTCGAGGTCGCATACTTGTACATGTGCTTTCGGGTCATCGTTCTGATACTGGCAGGCAAGTCCACAGTTCAGTACAGGAAGTGGTTCTGCTCCCATGTCTTCTGACAGAAGGAACAATTCATAGAATCCCATGCCATAAGTCTGGAAGTAATCAGGGAAGAAACGATGCGGGAAAGTATAATGCCATCTGTTTTCATTGAGCGGACGGTTTTCTACCGGGCCTACAGAGTTTTTCCAGTTGTAACGGGTTGCCAGGTCTGTACCTTCCACGATACATCCTCCGGGGAAACGGAATACTCCCGGTTTGGTGTCGGCCAATGCCTGTACCAGGTCCTTTCTCAATCCGTTTTCACGTCCTTTCCAAGTATCTACAGGGAATAAAGAAACATGTTCCAGGTCTACGGTGCCCGGTGAATCGAGGAATATTCTCAAATGAGCTTTTGCTTCTGTCTGGGTCGGTGTGAGGATAACTTCATATTTTTTCCAGTCTTTTGAGTTAATTGTCAGGTTTTGTGAAGTGATGACCTGAGTTTCTCCCATAGACGCATTGTTGATAAGTTCTACTCGTATTTTCTGGTTTTCTCCTCTTGCCCATACGGTAAAACGATATTTTTCATTGGCTTTGAGTCCGATACCGAAAAATCCTTCGTTTTCAATACCTGTGCGTTTGTGTGCATGTCCGGGGTCTGCCAGGCGTACATAATGTGGGTTGCGTTCAAACGGACCATCATTTTGCAGAGTTACATTTCCAAAAATGTCCCATCCCATAAAACTTTGAGGGAACTCGAATGAACGGTTCTTGATTAATTCTGCATAGAGTCCCCCGTCTGCTCCATAGTTGATGTCTTCGAAGAAATGGCCGTACATGGTCGGTTGAATTTCTGCTCCAATTTTATTGGCTTGGATAACCATCTGGTTGACATTCTGTGCTTGTAAGCTGAGTCCTGTTGTTAGTGCAAGCGCAGAAAGAAAGGTTAAGTGTTTGTTCATGGTTTTATTATTAAATTAATGTGATACAAAATTATAAAAAAGCACGAAAGATTCACGGAAAAACAGTGAAATATCTGTCTTTGTGAAATCTAGGCATAAAAATAGGAGCAATCCTTTTTCCTGAGGTGGACAAATTTTTCTATTGGGTGGACATTTGTCTTTTGAGCGGATTTTTATCCTCTTTTTCAGAAAAAGACTCGAAAAACGGTTTACCTTTGTGTAAAACAGAATAATTTCTATGAAAAGAAACAGCTTACTTCTATACTTGCTTCTTGTTTTTTGCTTATGTTGCCCGAATGGGCTACTCTATGCGGTACAAAACTCTTCTCGTTTCTCGTTGGCTTCTATTACGATAAACGATGGACTGCCTTATAATTTTGTAGATGATATCATCAAATCCAGTGACGGCTATTTGTGGGTGGCTACGTATGGAGGAGGAGTAGCTCGTTATGATGGCAATGAGTTTGTGGCTTTTAGTGCCAGTACAATGGATAAAAAAAGGTTGCTGCGAAGTAATTTTGTGGAGAAATTAGCGGAGGATACTTTTCATCGTATTTGGATGGCAGGAGAAGCAGGTATAGAGCTCCTTTCTACAGATAATTTGCAATTGTTGCCTGTAGAATCTTTACAGTCGGCGGAAATGGCTAAGTTGATGAAGCAACCGGTGAGTTTCTTGATGACTGCCAAATCTGGTAATTTATGGTTTTGTAGCCGTGGACAGATTTATAAGGTAATATTTAATAGTACAGGTACTGTGAAAAAAGTGATTCGGATTTCAGATACTCCGATACATGAACGTGGCTGTGTGTTGTACGAAATTGACGGATATATCTGGTTCTTTCATCAGGGGAAAATGTGCCGGATTAGCGAGAGCGTGGAAAAAAGTCAGGAGCCACAGCCCGTATCTGTTTCTTTGAATATTTCTTCTTTTGAATCGGTATTTTGTATTTATCATTGTAAGAACAATGTGTGGATTGGTACAAGTAATGGATTGTATTGTTATGATTTGACTACAGACACTAGTGTGCATTATGTACATAATTCTCAGAATCCTTCTTCCTTGTCGCAGAATTATGTGACATCCATTACTTCTACACGAGATGATCAAGTGATAGTTGGTACGCTGTTAGGATTGAATGTATTTAATGCTTCTACTTCTGATTTTACTCGTATCCAGGCAAGTGAGGGCATGGAGATGCACGGCTTGTCTTGTAATTTTATCAATACCCTTTATGCGGATGATGAAAATGATATTGTGTGGGTTGGAACTGAAATAGGAGGAATAAGCAAAATGTTTTCTTCCCGTTTGTCTGTAGTGAATTATTATCATCAGCAGAATCTTTCGGGTAGTTTGTCACATAATCCGGTCAATTCGATAGTGGAAGATGAGTATCAGACACTTTGGGTAGGTACCGTAGAAGGGGGATTAAACTGCCGTTTGAAGGGGAGCGATTCTTTCTTGCATTATACCACTGAAACACCAGCCAGTTTGGCACATAATACTGTAAGTGTATTGATGTTAGGTGATGAGGACCGTTTGTATGTAGGTACCTGGGGCGGTGGACTTGGCTGGATTAATCGTAAACCATCTGCTTCTAAACGTTATATGCCCGTTCCGTTGAATGATCCTTTTGTGTCAAGTTTGGCTTTTGACCCTGTGAGTCATTTACTTTGGATTGGTACAATGAATAATGTGTATGTATATAATCCGGCTGATGGAAGTATTTCAGAGCCTTTCTTGAATGAAAATAAAGAAATTATCAATCAGAATGCATTAGGAATGTGTATTACTCGCGAACGGGAACTTTGGATTTCTTCTCCGTTTGGCCTTTTAAGAGTAAATCTTTCTGCATACGAAAAGGGACAATTGAAATACAAGAAGTATGTCTATCAATTGGACAGCCCTGATTCCGGACATCGGGAACGTATCACTTCTATTTTTCAGGCAAAAGATGGGACTATCTGGTTAGGAAGTAACGGAAATGGATTTTATAAAGCATTGAAAAAAGGAAATGATTACCAATTTCAAGCTTATACGAAGAATGATGGTTTGGTGAGCAATAGTGTACGAGGTATCTTGGAAGACTGGTACGGCAATATTTGGGTATCTACGGATAATGGTTTGTCATGCTTTAATGTGAAAGAAGAGTCATTTCGCAATTATAGTCAGATTGACGGTCTAATTTCCGATCAGTTTTATTGGAATGCCGGAGCTTTGTCGTTTGACAAGGAACGTTTGTTCTTTGGTAGTCAGAAAGGGCTGACGGAGATACATCCGATGATTGAAGCTGAGCATCAGCGTAAGTTCCCTTTGGCTTTTACCCACTGTAGAGTGTTTGGACAGGAAGTCTTTCCTCAGTCAGGGGAAATAGTCATGCATGAAAGTGACAAGTCGTTATCAATAGAGTTTTCGGCACTTGATTATGCTTTAGAATCTCAGGCGCAATATTCATATCGTTTAAAAGGGTTTGATGACGCATGGGTGACTGTACCATCTAATCGAAATAATGCGACTTATACCAATCTATATCCAGGAAAATATGTTTTCCAGCTTCGATATGCTCCTGATGGCAAACACTGGCTTGCGCATACAGAGGAATTGGTTATCGTAGTGCGTCCTTATTTCTATAAGACCCCCTGGTTCCTGCTTTCTGTCTTGTTTATTATCCTGTTTGGTGGTTATCGTATCCTGAGGTGGCGTTATCAGGCTATGAAGCGCCAGCAAGATTTATTGCATCAGATGGTGGAAGAACGTACTTCTGAGTTGGAGGAGCAAAAGAAACTGCTTTCCAATCAGACGCATGAGCTTTCGGAACAGAATCAGTTACTGAAAGATCAGAATGAGAAAATCACTACGCAAAAGAATCAGATTTTAGAGATGTCGCGTAAGGTAGAAGAGCTGACCATTGACAAACTGGCATTTTTTACCAATATTACGCATGAATTCCGGACTCCATTGACGTTGATTGTCGGTCCTATCGAACGTGCTTTGAAATTGAGCTATAATCCACAGGTAATAGAACAGTTGCATCTGGTAGAGCGTAATTCAAAATATCTTCTTTCGCTGGTTAATCAGTTGATGGATTTCCGGAAAGTGGAGGAAGGACGTATCAAAATTGCCACTAATTATGGGAATCTGAGAGAATTTATGGCCGAGATTGTGCCACCTTTTGCAGATTATGCGAAGAATCGTGGCATTGACCTTCAGCTGTATCTTCGCCTTGCCAATCCGATTCTGATGTTCGATGAGGATGTGATGCGTAAGATTATGACAAATTTAATCAGTAATGCTCTGAAGTTTACTCCAAAGGGAGGGAAGGTAGGCATATATGTAGGAGTTATTGGCAAAGAAAATGAGAAGAAGCTGTTCATTAGTGTTCGTGATACGGGAAAGGGTATTCCTGAGAATGATATGGAGCGTATTTTCATGCAGTTCTATCAATCCGATAACCGAAGCCTTGAGTCGGTCAGTGGTCAGAGTGGTACCGGCATAGGTTTGTATTTATGCCGGAAGCTGATAGATATGTTAGATGGTAAGATTTATGCGAAGAATAATCCGGTGAAAGGAGCCTCATTCCGCATTCTCTTGCCAGCTTTATATGGTGAGACTCAATCCCAGCCGGATTCTTCTGAGATAGAAAAAGAAGATACCGTGATAGATGTACCTCGTAATGGAAAGATGGTTGTACTGGTAGTAGAAGACAATAAAGATATGCGCGATTATATTCGTTCTATCTTAGCCGAATATTATAATGTGTTGGAGGCCGCTCAGGGAGAAGAGGCCCTGAATATATTGCATTCTAATAATGTGGACTTTATTATTAGTGACCTGATGATGCCGGTTATGGATGGTATGGAATTATCTCGTCGTGTAAAGAATGACTTCTCCATATCTCATATTCCTTTCTTGATGTTGACAGCCAAAACTTCTGACGAAGCACGTTTGGAAAGTTATAAAATGGGTGCAGACGCATTCTTACTGAAACCTTTCGATGAGAACATGTTGTTGGCCCGTATTTCCAATATATTGGAGAATCGAAGACGTTTCCAGCAAAAGTTCTCTATTGATATGAATACTGATTCGTTGGAGGTGGATGAGAATTCCGGCGATAAGAAGTTCCTGAACAAAGCAATGTCAGTTGTAAAAGAAAATTATAAGAATCCGGACTTTGAGGTGAGTGATTTTATAGAGGCAGTTGGCATTAGCAAGAGTTTGTTGAATAAAAAAATGCAGAGCCTGACAGGACAATCTGCCGGCCAGTTCATTCGTAATTATCGTTTGAATCTGGCTCGTGAACTTCTGCTGAAGAATAAGGTAACCCGTACAATGAATATTTCTGAGATTGCATACGAAGTCGGATTTAATGACCCGAAATATTTTACTCGTTGTTTTACAAAGCATTTTAATGTAACTCCGAGTAGCTTGTTAGAAGATTGAGCATAAATCTTATTTCTTTGTCTTAGTCGGAAACCTGTGTCAATCGTCATAGGTTTCCGGCTTTTTTATGAGTATATTCTTTTTACAGGGGTACTGTTTTACTCAGAAAGGTGGAAATTTTCATGATTTTCATTTATCCACCTATAAAAACCGTTTGTCCACCTTCTTCATTATTTATGTTTTTACATTTGGACCATTGAAATAAACGTTTTTTGTTAAATAAAGACTTCCGTACTATGAAACATGGCTAGAAAAAGTCAGTCTTGGTGCTGTTGAAATATGATGTATGAGGATAGAAGTCTGAGTTTTTAAGTGGAATATTACTTTATTAATAATTTAAATTTAATACCATTAAAATGAAAAAACATTTGATTTTTTCCGCAATGCTTGGTTTGTGTGCCTTGGGTGGTACGGCGATGTATCCCGTATCCGTCATGGCTGCTGTAGCACAATCACCGGCTATTAAGGTTAGTGGACAGGTGGTTGATGAACAAGGTGAACCCTTGTTGGGTGCTACTATTAGGGTGAAAGACACTTCAATCGGAACAACTACTGATTTGGATGGAAATTTCCAGTTGGAGGTGCCTGGCAATGCTGTCCTGCTGATAAGCTATGTGGGCTATAAGGAACGTGAGGTAGCAGTTCGTAACCGTGCTATCCTCGAACCTATTCAGTTGCAGAGTGATACTGAAATGTTAGAGCAGGTAGTGGTAATTGGTTACGGTACACAGAAAAAGTCAGATTTGACCGGTTCTGTGGCAGTAGTAGATGCAGAGGCCTTGAAACAAGTATCTCATTCCAATATTTCATCTATGTTGGAAGGTAAGGTTGCAGGTGTACAGATTACTTCTGACGGTCAGCCTGGTGCCGATCCTACTGTACGTATTCGTGGAGTTGGATCTTTCGGTAGTACTGCCCCGCTCTATGTTATCGACGGAGTACCGATGGGAACTTCCATTCGTGATTTCTCTTCTAATGATATTGAAACTATTCAGGTGTTGAAAGATGCTTCTGCAGCAGCTATTTATGGTTCTCGTGCGGCAAATGGTGTAGTTATCATCACTACCAAGCGCGGACAGAAGGACCAGCCGCTGAAAGTAGATTACAACGGATATTTTGGTGTGGACTACATTCCTAAAGGCGTGTATGATGTAATGGATGCTGATCAGTATAGTCAATATCTGGGTCAGGCTTGCGCCAATTCAAATACTCCGTTACCGGGAGGATATAGACTTGACAGTGCTACTGGGAAATACCATTTCCAGGATAATACCAACACCGACTGGTTCGATGAAGTATTTAAAACAGGTATCCGCCAGAATCACAATGTAAACTTGTCTGGAGGTAGTGCTCATAGCACCTATAACGTATCATTGGACTATTTTAACCAAAAAGGAACACTGGAAGGTGCTGGTCCTAATTATGAACGTTTTACGGCGCGTGTAAATAACTCCATGGATACTAAGTTTATCAAGTTCCAGACCAGCGTGGTCTATTCTCATTCAGACCAGGACAATATGGGATTGTCAAATGCTTCGGAATACGTGCAGGGATTGTATGGTGATGTTACCAATGTACTTCGTGGTACGTTACTGATGCAGCCGACAATCAAGGCCTACGATCCTTCCACTTGGGTACTTGACGACAAAGTAGGAGCAGCAAGTGACTATGATTATGATGCTTATGGATATGGTGTGTATTACGATGATATTCATGGTGATATTTCCGCTTCTAACCCCTTGCTGATTAATAATCTGTTACAACGTAATACTCGTGTAGACCGTTTTGTGGGAACTGCTTCAGCTGATGTGGATGTTCTTAAGATGTTTGGCCTAGAAAATAAGAATCACAAGCTGAATTATAAAATCAATTTGTCTTACAGTATGACCCATGCTAAGGACTTTACCTGGATTCCAGCTTGGGTGCAGAGCAACCGTGTTTACCTGGCTAAGAGTAACGAACGTCTGGATAAAAATTCACGTGATTACAAGGATGCGCTGATTGAGAACTTGCTTACTTATGATGGAACTTTCGGTAAGCACCATATTAACGTAGTAGCAGGTCAGACTTACGAAGAGGAAAATACAGATTTGTTGAACGGATGGGCATTGAATTTCACTGAACCGTATTTCTTGCAGCTTCAGAATGGTTCCGATACATATTCCTCAAGTTTCGAATATAAGCATGCCATTCTGTCTTATATCGGCCGTATCAATTATAACTATGATGATAGATACCTGTTCTCGGCTACTGTCCGTCGGGATGCAAGTTCTCGCTTGTCCAAGAATATTCGCTGGGGTACTTTCCCGTCTGTATCTTTAGGTTGGCGTTTTGATAAGGAGTCTTTCTTCCCCTTCAGCACGGATGTAGTAAATATGTTCAAGGTACGTGGAAGCTATGGTGAACTTGGTAATGAGAATATCGGTGAATATGTATATCAGGCTGTAATGTCACGTAATAATATGACTTACAGTTTCAATAACTCGCTTGTAACAGGTTCGGCTGTATCTACTTTTGTAGACAATAACTTGGCATGGGAAAAGAAGAAAACGTATAATGTGGGTATCGACCTTGCTTTGTTCAATAACCGTTTAGAGTTTACGGCTGAATGGTACAAAAATACAAGCACCGACCTGTTGTATAGTGTACGTGTTCCAGAACAGGCTGGTGTGTCTAATTCTACCGTTACAATGAATGCAGCTTCAATGAATAACTCCGGTTTTGAATTTGCAGCTACATATCGTAATCGTGATCACGCTTTCAAGTATGAAGTTTCGGGTAACCTCAGTACACTTCGTAACCGTGTGACTTCTTTGGGAATCGGTACAGATTCTTCTATTAACGGTGCATATATCACTAACGTAGGTCAGGAAATCGGTCGGTTTTACGGTTGGGTATACGAGGGAATTGCCCGTACACAGGAAGATTTGGATAACCATGCTACTCAGGACGGTGCCAATGTGGGTGACTGCCTTTACAAGGATGTAAACGGTGATGGAGTAGTAAACGGTGATGACCAGACAGTGCTGGGCAGCGGTATGCCGAAAATTAATTTCGGACTTAATGCCCGTTTCGAGTATAAGGGATTTGACTTGAGTATCGCTACTTACGGTGCATTAAACTATCATGTAGCCGATGATATTTACAATTCACTTAATTCTTGCTATGGTTATGGTAATAAGGATGTGGCTATACTCGATGCCAACCGTTTTAGTGAAGATGGAACGACTTATCTTTCCAACGTGCCGCGGACTTATGTAGTGAACAACGCCAGCTTGGCTTGGAACGATTTGTTCAGTTCACGTAAAATCCAGAATGCTGCTTATTGGAAGATTGCTAATGTGGAATTGGGCTATAACTTCCCCAATAAGTGGTTTGGTAAATATGTGTCAGATGTACGTTTCTATGTTTCCGCACAGAACCTTTATACGTTTACTGGCTATCATGGCTATAATGTGGATTATGCAGGAGGTACATTTACTCCGGGTTATAACTTCTGTTCTTTCCCGACTGCACGTACCTTCATGTGTGGACTTCATTTTACATTCTAATCGTTATACTATTAAAAAACATATCAAATGAAACTATATCAATATTCACTTGCCTGCATGTTGGGGCTTGGTATCTTAGCTTCTTGCGCAGACAGATTGGACCTGGTAAATCCTAACCAGCAGACTTCGGGGTCGTTCGGTTATACTATAGATGATTTGGAAGAAAGTGTGATTGCTGCCTATAATCATATCCGTATTGAGGGAACGTATGCACGTACAGGCTATACCATTGACATAACTCGTGGTGATGAGGTTTGGAACTCATCTCAACAATGGTACTTGCCTTTCGATGATTTGAATGTACCGTTTACTGATGCTATTACCTTTTGGCCTTGGCGTGACTGGTATTATACAATCAATACTTGTAACTTTATCATTTCACGTTGTGGTGAGGATGATAGTCAGCTTTCAGAACGAATGAAATATGTTAAGGGGCAAGCTCTTTTTCTGCGCGGATTGTCTTACTATAATTTGGCTGGCTATTATCAGAATCCGCCTCTGATTACAGATTATGATGATTATTCCACATTGGAAACAATATATGTGCCCAACAGTTCATACGATGCTGTACTTGATCAGGTAGAGAGTGATTTTAAGGATGCCATGGGAATGTTGCCATCACGTGATGAAGGAGGTGAATGGGCAAGTGGTCGTGCTACTTGTGGTTCTGCAGCAGGTTATTATGCTCGTACGCTGATGGTACGTCACAAGTTTACCGAGGCTCTCACTGTGTTGGAGGATATTATCGGTAAGAAGTATGGTACTTACCGGTTGATGCCTAATTACGGTGATAATTTCCGCGAAGGTTCAGCTTACGAAAACAATGATGAAAGTCTCTTTGAAGTACAATTCCTGGACTACGGTTCACAAGGAACCGATGACGAGTGGACACCGGTAAATACCAGTCCTAATGCTACACAGGGGCATGCTATTGAAAGTAACTTGGCTCCTGGTGCTTTCAGTGGCTGGTCTGATTTGGCAGCTTCACCTTGGTTGTACGAGCTGTTTAAAGGTGAAAGAACTAAGGATGGTGGGTTAGATCCTCGTCTTTATTGGACGCTTGGTACGTATGAAAACGAGTGGGAAGGATTTGAATATGGTAATGTAGCCTATTCAAAAGTTCTTACGGCTGCTGACAAAAATATTATTACTCATAACGGTAATGGTGGTATTCCTATTGCGAAGAATACTAATTTCCGTACAGGGCTGTATAGTTCTGTTACGACAGGTTTGCGATGTGGTATTAACTTACGCTTGATGCGTTATTCTGACGTGTTGCTTCGTGCTGCTGAATGTGAGAACGAAGTAAACGGGCCTAACGAAAAGGCTATTGGCTGGATAAATGAGGTACGTAGTCGTGCTGGTCTTCCGGATTTGAAGTTGGAAGATTTTGACACACCTGACAAGCTGTTCGAACAGATTGCTAATGTGGAACGTCCAAAGGAATTCGGTTGTGAATTCGGACGAGGCTTTGACCTTATTCGCTGGGGATTCTTTTATGATAACGGACGTTTGCAACAACTTAAGGAGCATGGCACTTTCCGTCGGTCCAATGATCCCGACAAGTTGCTTGAACCGGTTAGCTACAGCAGTATAGGTTCTGATTCTGAATTGAAATGCTCGTTCGATAGCTATTTACCGGGACATGAGTTCTTGCCTATTTATCAGGATTTACTTAATACGAATCCGAATCTGAAGGGAAATTCAGCCAATTATGGTACTGATAATTCAGCTTACTTTAAAGAGAAAGGATGGACGGTACGTCCGGTCGTAAATTTGGATGAATAAAAATAAAAGAAATGCTCTCCTTTTCCATTCCTTTATTGGGAATAGGGAGGCTTTAATCAAACTTAGTTTATATTTAGAATTATGAGAAATTTATTGTGTGCCTGTAGCTTTGTAGCCTTGGGGTTGCCGGTCTTGACAGGCTGTGAAGGTGGCGAACTATTTGATGTGAACGCACCTGACTGGATTTCCGATAAAGTGCAGGAAATAGAGGATTCAGAGAATAATAATCAGGAAGATATCTATACATTTGGAAGTACTGATTACTCAAGTGCATTTTGGACTGAGTTTTCTAAGTATTATGTGGTTCCAGATGGTAAAATATGGACTGCTGAATTTGAACTCCATATTGATCCGAATGCAACAAATACTTATAAGAATTTTGCTCTTGTTATGACTAATGATGTAGATCGTGAGGGTGAAGGATATAAGGAGTATGGTGTAATGCGATATGACCATCAGCCGTCTGGTAATTCAGAATGGGGAAGTTATATAAATCGTTCTTACGTACAGAGTACACTTACTTTTGAGACTGATACTGATGAAGGTATTGAAAAACTTGGAGGAAAGGTTACACTTACAGTAGATAGAACAGTAGAAGACTTTTTTGCCGTTACGATGACCAATGGTGTCGTGACTAAGACTTATGAACAACCCTATGAGTGGGAGAACTTGAATGCAGAAGCAAGCAATACCAATATTCGTTGTTTCCTTGTTGTGGAAGGTTCTTACATTGATTTCCTTAGCTCAAAAATAGGAACTACAGGTGGTAATGTTTCTGCAGATAAAAATCCGAAATCAATGGTACTGAAAAATGTACCACAATATGTGGATGCTGGGACTTCTCTTGAAGAAGCTATGGCTGGAGTTACAGCGGAAGTTACTTTTGAAGATGATGCAACAAAAATTGTTTCTGCTTCTGAACTTAGTTTCACTGCAATTCCTGATATGGATACTCCGGGTGCAAAGACACTTGTTGCTGCATATAACAAGACGTTTAAAGGTGAAAATTGCGATACTCCTATTATGGCCTATGCTAATTTTGAGGTGGTAGAAAAAATCGTATCTATTGAGGTGACAACTCAACCGACTCGTACTACTTACTATTATTATACATCATCGGCTACAGCGAGCTTGAATAATCGTACTTTGGCTTTTGACCCTACCGGAATGGTTGTCAAAGCGACTGATTCTTCTGGAAAAACGAGAGTACTTGATAATTCAAGACTTACCTTCTCAACAGTTCCGGCTAAGGTTGGCCTACAAATCGTAACAATTACTGCTGAGGCAGGAATTACAGCTACGGTAAATGTGATTGTAAAAGAATCACAGGTCTTGGAGGTGACGAATAATAAGACAACCGTAGGTACAATGGATAATTCTACGCCTTTTTGGGGAGATTTTTCTGATGAGTTTAATGTACCTGTAGGTGAAACTAGATTTATTAAGTTTACCAATTTTACTAGTAGAGTGGAAAACTATCACAACTTTGTAGTGGTATTACGTAAATCAAACTTAATAGAATATGCGGTAGTTCGTGCTGATAACTATGGATGGGGAGATGGATATGCAGCTTGTCTTACTAGTGGAGGTCAAGCAGATTGGGTTGCTTGGCGGGATGAAATGAATGGTGCTAAAGTAACTGTTTATGTGACTAATTGTGGCAATGGTACAGCGGATGTACAGGCAGTGATGGTAGGAAATGCTGGCACAACTTCTACACAGTATTATTTAGGTATTAATACTATAGACCCTAATGATTTGAACTTTGCGCTGACAGTTGAAAACGCTCATCTCATATTTGGTGAATAATAATTATTTTTCTCAATCATACATGCCGTTATTCTTGTGAACGACGGCATGTTTTAAATAAAACTTACAAATGAAAAAACTATCATTTCTTTTCATATCCCTGCTGACAGCGTTTGCTTTTACGGGTTGTACTGATGGGTTGGATAACATCGAATACAATCCAAGCAACGGGGTGATTTTGTCAGCTCCTGTGTCGGCTGCGGCAACAAGTTCTTCACTGACCGTTACTTCTACGATGAATGGTAATGTGGGTGTCGTACTTAAAAAAGGTTTCTGCTATAGTGCAAACGTACAGAATCCTACTATCAAAGATTATGTAGTAGATGCAGATGAAAACTTCAGTGCTACTATCACAGGTCTGATGGGAGGAACTACCTATTATATTCGTGCATACGTTTACGGTGACAGTCGTTATGTCTATTCGGAGACATTTACGGTTACTACGGGAGTAGCTTCTCTCGAAGAATATGTAGCACCGGCTTATGTAGATAACTATGTGGATATTGCAGCTTGGTCTAGCCGAGGAAAGTGGAATCTGGCTAACGTACATGACCCTACAGTGGTACTGGCTGAGGATGGATATTATTACATGTATCAGACAGACGCTTCATACGGTAATGCTCATCAGGCAGGTGGACACTTTCACGGACGTCGTTCGAAAGACTTGGTGAACTGGGAATATTTAGGAGGTACCATGAAAGAACTTCCTGAATGGGTTATTCCGAAGTTGAATGAAATTCGTACTGAAATGGGATTGGAAGCTACTACGGCTAACTCAGCTGATTTCGGTTACTGGGCACCTTGTGTACGTAAAGTAAAAGATGGATTGTACCGTATGTATTATTCTATCGTTTGTCCTGGAACAATAAGTGGTGACGGTACCTGGAGTGAACGTGCTTTCATTGGTTTGATGGAGAATGATAATCCGGCTAACAATGACGGATGGGTAGATAAAGGCTATGTAATTACCAATGCTTCGGATAAGGGATTGGACTTTAATGTGGCAGCGAATAATTATGAAAATAGTTATTATAAATGGAATGCCATCGATCCGAGTTACTTTATTGACAAGGACAGCAAACATTGGTTGATTTACGGTTCCTGGCATAGTGGTATCGCTTTGGTGGAACTGGATGCAGAAAGTGGTAAGGTAAAGGCTGAACTGCCTAAGCCTTGGGGTACTACAGGGGAAGAAATTGCTGCGTATGGGAAACTGATAGCTACCCGCAACATGCGTAGTCGTTGGCAAGCTTCGGAAGGTCCGGAAATAATTTATCATGATGGATATTATTATTTGTTCCTGGCATACGATGAGCTGTCTGTGGCTTACAATACCCGTGTGGCACGTGCCGAACATATTGAAGGCCCGTATTTTAGTATGGATGGTACGAATGTGACTACAAATGGAGGTGATATTCTTCCAGTGGTAACACATCCTTACAAATTTAATGGTAGCGATGGCTGGGTAGGTATTTCTCATTGCTGTGTATTTGATGATGGAAATGGCAACTGGTATTTTGCCTCACAAGGACGTTTCCCGAAAAATGCGGGAGGCAATGCATCAAGTAACGACCTCATGATGGGGCATGTACGTAAAATCCGTTGGACAGAAGATGGCTGGCCGCTTGTAATGCCTGAACGTTATGGTGCTGTGCCGCAGGATAAAATAGAAGAAAGTGAGCTGATTGGTAACTGGGAACATATTGACCTTTCTTATTCTTTCGGAAATCAGAAAACTTCTACTCAAATGACGTTGACAGACGATCATAAAGTGTCTGCAGGACCTTGGGCAGGAGCTACATGGTCTTATGATGCAGAAAATCAGGTTTTAACAGCTAACGGTGTAAAGCTGTATTTGCAGCGTGAAACTGATTGGGAGGCATCTCCGAGAACTCACACTATCGTCTATGCAGGTTATGGCGGTAATAATAAGACTTATTGGGGAAAAAAGAGCAAATAACTCCGTTTGTATCCTCATGCAACTATAATGTGGAGAATATAACAAAAAATGAGTAATTCTGCTTGCAGTATTACTCATTTTTTGTTTTGATTTTCTATGTAATGTTTTATTGCATTTTTGTTTATGTAAGCCATGAAACACATCATCTTTTCATTTTGTTTGTTGGCTGCAGCAAGCGCAGCTTACGCTTCTTCTCCTAAGAAGTCGTCGGTCATCCCGGCCAGCAAAGTCATGACCCATGACCCAGTGCTGGCTAAGCAGGGTGATACCTATTACCTCTTTGCTACCGGACAGGGAATTTCCGTCATGTCTTCAAAAGACCTGAAGAACTGGAAGTTTGAAAAACCGGTATTCGAGGAAGCACCGCAATGGGCGGTAGAAACCGTGAAAGGTTATAACGGACACACGTGGGCACCGGATATTATTTTCCATAACGGACTTTATCATTTGTTTTATTCATGTTCGGCATTTGGAAAGAATACTTCCGCTATCGGTCATGCTACGAATCCTACACTCGACCCTTCCAGTCCTGATTTCAAGTGGACAGACCATGGAAAAGTAATTCAATCGGTACCTAACCGGGATATGTGGAACGCCATTGATCCCAATATCATTATTGATGAAAACGGTACACCCTGGATGAATTTCGGCTCATTCTGGGATGGCATCAAGATGGTAAAACTGACCCCTGATATGAATGGAGTGGCCCAGCCGGAAGAGTGGTATTCACTTTCTCGCCGTCAACGAACCTTTAATCTGGATGAAGAGAATGCGGGTGACGGAGCGGTTGAGGCGCCTTTTATCATGAAGCACGGTGATTATTATTATCTGTTCGTATCGTTTGATTATTGTTGCAAGGGATTGAAAAGCAACTATAAAGTCATGGTGGGACGTTCGAAGGCTGTCACAGGGCCTTATTTAGACAAAGACGGAAAGGCCATGGATAAGGGAGGCGGCTCATTAGTGATTCAGGGGAATAAGGATTATGCCGGAGTAGGTCATAATGCAGCTTATCATTTGGATGGGAAGGATTATTTTATTTCCCATGCCTATTCCGTGGCAGAAGAGGGAGCTCCCAAATTGATTATTCGTGAAATGACGTGGACACCAGACGGGTGGCCAATCGTAAACTTCTAAAAGTGATGCTTGCAGGGATGCCGCAGGGAGTATGTGTACTTCT
>OGLM01002676.1_pt1 | contig 15822 bp, 17 predicted proteins | sample 1572531 | NCBI WGS metagenome assembly OGLM01 (sample SAMEA2581909, study PRJEB24529) | metagenome | biome: Human gut stool | place: China | collected 2011 | reverse complement strand
CTTGCTTGTGATGCTGCTAATCCCATAATTACACATTCCTTTATTGCTACCTACACGAATATTATCGGCTAAAATCATGTAATCTTTAATATTTAAGACAAATTTATGTTGTTTTGTAAAAAAAACTTAACAAAACATTTCAAATCCTCAAGTTTTCATGATTTTGTGCCGATAACACATCTGTTAAAAAATCTCATAAGGAGAATGTGTATGGTATCAGGAATCAATTTTGGAAATTATAGTGTAGCACAATTAAAAGAACTTAAAAATAACGGCATTCAAGTTCCAGATGAGGCAATTAAAGCCGCTGAAACAAAAGAAGCTGAAGCAAGCAAAACGGACGATAATGCCGAAGTAAAATATGAAGTTGCAGATGACGCTTCTAAAACTAACGAAGCACAAAAAGAGGTTGAGACTGCTAAAGAATATGGTGCAAACTTAAAAACTATTCTTGAAACCTTAATGAAAAAAGATGAAGGTTTCATTGCTGATATGGCTACACTTCAAGGTGAAATTGATAAATACAAAACACAAACTGAGGAAGCTACAAAACAAATTGACGATATTTCAACTGAAGCTCAAAAAGAAGTAGATACAACTCAAGAAAAAGCTAAAACAATTGAAGAACAAATAGCAGAAAAACAAAAAGAATATGAAGCTAAAATGAAAGAGCTTGAAGAACTTCAACAAAAAGAAAATCCAACTGAAGAAGAACAAACTAAAATGCAAACTTTACAAACAGATATTGAAACACTTAAAGGTGATGTCAAGTCTTTATCTGAAAATGGAGAAAAAGTTGCAGACGAGGCAGAAGTAACAACCCAAAGCGCTCAAGCTAAAGCAGAAACTCTAGGTACAACTCTTGAGACAATCAAAAATGACGCAGAAGCAGCTGCAAATAAAGCAACTAATGCTAATGAATATGCTGATGTTACAATCGAAAAAGGGACAGAAGCATCTAATATTACATCTAAAAAAGAAGCTAAAGCCGAAGGATTTAAGAAAAGAGGTTTCTTAGGCTTTGGTAAAAAAGGTGATGTAAAAGCTGCAAATAAAATGGGTAACATGGCTATCGCAACAGGTGAACAACTTGGTGGTGCAACTGTTAACATTGCAAAATCAGTTGAAAATGTTGCGAAAGACTTCAACATCTCATTTGCAAAAACATCTAATGTTAAAAACTTAGCAAACAAAGAATATGTTGATACAACAAAATTTGCAGAAGCTAAGCAAAAAATGGAAGACTCTAAAGGTTTCTGGGGTAAATTTAGAGCATCTAAAGAAGTAAGAAGTGCAGCTAATGAAATCGCTGAAGCATCTAAAAACAAAGGTAAAAAGACTGAAGAACAAACAACCGCACAAAAAAGTGGTTTGTCAGCAACAATAGATGCAGAATTATTAAATAAAACAAAAAAAATTGATGAAACTGCAACTCAAGCATAACATATTATGGTTTTGGTTAATAAAGAAGTACGGCGGTGATAAATCACCGCCGTACTTCTTATTTATAATTTATTTTGCTATATTTAAAATAAATTATGCTAACGCTTTAGTCTCTTGAATACATTCCATTAATGTATTTGCAACTGTTTTTTGTTCTTCAAGAGTAATTTCTGGGAACATCGGTAAAGAAATTACCATTTCTGTATCTTTTTCAGTATAAGGTAAAGAACCTTTGCCCATACCCAAGTATTCATGAACTTTTTGTAAGTGTAATGGAATTGGATAATATAACATTGCGCCTATTCCTCGTTCTTGCAACATTTTGTGAATATTGTCTCGGTTAGGAATTTTAACTGTATATTGGTGATATACACAATATGTATCATCTAATTCTGTTGGAGTTTGAACATCTTCGCAGTTAGCAAATAATTCATTGTAAGTTTTTGCGTGAGCACGTCTTGCTTCATTCCATTCATTGATGTAGTTTAATTTAACTCTCAAAATAGCTGCTTGAATTTCGTCTAATCTTGAGTTTACACCAATTTCGTCGTGGTGGTAACGAACAGCACCACCGTGATTTCTTAATGCAAGAACTCTATCTCTAATAACGTCTGAGTTTGTAGTTAATAAACCACCGTCACCCATACCACCTAAGTTTTTAGTTGGGTAGAAGCTAAAGCAACCAATATCACCGAATGAACCAACCATTTTGCCATGTAACTTAGCACCAATAGCTTGGCATGCATCTTCGATTACATATAAGTTATGACGTTTAGCAATGTCTAAAATCATATCCATATTAGCTGGTTGACCGTATAAGTGAACTGGAATGATTGCTTTTGTTTTTGGTGTAATAGCGTTTTCAATTTTTGCTGGGTCAATATTGAAAGTATCAGGATCAATATCAACAAATACAGGTTTTGCACCTACAATACCAATTGCTTCTGATGTAGCAACAAAAGTGAAGGCTGTTGAAATAACTTCATCACCTGCACCTATATCTAAAGCTCTTAGAGCCAAGTGTAAAGCATCTGTACCAGAGTTTAGAGCAACAGTGTGTTTAACACCGATAAAATCTGCTAATTCTTGTTCTAATGCTTTGTTGTGTTTACCTAAAATGTATTGACCAGAACGTAAAACTTCTAAAACTTCTTTTTCTACTTCTGCACCAATTTTTGCGTATTGTCTTTTTGAATCTAAAATAGGTATCATTTTTTTCTCCTTTACCATGTTCCTTAATTATAGTTTAACACAGTTTCAAAGTCTCTTTACATAAACTTAATAAGTTAGACTTTTTTAGACAAAATTTCTTTTACCCTTTCACAATTCATAACCGCAGAATAATCTCGTGCAACGATTAAGCCGTCAAAATATGCCATGAACACTGCATTTGCTCGATTTTTTGCTTTTAATTTTTTATAAATTCGCTCTAATTGTTTTTTTACAGTTGTTAGTTGAACTTCAAAAATTTCAGCAATTTCCGAATTCTCAAATCCACCAGCAACAAGCAATAGAACTTCAAGCTCTCGACGACTCAAAGTTTTGTTTTCTACTGATAATTCAAATTCCTTTGGTAAAATTTCAACTTTACTCATATATTAATTATCGTCTGATAAATTCAAAGTTGCAATAGCTTTTGTTGTAGACAAGTATTTTGCACTAAATCCTGGTGGCATTTTACATTGTTTTACTTTTGAACGTTTAGAACTGCCACTTATGCCTTCATTTCCATGCCATTCTTCATGTTTTTCAGCATAATGATATTTTGATTCTTCTTCTTCAACAGTCCTTTTAATATCTGGAGTTATGTGAGTTATTTTTCTTTGCGTGATTTCTACGTCTTCTTTTCCAAAACGTTCCTTGTAAACGTGAGTTTTTACTGTATCTTTGACTGTTTTACCTGCATCGTCTGTATAGGTTCTAACAGAAACTTCCCAAGTTTTGCCTGACTCATCTACTTCTTGAGTTACAACTTCATGAGCCTTGTACTTTTTGCCGTCATCACCTTTGACTTTTATTTCGCCTTCTTTTATAACTTTTGGCTCGTTATCATTTGAAACACTTGAAAAAATTGAGGTATCTTGTGTTTTTTGTGTTTTTGCTGTTGATGACGTACTGTTAAAATTTACATTTTGAACATTTCCAATTTCGTTTATATTCATAAGCAATCTCCTTAAAAACTTTTTATAACTTTTATAAAACTATTTTAAAACGGGAATTTCAAAATAGCAAAAATTTTTAACATTCTTAATATTATTGAATTCTAGCTATTTTTAAAAAACTTGCATACGTGCTTTGTAAGTACTTATTGAAAATATAAAATTGTGCATAATTGATAACAATATCGTAAAACTTTTTAATAATGAATTATTTTATATATACTCATTTTATTGTTTTTATATTATAATTTTTCCATAGATTGTTGGAGAAAAAATGATTAATTTTTATAATAACATTGAAGAAATATATCATTTGAGTGTAATTTTAAAAGAGTTTTGCAAGAATCATAAAGAGATTGCAGAGATTTCGCAAATGAGCGTTTTAGTAAAATATATAAGCAAAAACATTGATTTTATCTATGCAAAAATGTTAGAAGAAAATTAAACTTGCTAAATGTAGCTTTTTTTGATAAAATTAAGGAGCAAAATTATAAATGGGTGTGTGGCACCCTGCCGAAAAAACGATTGAGTATCGTTTTTGAGAGGAAGGTAGCGCAAAAGCTACCACGAAAAGGTTTAAAATTGAATATCAAAATGGGTGTGTGGCACTCTGCCGAAAAAACGATTGATTATCGTTTTTGAGAGGAAGGTAGCGCAAAGCTACCACGAAAAGTTTAAAATTGAATATCAAAATGGGTGTGTGGCGCAGTGGTAGCGCAGTTGACTCTTAATCAATTGGTCGTGGGTTCGACCCCCACCACACCCACCATTAAAAAAGAACACTTACGAGTGTTCTTTTTTAAGTTAATAATAAAAAGGTGGCATTTCTGCCACCTGATACCATTTTTATTCCTTTTCCTTATCTATAAAATCTTTTTAGCCTTTTGCAAAAATCATATCTTTTGCTTTTGCTAACAAGCCTTTTCCCGCTTCAAGCCATTCTGCAGGTTTACCTTTAGAAAAGAACTTATCAACAGAACCCTTCATTGCATTCAAGCCTTTAGAAATTTGGTCTCTATGACCATATCCCAGTAAAGCGCCACCAATCAACAACACTGCGGCAGCAATAATTCCTGTTTTCTTACTAATCCCACCTGTTGGAACTGGTGCAGTATCTCCTGTACCACAGAAGGACATCGCACCTTTGGGCATTGTTGGTCTCGCTGTCAAACCACCGCCATCACATGCATTCCATGGTATTTTAGGTTTTGCTGTTAGTCCGCCTCCGTCACAAGTTCCTATTGATACTCTTGGCAACGGTTGTGAGCTTACTAATGATGACATTTTATAATTCCTTTCACACAAAAAGTTTTTAACTACACACTTATATTAAAACATGCTGTAATCAAGAATTGACAAGATTACAGCATGTTTGTGAACTTTTGTTAACTAAGATTAGTCTTTATCTTCATAAGGCAAATTAATAATCATTTTGCCTTTTTCTTCATCTTTTGTCATTTTGTTAAAATCTACTTTATTTTCTAACAAAAATGCTTGTTGCATACTCATCATTTTTTCTTTGTCACCTTTTTTAACATCTCTTTGAGCATTAATTTTTAACAAATTGCCGTTTTCAACATTTACTTGAATATTTTTAGCTGTATTTCCAAAAGGTTTTAGAGCAATTACAACTTTATAACCGCCGTCTTCTTCTGAAATAGTCACAGGATTTGGCATTTCTTTCCCTATAACCATAATGTCCTTGTCCATTCGACGCATATCACGTGCAAATTGTTTATCCATTTGTTCAATCATTTTGTCTGCACGTCGCATGTGATATTCAGGACTTAGCATAATCTTAAATGTCATATCTACAGCAAAATAGAATGCTAAAAATGCACCTATAATTGTTCCGACAAAGATTAAAAAGAATTTTAAACATTTTTCTTTTTTACTACATTTGATATTTTCTTGATTTTCCATAATTTTACTCCTTTTGTCACGTATATTTTACTGCAAAATTATAATAAATATCATCATGAAAAAAGACAATTACCGAGTTTGGCAATTGTCTTTTCTTTTTATATTAATTAACTTACGCGATTTCTTCACTTAATTTTTCGCTTAATTTAGCAATCGTTTCTGGGAAGTATTGTTGTAAATATTGAGAACGAATTGCTAATAATTCGTGAGTTTTTGGAGTTGTTAACAATGCATTTGATTCTGCAATTGTCTCACCTAAACCACCTAATTCACCACCGTAGTGAGTAACTTTGTTGATGAAGTAATCAACGTGGTCACGTTGTGTGTCTGGGAATGCTTTATTGAAGGCTTTTCTTTCTTTATCGTAAACCTTTTGAACTTCTGGGTCTTCTTGAATAGCCATATCAACTGTATCTGCGTATGCTTCATCACTAGAACCGTCAACATCTCTGTAATCTCTTGCGTGACCTAATTCGTGCAAGATTACAAATAAGTTTTCGCCAGAGTGAATTTCTTTACTTGTTGGATCATAGTATGAGTCAAGGACATCTTTATTACCAACTAATTTTTTTGTTGTTTGAGCAACCTTGAATAATTCTTCACCAGGCATAGCTTTTAAAGATTTCATAATCTTTTCTTTGTTACCTTTAATTTGATTGTCAATTGAAATTCTTGCTTGACGTTTTGGATTATTCATATCAACAACATTAATATCATGTTTATCAACTTTGATATCATATTTTTCGTTGTTTCTAGTTGAAATAAAGTGGTTATCATCAACAACTTCAAATGTAGAAGATTTGTCTAATAGAACTTTTCCATTTTTATCTGTAATTTTGTAATCAACAATTCTGTTGCCTTTAGGGTCATCTTCATAAGAGTAAGTTGTCTTTGTACCGTTTAAAGAAGTCATATTTTTCTTAACAGTTGTAATACCTGTTTTCTTATCGTAATGACCTTCACTTACTTGAGTTTTATTACCTTTAGCATCTTCGTAAACAATATCAAATACACCTTTTACATCTGAAGGCGCAGTGTATTCTTTTCTTACAACTTTACCTGCTTTGTTTTTGATAACTCTAACTTCGTGAGTTGCAGTCGGATAACCTTGATCATCAATTTCTAATCTAACTTTTGAAGTAGTGTTATTTCTTAAATCGTTTACTTTTTTAATTTGGTAAACTTGGCTACCTGATTGATATAAAGACATATTTTCGATAGCTTGACGATTTAAGTCTTTATCTAGCATTTCAGTATTTAATTCGTTGTTTTTAGTTGAAGCCTTAATTACGAAAGAGTTTGTATCATAAACATTGCCATCAAATACAACTTCATGTAAGTTTTTACCCATAGCTTTTTCCATATCCATAACTTTAGAAGCAGCTTTGTCTAATTTACCTTCTAAAGATGGAGTTAAAGCCATAATAGCTACGTTTTCACCTGATAATTGTGTTTTAATTAAAGGTTTTGCAGCTTTCAATTGTTCTGCATTACAATTATCTGCCATTAACATCAAATCTTTGTGAGTATATTTACCTCTATCAACTCTCGCACCAGGTTCTTTAGCATAAGGAACCATAGCATTTAAAACATCAGTTTTTTTAGTTGCTAATTGAGAAACTGTTTTACCTTTAACGTGAGGAGTTGCAGCAAGTGTTTGTACTGCATTCCATTTATCTGGAGATTCTGTCAAAATAATTTTCAAATTGATTAACTCTTTTGGCCCAAATTTTGGAACACTAGCTTTACCTTTTTGAATTTTAGTAGATTTCAAAGTTTCCATAGCGTTATCTACGCTAAAATCTGCTTTTTTGAAACTATCTGGAGCTTGTTCTGGTAATTTAGTTTTTTCTGCTTTTTTTGATGGTCTTAACTTTGGAGCATTGATTTGAGTTAAGTTTTGAACATTCATGTCTGACATTTTCTTATTATTCCTTCTTTTCCTAATTAAATTTTTCCTAAGAGAACCTTGTATTCCTACTATAGCATGAAAAAACGTCAAAAATTTATTTGCTATTCAAATAGCAATTGAAATTAAAATTTTTACAAAAATTTACATGCCGGCAAGAAAATTCTTTTTTTAAATTTTCTATTTACTTAATTTTGTTTCTAAAACAGCAATTGTGCGTGGGAAGTTTTGTTGCAAGTATTGGGAACGTATTGCCAATGGTTCATAAGATTTACCTTCTGACAAAATTGCGTTTGATTCTGCAATTGTTTCACTCAAGCCACCTGTTTCACCGCCGTAGTGGTTCAATGTGTTCATAAAGTAATCCATGTGTTCTCTTTGTGTATCCGGATATGCTTTAAAAAATGCTTGTTTTTCTTCTTCAAATGTTTTATTTACATCTTTATCCATTGTAAGAGATTTTTTCATAGATTCTTCAATATTTTTCAAATCATCATCTACATCACGATAATCTCTTGCGTGTCCTAATTCGTGCAAGAACAAAAATTCATCGCTACCTGATGAAATAGAACGGCAAGAACCATTATAATATGAATCAAGTGGGTCATTTATGCTTTCTAAAAAGTCCACTGTTTCACCAAGTTTGATTAATTCTTCACCTGGAAATTGTTTCAATGTAGAAAGTAACTGTTTTTTATCTCCAATAAAGTTATCTTTTGCAGTAAATTTCGCTTTTTTATTTTTATCTTGTAAACTTTGAACAGAAATTTCGTTTTCATTTACGTTAATCTCGTATTTATCATCATTTTTTGATGAAATAAATTTGTTTTCATTAATTTCTTCAAAAGTTTGGCTTTTGTTCAAAAGAACTTTGCCATTTTTATCTGTAATCTTGTAATCTACAATACGATTGCCTTGTGGGTCATTTTCATATAAATATTGAGTTCTAACTCCTTCTGGCGAAGTCATATCTTTTTGAATAGAAACAATGCCTGTTTTCTTGTCAATTTTACCTGAAGAAAGCACTTTTTGCTTACCTTCTGGAGTTTTTCTCACAATATCGTAAACACCATTCACTTGTGAATGAGATGTGTATTCGTAATATTTAACCTTGTTATTTTTATCTTTTACAATTCTAACTTCGTTTTCAAAAACTGGTCTACCGACTTCTTTATCCTCACGCAAAGTAACCTTAGAAACAGTATTATTTCTAAAATCTGTTGATTTTTTTACAAAATATTTTTTGCCGTTTTTGTTAGTAAAACTTGTTGTATCTTCAAGGGCTTCCCGTTTTAAATCTTTGTTTAAAACAACCTTCTTTTCGTTGTCACCTTGCAATTTTGCAGTCAAATCGTAAGCATCTTTTTCATATCTGTTACGAGCAAAAGAAACTTCTTTTAAATCTTTTCCTGCAACTTTTTCCATTTCAAGAATTTTTTCTGATATTTTATCTAAATTCGGAATATTAGGAGTTTGAGTCAATAAAACAATATTTTTTACTGATAATTTTGTTTTTGTCAAAGGTAAAGATTTTTTCAAATCCTCTGGCATTAATTTATCTGTAAATTGCATCATTTCTTTACCAGAATATTTATGATTTCCTTTTTCATCTTTAATTTCTGCAATTTGAGTAAGTGTATTTAAATGCTCTAACGGTTTTGAAGCCATTAAATATACAAAATCACCTTTGATATTTGGATTATTTGCTAATTTTGAAACAGAATCCCATTTTTTAGGTTCACCTTTTAAACTGTTTTCAATCTTAATCAATTGATTGCGTTCAAATTTCTTTTTACCGTTTTCTAAACGAACATCAGAAAGAATTTTCATAGATTTATCAAGGTCAAAATTTTCTTTTGAACTTTCAAAACTATCTGATTTCATTGGTTTTGTTACATAAGTTTTGTTAGTAATTACTTTGCCTGTAAATACAGGAGCTTTAACGCTTGTAATAGGTTGAATATTCATAAAATTTTAGGATTCCTTCAACTGCATGAAATATCGTAAAAAAATAAATTGCTACATGTATTTACAATTTGTAACGAAAAAAAAGACCACCTATCGGTGGTCGTAAAGTTTTTCTTTTTGGTTTTGGTTATTTTGGTTTGGTTTGGTTTTTGGTTTGATTATTTTTTAAAAACATTTTTAAAGAAGTTGCATACACCCTCTTTTACTGCACTAAACGCATTTGATGCACCTTCTGTATAATTGTAATTTTTTACTGATTTTATTACATTTTTACCTTTGCACAATGCAACACCAGCTAGAACTGTAACTAATGCAGCAGTTGCAACTTTTTTAAGGAAATTTTTATCTGTCATTGTCTTTTTTGCTTTTGTAGCAAAATTATCATTTTGAGGTTGGTTTTGCATTTGAACACCACCTAACAAATTTGTGTTGTAGTTTACACCACCAACGTTAGTGTTGTTAAGATATGCAGCTGCATCAAAGTCAAGAACTCCGCCGTTCACTAAATAATCCATTGAATGTGGCAATGTCATATCTTTTGTAACCTTAACCTTAAAAATTTCCTACCTTACTTACATTTTTATAAAGTATTTTTTTATGAAAAAATTGCCATGAGTTTTTTTATTTGTTAAATTATATTACATAATGATTAAAAATAAGGAAACACTAAAATATTTTATTCCGCTAATATTCATTACTCTAGCGGTTTTGGGGATAACTTACTCTCATCATAACGGCTTAATTATTGATTGCGGAAGAGAGGCATATTATCCACAAGAGGTGCTTAATGGAAAAGTTCTATATAAGGATTTGTTCAATATTTACGGACCTTTCAGCTATCTTTTTAATGCTCTTCTTTATAAAATATTTGGAAATAACCTAAACACACTTTATATGGCAGGCTCTATTTGTGCTTTAGGGATAAATTTGACATTATTTTTTATCGCAAAACGCTTTTTATCAACCTCTTTTGGATTTTACCTAAGCTGTTTTGCACTTGCAATCGGTGTTGTACCAGTTTATGTTTTTAATTATGTTTATCCATATTCCTTCGGAATGACTTATGGCCTGTTGGCATGTTTAGTTTCAATGTTGGCTTTTACACAATTTGCAGACAAAAAAAATATTTCCGCTCTTTGTTTTGGAATGTTTTTTGCAGGACTTGCGGTTTGTTGTAAATATGAATTTGTAGCGTTTTTGCTGATTATTCCATATATTTTGTTCAAAACAAAACCAAACCTTAAAACTTGTATGGCTGGAATTTTTTCCCTTTTTGCAATGCCAATTTTTTGTTTTGGAATTCTTTTTGCACAAGGGTTAAGAGTTATCGACCTAATTGATGCATTAAATATCGCAAACGTAATGGCACATACACAAACTCTAAACTATTTTTATGTACATTCTGGAATTTTCTTTCATAAGCAAACTCTTGGGCTAATCATATTAACTTTTTTAGGCTTTATGTTTCCTTTTTTAATTTATATTGCGCCTATTTTGTTCAAAAATAAACTTACAAACCCTGTTGTAAATTTAATTTTGACATACACAGGAATTTGCTTACTATTTGTATTTAAAGTTGGTTCTTTCTATGATTTATATGCCTTTACACCTTGTTTATTGCTACTCTTGGTATTAATCAATTACAAAAAATTATGGAAGGATTTGCCACTATTTATTTTAGTTGTCGGAACATTTTTGATTAGCTTAAAAATCTTCTGGGGATTAATTTTAAACTCTTACGGAATATATTACTTGCCACTAATCATTATCGCAATTTTTGCAATGTTTAAGGACAAATTCAACTTAAAAGAAATTGATTACATCGGATTTTTCATACTTGTTTTAGCAATTTTAATCGGAGTTTCAAACTGTAAATTCTATATTGCTAAAAACCATACTCTAACTACACAAAAGGGTATTATTTATGTAAAAGAAAAACATTATCAAACGACTAAAAAATTATTTGAATACATAGAAAAAAATACTCAAAAAGATGATAAAATCTTAATTCTGCCAGAAGGAATGATGATAAATTACCTTACAGATAGAAAAACAGATGATTTTTATAATACATTGCTACCATTATATGAAGAAACCTTTGGCAATGAGCAAATTATTGAGCATTTTAAAAAATCCATGCCAGAATACGTAATTTTTAATAGCTGGGATTCTTCAGACTACTACTTTAGTATAATTTGTAAAGATTACCTGTTTGATTTTTGCAACTTCGTGAAAAAAAATTATAAAGAAGAAATCAAGCTATCAGGCGATTTCAGCTATACAATTTATAAAAAGAAATAAACCCTATTGACGAACATTGTAAAATTTTGTAAACTTTTCATGACTTTTTCCACAAATCATTAAACTTTCAACAGAGAGATACCGATATAAAAAATGTCGGTAGTCAAAAAGGGTAGAAAATATGGCAGATTTAATTAATCAAAATAATTTAGGTGCTAATAATACCTTGAACGCAGGTAGTGCTGGTAGCAACAGTAACAACCTACGTCCTTCAAAACCTTTTGGCTTAAATGTAAAAGTTCCAGAAAGAACTATTAAACAAATTGGCGATTCAGTAAAGGCTAATGCAGGCGCTGGCATTAACGGCATTTTCAGCTACTTAGCTAAAAATGAACGTGTATTTGACGGCACAGTAAACAAACAATTAGACAACTTATTCGTACAAGATTTTAATACAAAACAAATCCTAAAAGACGCTGATATGCACGCAGGTCATCATTTTGAAATGGATATGTAAACAAGTTTTTTAAATTATAAATTTCCTTATTCCTTATTCCCTATATTTTTTATTCAAAGCCTAAATACTCATATTTAGGTTTTTTATTTTTTTAAAGACAATAAGGGTTAAGACTATAAGTGGTTAAGTCGATTTATAATAAAATTCTTACGTCACCCCGTATTTATTACGGGGTCTTTTATTAAAATATCAACAAAAAACGGCTTTGATATCAAAGCCGTTTTTTATTATTTTTCTTTTACCGAACCTTTACCTTTATGTTCGTCATAAGCACCGTTCCAAAGACTTGGATTATCTTTTCGTACGTATGTTATATCTTCTTTGTTTTGTTTAACTTGGTTGTTATCTGATACAAAAACTTTTCCGTCTACTGAATGTTGATTTCCACTTGGAACAGGTTCACGATTACCGAAAATTCCTCTGTAATGTTCGTTTTTGTCATCATCTTTGATTGTTACAACATCTCTAGCACCGTCGTTTTGAGACACATCAACTTTTGTATTACGACAACCTTTCAACGTATAATCATCTTGTTTATCAGTACCTGTAATTTTAGCACCATTCATACGGTAAAAATCAATATCAACATTGCCTGTTTTAACTTCTTTACTACCAATATTAATCATTGTTGGATCAGTACCGTAATCGATGCCAAATTCTCCGTCAGCTACACTATAACCAAATGGTGATTTTTCAGTTTTTGTTTTATCATGCATTTCTACAACAGATTCGTTTTTAGCAGCTTGACTTGGGAATACAACATGAGTTCCATCACGCAAGAAAACGCTGTTCATAACCTTTCCGTCTTTTTTAATTACTTCTGATTTTTGCACGTCATTCTTGTTAAAACGTACTCCACCAATGTTAATGTTATTATTATCTGGCATAAAACCTCCTTATTATCATATATTTATATAAGTATAATTATACAATAAAATTGCTTTTTCTTCTATTATTACCTTCTTATTATATAATATAAGCAAGTTTCGACCATTTTATTTACACTTACATTTATTTAAACAAAAATAAGGCGCAGTGAAAAATTCACTGCGCCTTATTTTATTAAATTTAAAAATTATTTATTCTTTTTCTGCTAATTTTTCTCTAATTTCTTTTTCAATGCTAGCCATTGTTTCAGGGTTGTTAGCCAAGAATTCTTTAGCTTTTTCACGACCTTGACCCAATTTTTCATCTTTATAACTAAACCAAGAACCTGATTTGTCAACAATATTCATTTTTACACCTACATCTAAGATGTTTCCGAATTTACAAATACCTTTACCAAAAATAATATCAAATTCAGCTGTTCTAAATGGCGGAGCAACCTTATTTTTCAATACTTTTACTTTAACATGATTACCCAAATCGCCGTTTTCACCTTTGATTGTTTCAGTTCTTCTAATTTCCATACGTACAGAAGAGTAGTATTTAAGAGCATTACCACCTGTTGTAGTCTCTGGATTACCAAGAACGAAGCCTATTTTCATACGTAATTGGTTGATAAAGATAACAGTAGTATTTGTTTTTCCGATAATACCTGTCAATTTTCTAAGCGCTTTACTCATCAAACGTGCTTGTAAACCCATTTGTTGGTCTTCCATTGAGCCATCAATTTCTGCTTTCGGAACTAATGCAGCTACTGAGTCAACAACAATAATATCTACAGCACCTGAACGAACTAACTCTTCAGTAATATCAAGTGCTTGTTCACCTGTATCTGGTTGAGAAATAAGCAAGTCTTCAATCTTAACTCCAATATTTCTTGCATATTCAGGGTCTAAAGCATGTTCTGCATCAACGAATGCTGCAATTCCGCCTTTCTTTTGACATTCAGCAACTATGTGTTGAGCCAAAGTTGTTTTACCAGAAGATTCTGGACCATAAATTTCAATAATTCTTCCTCTTGGAATACCGCCAATTCCTAATGCGATATCAAGGTCTAAAGAACCTGTTGGAATTGATTCTACACTTACTGAAGGTTTGTCACCTAACTTCATAATAGAACCTTTACCAAAGTCTTTTTCTATTTTTTCAATAGCAAGTTTTAATGCTTTTTCACGTTCTGGAGAAACACCTGTTTCTTGCTTTTCTTTTTCTTTAACTGCCATTACACTTTATCCTTATATTGTATAATCTTTCACTTCGTATTTTTTGTAAAAACCAAAACCGATTTTTTCAAATTTTTCAAGTTCCATTTTCATATGAACATTTTCACGATTTAGTTCTATAATCTTGTTTTTTAGTTTTTCGTTTTCAGTCTGAACTTTAATCAATTCAGCTGCCATACCTTCTACACCTTGCATCTTTTCTTCTAATTTTTTATCCAAAGTGTCTAAAATGTTGTTAGAAATTTTTTCTTCCATTTGACTGAAAGAACTCATAATTCTATCTACAACAGCATTTGGGGTAATTCTAACTAAACTACTTTTAATACTTTTAGCTTCTTGAAGTCGTTTTACATCATTATAAGAAAAATATGTTAAACCTCTACGATTACGTTTTGGAACAATTGATGCACGTTTGCACAAACTTATAATTTCTTCATTATCAGCGTTTAAAATATCTCGAACTTCGCTTGGCGAAAGAGTTATATCACTTAAACTTTGTGTTGCCATATTTCCCCTACCCTTAATTTTATTGTATTTGAGTTAGTGCAAAAAAACAAATTTTTACTTATTTTCTTTTAATTTATGTTAAGAAAATATTTCAACTAACCAAATAAGAATATAATCTGCGCAAAAGCTCATCTCCACCCTCTGCCCAACACATTGACAAAGTTATTATACTGATAATTAATGCATATATAAAATCTTTTTTCTTCATTTTTGTATTTTAACATCAAAATTTTTATTATAGAATAATATTATGAAAAATTCAGTTATAGCTTTATTTTTATTGATAATTAATGTTTTATTTTGTACTCCAATTTTTGCAGAAGAAGAAATTCCTACTATAAAATTTAATAACAAAATTTATACTCTAAAATACGCTAAAAGTATTGATAATAATAACGAAATTCTAAACGAATTTACAACAACTAATGAAAGCGCTGAACCTCACAAGTGGACTGAAATGGTTTCAATACATTATTTTCCAAAAACAAAAATGGTGCCGAAACTATTTATTGCTGATTATTATGCAATTCAACGCTCTATTTATCCTCAATTTTACGATTATGGTGTAAGAGAATTTGTAAGCCCTCGTGCCTATGTGGCAGATTATATCGGTTCTTATTCAGTTATGAAGGAAGATGCAACCTCTAAATATTTAGAATATAATCTTTGTGGATTTAGTACTTATAATGGCAATAATTATATTGTACAATTTTCTAAAATATACCGTTTTAAAGACCATACAGACGTCAGTAAGGCTCTAAATCAAATATTATCAGATAACACATATTATTTAATACACATTCAAGAAAAACTTAAAAACAAGCCAAAACCTTACATGCAAGAATATCAATCAAAAAATTCGACAAAACTACATTCTCAAACAATGATGTTTGACGATGTTGTTGAACCAGAATTTGAAAATGATGAAATGTTAGACGAACTTTTAAAAAATAAATAAAATTAAATTTTTAACAAAAAAAAGCCTCCCGAACGGGAGGTTAAATTTTGAATAAATAATTGAGAGAGAGAGTATTAATAAATTAAATT
>OGLM01002666.1_pt1 | contig 15874 bp, 20 predicted proteins | sample 1572531 | NCBI WGS metagenome assembly OGLM01 (sample SAMEA2581909, study PRJEB24529) | metagenome | biome: Human gut stool | place: China | collected 2011 | reverse complement strand
GATTAATGAGTTAAATAGAACGCTTGGTATCACTAGTGATACTGAGCGTGAGAATCTAATCCAATCCTATTATAATCAAGGTTTGATTAGTTATAGGCAATATTATCTTTTACGATCTAGTATAATTAAACACGAATACATCCAAAACTATTTTATTCAAATTTATGGTGAGAATTGGTAGGTGATATTATGATAAAATCAAAAATGAAATATTATTTTATTTTTAATGGTTTAATTATTTTAGAATCTTATGACTATGAAACAATATTAAATATGTATAATAAGTATTATGGTAACACGCATGAATATAACATTTATACAGTTGTAAAATATGACGCCAAAGAATTATATAAATTAAAAGGGTGCTGAAAATAGCACTCTTTTAATTTAGTATTTACTGAGTATGTAACTCAATAATCTTTTTGTCTCCTGGTTGTTATAATAAACACAACCTTCTCTATATGATCTCACTAGTATATTCAAGCGCTGGTCTTTACGCCAAAGTTTAGCGATCATCATATTTTCGCGATTGTTAGCACCAATAGAATAACAATAACCATATTCCTTATTTATCTGTTGGTTGATATATACATATCCTGTGTCCATATCAATCCAAGCACCATAATAAACATCATCATAATATAGTGTACATAAATAATCACACACATTTGTTTTCTTCTTAATAAAATCATTTGTATCATAAACAAACTTACCAGCGTTATAATCTCCATACGTTGTACCCGATATCAATTTATGGAATTTCGATTTTTCTTTGTTTCCTTTTTTATAATCGCTATGACAAATTTGTATTATAATTTGTTCGACAGAATCATTATCTTTAAATGTATTAAACTCTTTTTCGGGGTTTGGTGTAATACCAAAATAGCTAAAATATGGGTTAACAATGCTCACATTGTTAGCCAATAAATACACATGACCTTCTCTTTGTCGAAAGATAGAGTCGATAATATTTAATAGAATTTCAACTTCATTAGGAATATATGCGTTGAATCCAGCTTTTTCGGGTATAAACTCATCAACAATAATTGTATCCACATCTACATAACTTGTTGATTTTAAACTAGCAAAAGATGTTAAGGATGTTGCATAACCCATTTCACAGCCATTAATATAAAAGGTGGTAAAATTGCTACCACCCGTTATTTTAAATTCATCATCTTTAAAATTTTCAAACTGATCGTTTAAAAATGTTTTGATTTTTTTTAGGTCCGTTTTGTATCTTCTAAGATAAAGAAATTGTTTTCCTTTTTTCTTATAACGACTTATACAGTCTTTTTTAAATCCGTAAGTCTTACCAATTCCACGACCGCCAATGATAAAATTTAAAAATTTATTGTATGATTTTATATTTGTCGGATTATACCAATCTATTGTTTGTGTCATTTGAATACTCCGTATGGTGTTGTGTTATAACCTTTTGTGTTAAGCTCACCGCAAGCCATCCAGCGCCGAGAGTTATCTGAACCAATCCAACTAATCCAACAATATCCCTCACGCTTAACATAACCGTCATAGTTAACATGCATACCTTGTTTATAATATAAACCTGTGTCAACACCTTTTAAGCTTGGGGATTTTCTGATTTTGATTGTACAATTTGGGTAGAATGTTGATTTTTCTCTGATAAAATCACTAGGGATATAATTTAAAATATTTTCTGTAGTTTCATTTAATATCATATTTTTAGGAATAAATACAGTAGAATACATAGCTGTATAAGGAAGTGTAATAATATTAAAACCTTCATTATTTCCGTGTTGGTTTGTGCCTAAGAATCTACCATATGATCCGTTTACGTCACTGTCGAAAATTGCAATATGACTATTAGGTGTGATACCTGGTACGACTTTGAAAACAACGATTGCTCCTGGTTGTAATTGTGTTGTTTCAACGCAATGTGTTAACATTCCATTTGTTTTTCTATTCTCCCAAATATCTTTTACATAACCACTAGTTGTACAATTTGCGCCATTAAATCCATTGTATTGACAATAGTCCATATAGCCATCCCAGCATTCACAACCATAATATCCATCTTTATCAACTCTTTTACCCATCATTTTCTGACGATAATTATAATATTTATTTGTATCAATGTTCATTTTCTTTACCTCCTAAAAAATATTGAAAAATAATCCGTATTCTTGTAATTCCGCGTACAATTCACTTTCAATTGTAATAACTGCACGCCTTGAACCTTGTAAAACCTCCGCCAATGTTTGAATACCGATATTACCTTTACGTGTAAAACTATATTCTTCATGTCCTGTCGTATCATTTGCGGTTTTTGGTTTGGTAATTGTTTTAGCGATATTATTAACATAGTCGTTTGTTTCAATGTCAACACGTCCTTCCGGAGTTACAGATTGTAAAGCGATACTCGTATCTTCTCCGCTCGCTTGTGTGTTACCTTGACTATCACGCGTATAAGTTTCTGTATAGTTTGTGTTTGCGGTAGGATCGTCCTGGTCTTGAAAAGGAATAGTTTTAAATAACGTATAATACCGGTCCATATTTATTTCAAACCAATGTTGAAGCTCAAACTTCCAATATGCATAGGTTTCTTGCCCAATTTCATCAAACCAAAAATGCTTTAAAATTCCTGTTTCTAACGCCTTACGTTTTTCAAGATCATTATAAAATTTATAATTAAAATCAAAAATCTTTTTTCTAGCGATCTCTAGCACTTCCGCGTCATTTAATTCATATTGAGCGTCAATTAATTCTGTAAATGCTAAATTGTGACATACACCACAAATTGTTTCTGTATTTTCAGCTAGCACCGGGCTTTGTAAAGTCAATAAATAGTTTGGTATTTTTAATTTATTCATCATTGTTATCACCTTCTTTAGCATCAAAATTTTTATTAATATTAAAATCTTTAATACTTGTATTCGAATCTAACTCAATTAGTTTCATGATTTCCTCGTAATTTTCGTAAGGTGCAAATTCAACACTCGCATTTAATCCAAATTTTTTATTTAATTCATCAATCGCCTTTTTACGCTCACTCAACCAAATATTTCGAGACGCGATAACCTGTTGGTTGTTTGCGTTGACCTCATCCGAAACTAACCTTTCTTTTTTATCCATGTTGGCATTTTCAATACCTAAGAATGTCATACACTCCCTTAAAATCGCTTGTTTCATGCCGTGCAGCTCATCCGCAATAAAAGGTGCGTTTGTTTGTAATACGTTGATATCTTCCGTTCTAAAACCTTTTGAAGTAAAAATTGTCTGAACCCCCTGCAAGATTTTCTTCATAAAAACTTTGAATTGCTGTAACATTCTTCTATCACCTGTGATAATGTACGGCGTCCATTGCATAGTTAAATTTTGGTCCATAGTTCGACTTGTTAAAGCTAATTTTTTAGCATAAAAATTTAAGTATGGGAATAATCCAATGTATAAAGGACTGTTTTTCATAACTATACATTCGTTGTTCGTTAAAGTCTTTTTAACAAGTGGACTTGTTGATACCGTATGGTATTCTGTTGGTAGTGTATAGTGGTTTAACCGACCGCCTAATGTGATTTCACTGCAAATTAAGCCTAACCTTTCATCATTATAAAAACCAATGTAACCACGCGTTTGTAAAATATATTCTAAATAGAATGTGTTGATAGATTCCGGTAAACCTTTATACTTAAACATATTTAAACTTAACATTTGCAAATACGTGTAATAAATAAAATCCGCTTCATTGTTGTTCATTGTTGCAATGTCTACCGCGTTTCTACAATAATCTGTAAAGCTACTAGTATCATTTAATATATCCATCTTAATCATCTCCTTTATTTATATATTAGAATAAAAAAGGTTGAACCGTCAACCTTTTCTAATGCACTTTCTTTTCTTTATAGTTTCCGTATTTATCAACCATATCCGCCGTATAACGTTCACCATTATTATAGTCATAATTTCCTACATCCTTTGTATGCCACAGTGTAATACCATTATCGAATGCACGTTTGATTTTTTCCAAGTCGCTCGGGTCGATATTTTCACCCTTAATGTTACATTTTACAGTCTGTATATAGTTCCAATTTTGGCGTGTGTGTAAATTTGGATAGTCAATTGTATTTGTTGCATATCCTCGCATATTCCATATTTTATTAATTTTATTCTGGTATTCTTGTGTAGGTTTATATGCGTATAAAACTAATGTGTTTAGGTCTAATGCTGTTTGTCTTAACATATCATTTGAACCGGTCACAACACTATCTGCGGTAGCTTGTGCGTCATGAATTCGAGCATTATAACTGTCCATAGCGTTTTGGATATTGGTTTGGTTTTGATAGCGTGTTGTTAACTCTCTTAATTGATTACTGATTGCGGTTGATTGAGTACTAGCACTCGCTTGTGCATTTGCGTTTGCAAGTGCATTTGCGTTTTGTAAATTTGTTTGTTTTGTATTGATTTGATTTTGCATTGCGGTTTGTGTCATACCTAAACCAGCTCCGACTAGACTACCTACCGCACCACCAATATTACCGGTTAAAGCGCTGGCAATGCCACCGCTCAAGCCACCTATTGCACTAAAACTAGCGTTTATCATGTTTGATTTGTTTTGAAGATCGTTTAAATTACTAGCTAGATTTGTGTTTCTAGCTGCTACACTTAAGTTTAAATTATTCTGTAATGAAGTTTGAGCGCTTAACGCATTACCGGTTGCACTTGCGATTGCGGAATTGGTTTCATTTGATCTTCGAATGTTTGACAGACCAACATTCATGGAGTTTCTAGAGGATTGCATTATAAGCGCAGTTTGGTCGCTTATAATTGGGAGGCTACATTCATATTGTGACTCAAAAGAGTTATCAATGTTCATAATTACATCATTTTTTATTTTGGTGTTTTTCTTTAATTTGTAATTGATTGGTACAACATTTAATTTTGAGGTGCTAGGACTTCCAATGAACGCAAATTGAATTGCGCTAAAATCGTCCCATAACTCATTTTTAAAAATTTTATTCGTACCGTTGTTATCACTTATTAATAGATAGGAATAAGGATACCATAATATTTTAGTATTTTTAATAACTTCCGGATAAAAACGAAGTGGAGCATTCATAATATCCGTTTTAACGAATTGACTAGTATCATTATCGTTCATTTTACTAAACCCAAATGCACCATATTTTAACATAGTATAGCTACCTTCACCAGCGATAGTAAAATTTTCTTTAACTATTCTTAACTCATTATTTACAAAAACGAGTCCAGGAATATAGTTAGCTATAACAATAGAAACGCATTTACCGACTAATTTTTCATCTTTACGAATCGCGTCTAAAATTGTGCTTATATTGCTTATTGATAAATCTTGACCACTCGTATTTTTTAGTTTTGTGATTCCTAAACCTGTAATCCTAGAATATGGTAATATATAATAATTAATTTGGCTAGGTGCACCTAAAGTTCCGGACGTGTATGTGTCACTACCATCCATTCTACAAGTCATTCCAACGATCGCAAAACTAACGTAACTCATAGGGTTTAGGCTCATCACATCCTCAGCTATAAGGTCCGTACCGATTTCCAAATTCTCCGGCTGTGTATTGATACATGGTTTACGTTTATCATTTGAATTCTCTTTATAATATTGTGGTCTATGTTCATAGGCAATATATGATTCCATAAAATTATTTTCAATCTCAAAACGCCATGTTTGAATTACATCTGTTTCAAAACTAATACTAGTCGCATTATCGCTTAAATATCCTAAACTTGTGATAAAACAGTAAATCCATTTTGATTTGCTGCCTGTATCATCATTCCTATAGATCATATAATTGTATAAGCGTAGATCATCGTATATACCTGGTACAACTACAGTTCCATCTTTTCTTTGATAGGTGTAATTCTCAAAAACAACATGACCATAATTATTTATAAAAAAATTAAATTGTTCTTCTGTGTTATTAAATGCACCCCAAAACGTGTTATTCATTGCGTCAATTTCTAACCCTTTTAAAAGATATATCTTTGATTGTGGTGTAAATTGACTATTTACAACTCCTATACTCATCTTAATCATCTCCTTATAAATTTATATTATTAAAAAATAGTTGAAAGTTCAACTATTTTATTTATCTTTGATATAATCATAAATTTCCCTAGCCTTCGTGCCACGCGTTGGTTGGTTTGGGTCTGCTGGTCTTTCATAATTCGCCAAGAATTCAATCGCTAGTGTATAAGGGTCGGCGGTCGATTTTGAAAAACTTTCGAAACTTTCGGGATAGGCTGGTGTTGCTATCCATTGCGCACCATTTTCCATCTCCCAATGAATTCTTTCACATTCTCCAACACCAAATTTTGAAACATCCGGGTAATATCCTTTTTCTTTTAGCCAATCAATAATTTTTGTCCAAGGTGTCCACTGTACCAAACCATAACCACGACTAGCTACAGGTTGTGCAAATGGTATATCACTCTCCCACCGGTTTGGGTTAACAGTTGATTCAAAATAGGCATTACCTAACATACCAGCAACCGAGTTTGCTGTCCAACCATTTGCTTTAAAGAACTCCCAAAAAGCAACCCAATTTTGTTTAGATTCATCTTCTGTCAACGCTCGAGTGTTATTAATATCACCTGGTATAATCCACTTGGCTGTTGGTGTTGGCGGTTCGGGTGGTATTTCTTCTTTCGTTTTATAAAATCCTAAATCAATCCCTAAACCATCTAAAATAAAATAATGTTTAATATATTTGTAACTTGGTTCGGGTGGTGTTGGTGGATCTCCACCTTCGAATGTTTTCCACTGTTGACCATACCCGTTAACTATATTTGTATCATTTACATAAAATACTTCCGTTGGTAACACTGAGCCACTTAACGCATAACATTGATTTCCATACCTGCATGTAACACCATAATAAACTAATCCGGCATTCTGTGTAAATGTTTGATCAATATGACAATGATCTCCGGTAGCATATCCGGCTTCACCTGTATGATAAATTAAATCACCTTGCGCATATCGTGTTGCGGTTGGTGGATTCGAGTCATGTGTAAAGCTAACTGTAACATATGTTAACCCGTTAGGAGTCCAAACGGGATTATCCGAACTATAGGCGCGTGTATTGCCTACATTATCACTATACGATAAATGGCAAGAAAAAGGAGCGTATACAGGTACTCTAGTTTGTCCACTTATTGCATTATCAAATGGATGTCCACAACAATGACTAAGATCGCTTGGACCTGACCATTGTGTGATATTCATTGTTTCCATTGGAAAAAGACAAACCTCACTGCCATTATATGTTAACTTTTGTCCGGCTTTCATAAATTCAACTCCTCCTCTAATATTGTTAACTCCTGTAGTTTTTGTTTACATATATTATATCGCTCATAATCCACATCTTTTAAGATGTGCATGCATTGCATATAAAATTCAATATAAAAATAAACGCTTAAACCTTCCGGTAAACTATATGGAATATCTCCCGGTTTTTTCATTTTATAAATACTTGATAATTCACATTTATTATTCATTATATTAACCTCTAATTTTAAAAAAGCTAGATTTTAAATCTAGCTATAATTTAATGCCGTATAAACTACCTACCACATCACTAGCGGTGCAACGTGCAAGTATCTTATCTGTGCCCGTTTTTAATAACGAAACTGAATATTTACGAGCACTTCCTTCGGTTGTACTATCAGCAGAAATATAATCAACTGACATAAATCCTATACCTTTATAATTTGACTCAACAGGTAAATCATCAAACAAGCTAATTGGGTATATACAATTTCCAAGTATTTTATTTTTACCATAATCACTGTCAGTGAAATAAAGGTTTAAAACCAATATATCATATTTATTTTTAATCTCATTAACGTCCATAAAGTTATTATCAACAGGTGATGAATCTCCGTTTGTGTTATATGGTGTTAAATTAGAAATTAATTCAATTTTAATATCGTTTTTCTCTAAAAGCTCATGTGTAACATTATTCGATTTTAAAATATACATTTAAATACCTCCTTCACTTGCTACTGATGTAGCACCTTTTTTGATTTTTATAATATCCTCTTTAACACTTGCAATATCTTCTTTAATATTATTGATCTGTGTTAAATTATTTTGAATACTTGATTGCATTGTAGTACACAATTCTTTTAAACTAGTAATTTCATTATTAATTGTTGACAATTGATTATTAATATTTAATATTTGAGCTGCTTGTGTTTTTTGTTCATTGTCCAATTTCTCTAGAGTAGTATTATATTTATCTTGTAATTGATTGATTGCAATCGCAATACGTTCATCAACTAAACCAGGTAATTGATCTTTTACATATTGCATTGTGTTTTCTAAATTTTCCGCAATATTTTCATTCCATTGAATAACAACATCATTTACAGCTTGCACGGTCCATTCAATATAACCTTGTAATTGATTGATACATTGGTATATGTTCATACCTGTATTGAATGCACTAACATATTGCTGTGCTAAATTTATACCGCTTAACTTTAAGCCGTTATATTTAGGTAAAATATTTTGTATTTTATCCTCACCAATTACACCCATGTTATTCACCTCCTTCTTTATAGCCAATTAGTGTTTTTAGTTTATCCGGTAGAATATCACTATTGATTTTAGAAATGTTTTCTATAATACTCACAACTTCTGTAATGATCGCATAAGTACAAATTACCGGTACTAAATCAACTCCAAAAGGTAAAATTAAATAACTTTCTGCGTAATTAATAGCAACACCTAATGTGTAACAAAAGATAAAACCAACCTTTTTAAAAAGTCCATCTCTTAACTTATTTGATTTTATTTGTTCGCCTTCTCTTAATGCACCAACGATACCTGTAACCAAATCCAAGCCATTAAAAACCAATGCTACTAGAATAATTTTCATATTAACCACCTCTTTCATTTTCTATAATACTAATAAATAGTTGAATATTCAACTATTTTTAAACAAAAGAAAAAGAGCTAACTTAATAACTCTTTTTATTTCAACAATCACAGTTCTGTAATCCTATATAGAAAGGAGGATGACATGTCATACTCATGTCACCGATATCATAACATAACTATACGGTATATACAACCTTAATATGACATGTGACATTAGAATTTGTATCTTTAATAGTTACATTTGCTAACCCTTCACTAGTAATTGCTGGTAATCCTTTAATGGTTACATGTCTTAAATCATTACTTAATTTAGTGCTAACCATAGTAGATCCGTCTGATTCTACCGTTAATTTAATAGGTGCATTTAAACCATTAGTCTGTACTGTAAATGGTACTGTTACACTACCATCTTTTTTAACCTGTACAACTTGAGGATTAGAATAAATTGCTGTAACTTTTTCCTCACCAGCTCCGGATACGAACGCAATCGCATTTGCAAAGCGACTTGTTGCAATACCTTCCCAATGATGTAAAAAATAATTCCAATATAACCCCTTAGCATTATATGCAACACCAACAGAATATTTCTGGTCAAATACTCGATAAACTTCACTGTCAACAACTAACGCTTCGATTGTTCCTTGTGTTGTACTTGGTAATGTTGGTAAAACTAACACGTGCGCTTTAAACTCAGCAAACTCTAACTGAAATGTCTGCGCTAACCATTCAATGTTTAAATAACTATTTGATTTTCCGTTTAAAATAACGTAAATATCTTCATAGTCATTTTGTTTTGTAACAGCCATAGCGTTATATTGATTTGTAGGCTCAGTTAAGTAAGATACATATTCTGTAATTTTACGCGCTAATTCTTTAGCAGTTTCAGTATCTGTTACCTTACTTGTATTAACGATTTTCATTAATCCATTTTCATAATGTGCGACTAAAGCAGATTTCATATAATTGTAATCGTCTTTATTGTCTCCATTGTACATAGAATCAACGATTCTAGCGATCAAACTATTTACTCCATCCCATGACACAAAATATTTACGCATATCATCATCCGTGATAGTTGCTGGATAATATGACTTACGATTGACTACATAGAATGCCTTTTTAATATCCGGTAATTCGCGTTTAAATAATGTGTTTTCCGCGTCGGCTTGATCATATGCATGCTCCTTAGCACACTCAACAAAATATTCTTCCATCGTGTAGCCTAATGACATGTTAGCCATTTTAAATGGAGCTAACTTATTACGTAAAATATTTCTATGTGCAATAACTCTACCAATTCGAGTTGCTAAATTCATGAACTCAACACCTAATGTATCAGGATATTCTAATAAACCATTCATAAATTCAAGTGAACTAATTTCGTTTGGGTCACCAATTGTAGCCCTAAAATTACTTGAACTTGCACGATACATTGCATTCGCAACTTCTTGACCATTTGGAGAGTGGTCCATACCTAAATCATCTTGTAATGCATTACTTACATCTTTTCCTGTTGTTTTTGGCATTATTAATCACCTCTTTCAATTTTTAAATACCTAATTTTCTTAAATCCATTGGCTCTTCATGTTTCGGTTTTCCATCACCGGACTTTTCAACACCAATTTGCATAAATAACTTTGAGTTTGCTTCCGTTAACGAAGTATTCTTTTCCGTCAATTTTGTGTTTTCAGCTTTTAGATCATCTAACTCTTTATAAGTTTTTTCAACTTCCGCGCGCATGTCATTTAACATAGTCGAACGTTCCGCTTGATCTTCAACCGTTAACACTTCCGTAAACTTTTCTCTCAACTCATCACGTTCCATATTTTACACATCCCTTCTATTTATAAATATATGATATTAATAATGTAAAGTCAATATAAAATAAAACCCTCTTTTACGAGGGTTTTATTTTATATAGGTTGTAAAGTTTAAAGTGTTACCAGCTAGATTACTAATCCTAATTATGTTACCGGCATGTTTCGCCACGAGTAATTCCGGTATCCATGTCTGATTTCCGTTCTTTATTCCTTACGTAATAATAATAACATGTTATTTTATTTTTTCAAATCTTCTTTAATTTTATCTTTAACGTATTTACTAAATTTTTTGGATTTCAATAAGCACTCAATATAATCAATTATTTCAACCTCCTCTTTGTTAACACAAACACAATACTTATTAACATGTTCTCGATACCATTTATTTCGATTTTCTTTTGACTTCTCACTCATCATTATTATCACCTTCTTTTTCTTTTTCTTTAGACCATGCTAATGGTTTTCCTAATATATATGTGTGCACAAATTCGCTTGATTCATGGTTTACAATGCTCCAGCCATTATTTAAATATTCATTTAACGCGTCTATGTCTTTTCTGTATGCGGTATAATCATAGTCTTTTATACTCCTTACAATCACAACTTTATTTTTAAGCGGAGGACTTCCAAACATGATCTCGTTAAATTCTTTTAAAGTCTTATCGCATTTTTTAAATACCGCGTCACCACGATGATAAACTTCATGACTTAAACTATCAATATCTTTTCGTAAGGTTTTATTTTCATTGCGTAAATTGGTGTAACTATAATCAATAATTAAACCAACGAAAACAACAACAATTGTATTTAATAACAAATTCATAATATCACTCCTTTATAATCCAAACAAATATCAATATCATTCCTATTGCGTATACAGTAAATAAAAATGTTACACTTAAACAACATAATGTCATAATTAAATATTTTATTATGACACTTAAAACACTTATCACCTTATCAACCTCCTTACCTACTTTTAATCGAGAACTGTCTATCAACTAAGACGATACCACCAGGGACATGTGTTTTTTTCAAACAGTCATTTATAACATTGCCTACCCTAAAATTATCATATGTTACATTTTGTTTTGCGTTTTCCGTCATTCCAGCACACTTTACATTCAAGTAATAACAGACCCCACCACGAATATAATAAAGATTATCCCTACAATCATTCTCATCAATATATTCTTGTTGGTGCTCTACATATTCCTTATAACTGATTTCAATTTCTTCAACATAAGATTTCGCACCAATAAAATACGATCTGTTAAAAATAGATTCTAGACCCCAATAACCTAGCTCCTTATCATCAATAATATCTTTTATGGCGTCCGGTACTTGTGTACCCACTAAATGGATTGAATCCGTATCAATATAAGCAACTCTATGAATACCTACTTTTTGTGCGGTACTTATTGTATATTTACGTGCATAGGCTGTAACGAACTCTCCATAAGGTAAATAAATAGGATCGCGAAATTGTTCGTCAATAACCTCTTTCACTTCTCCATCTTCAAACGTTGTATACATAGGATCGTGTAATCTTAACACTCCATCGTCTTTATCAATAAATGGGATTTTAGGTGTAACGTTTGGATTGGTTGCAAACTTACCATAGACAGAATTTAATTGTCTTTTTGCAATAAAACGTTGTGCTCCTTTCGAATTCTTTTTAACTTCCATCTGCTCATCAATAAACTGTTTTGCAATGCCTACACACCCTCTAAATTTATAACCATTAATAAACTCTACATCATAAATATCATATTGTTCATTAAATAATTCCCAATCCACACTCGTTACAGTCATTCTTACGATATCCCCGTTTGAACTGTCTACATATTTTTTACTACCAAAAAATCGACTAAACTTATCTAATGATATACATGGAATATGATCATTTTTTATGTCAAAAGCGAAACTTATAACACCAACCCATAGAGGATATTCATCATCCTGTTGATATTCACCTTCAAAATAAACGGGAGTCTCATAAGGTAATAATTCATAATACATACGAGATGGAAAAAGAGAGTTGACATCAAAAACTATGCCTAGTTCTATCTCTTTTTCTTTTAATTTAGGGTTTGCCCATACAAACCCACCAGCATATGCGGGTCTTAAATCTCGGTCAACAATCATATCTAAAGGTGGAAATATTTTTTCAAATGACATAGGTAAAGTTTTCTTAAATGCGTCAAAACTACAGCTTGTAGCTGTCATTTTGTTAAATCCTAGTTTAAAACATTCGCTTAATGCCATAGCTTCAATATCAATATCGTTAAACAAATAATCTATTTCATGTGGTGTTAACTCATGTCCTTTTTCTCTCTTAGTGGTATAATCTAGCTTTAATTTGCGTATTGGTAAATTAAAATCATGCGCGATTTTTTTAATGCTGAAAGGTATCAACTTAAAACTATCCCATATGGTTGTTTTTGTAGAGCGATAAATCGAGTATTTCCACCAAATTTCAATAGAATACCATAAGCCTGTATTTGATATAATCGTTTTAAAACAATTCGTTTTAGGCTTTTCAGAATATTCAAATCCATTATTTAATAGCCAGCTAACTATAAATTCACCGTCAAAAGCAAGGTTATGAAAATATAATTTTCGTGTTTTCTGTTTACACCAGTCAATGAAACCGTCAATATTATTCCCATATTCTTTTATACTTGAATCACTGACAAAGCTTGCACCCCAAGCCCAAACGCGACAATCTAAAGGATCTGTAGTTGTCTCAAAATCGCATGCCCAAACTTCTTTCGGACTTTTATTTTTTGACATACTACAACCCCCTTTATGCTACTACTTATATTTAACCATACCGTCTTTAACATAGGCACGTCCGGTAAACACAGCTAAACTATCTCGAACATCACTTAAATCTCCTCTGATAGCTTTACTTAACTGCTCATTAACAAATTTTTGATTTTCTGTGTACTCGCGACTTAAATCCAAATATTTAAATGTATCAATCGCTTTTCGTTCTTGATACAACCATTTCAATAATTCTGTATCTGATAATGATCTCATATCTTTTAAAATTTGTTGACCTTCTTCCTCTGTTATATTATGACCTCTTATTTGTTTATCAATAGCAGTTTTATAATTTTCTCTAAATGTAGTTATTTTTTTATTTTTCGTCTTAGTATTTTCCTTTAAACTTACAATCCGATTATCTAATTGTTTAGGATAACGATATGTTTGAATATTTACATGATGGACAGGCTCGAAAAAACCACCTCTATCATCTTTTAATACTGATAAAGCCTGTATAACAGAAACACCCGTTGAAATACCGCCTTTTGTTTCCTTTAATTTATTTAAACCTACAGCACGTATCAATTTCTTTTTCTGTTTATTCTGTTTATCTATTAATTTATTCGCTTTTTCGATATCGTTACGATTAAAAACAACATTGTATTGATTTTGAATATAACGATTTTCTTTGTTGAATTTTTCAATTGATTTTAAATATTTATTGAACTCTTTACGATCATTAAAATCTTTTATTGTACGAATGTCATTAAATACAACATCTTGTCCCAAATTTTGCGCTCTTGTAGCAGTGCGTTTAGCACTTGCTATTGCGTTTCTTAATCGCTTAACGTCTTTCGTATTTTTTCTCATTTTAGCCAATTTAAACACCCCCTTTTAAGTCAAAAAATAAAAGGGTGTTTGGCTAACACCCTTATTTAATAGGCTATTTAACAGCCATAGACAAATATTTATTTGAGCTTGAGTTCGATTTCTTCTGGATGATTGTGACACAAACCGGCTCTTTCGTCCAATCATAATTAAACACTTGCTTTAATTGTTTTAAGGATTGCAAGAAAGGCTTACTATTTGTGGCGTATGCCTTACCATCTTTATCAATTACAGTGATTAATTTCGAACAAATAATTTCTCCGGTTTGTTCATTCTCTTTTTCAACATCCTGTACAATGTAACCTGTTAACCATAAATCTTTACCAACTTGATCACTTAAACCTTCCGCATTATTTACCGCGTTGAATAAATTAACGCGTTGCTCGTGAGTCATATCCTCAGTAACTACTAAACCATTGTTTTCCACTGCTACTACTTCATTTTTTAAATTTTCCATTTTAATTTTCTCCTTTTAATTTTAATGTGCTTTTCTAATTAAATTATTTTCAGTTGTTTAATTTTTGGATTAAGCATAACACCATTTTACAACCTATACGCTTTTTTAGAGAAGTCATAACACTTATTATTTTACATTTCGCACCTCCAACAGTTCATCAATTTGCATATTTATTAAAACAAACCACATAATCAACATCACAATTAACATTATGATTAGAATTATGTATCTGTTTGATACTTTATAATACTTAAAGTTTCCTTTACAGTGTTGATATATTTGGTATACAGATAATAACACCCAAATTATGAAACTTGCAAGGATTAAATTACTAATACCCATAATTAATACCACTCGTCATAGAGATAACCGCGCTTAGCGTTCTCCTCTTTCATTTGTTCAAGTGAAACCACGCCTTGTAATACATTTCGTTTAAATACAGATAATGTATTAAACTTAAATGAATAACTTGCCATCAGGCTTTTAGAACCTAATTTATAAATATCCATACGAATTAAATGTGTACGTTGGTATACAAGATGAAAACCAAGCTTATAATTACATAAATAAGTTTCTATGATATCAGCAATAGAATTAACGTTATCCATTGTTAGTTCGCTTGGGTAGTGGCCGTGTTTATAAATTCTAGACATGATTAATACCTCACAGTAACTCAGATAAATAAATATATTCATCATGTTCACGCAAAGAAATATACATAAACATATGTTGTAAACGTCCATAAGTTTGTTTCTTAGTTCCAGCACATACAACAAAATTGTTCATATTGCTACACCAAAAATACACAGCCATACCATTTTCAATAATATCAACTTTATTAATCTTTTGGACTCTTCCGCTAGATTTTGATTTAAAATTTGCACTATTAAATTTTTCTTTTACAATATCTGCCTCATATAACAAATCTTTCTTAGTGATATTTCTATTAGTTACGAATAACATTTTCTTTTCCCTCTTTTCTTTACGTCTATATTATAACACACATATTCTAGAATACAAGTATTT
>OGLM01002653.1_pt1 | contig 15925 bp, 7 predicted proteins | sample 1572531 | NCBI WGS metagenome assembly OGLM01 (sample SAMEA2581909, study PRJEB24529) | metagenome | biome: Human gut stool | place: China | collected 2011 | reverse complement strand
TGACATGATGCGAGGGGAGACCTATGCCCGGAACGCGCTGCAATGGCCGCAGCAGGAGCGGACGGATGTGCTGATCGTGAACGTGCGGCTGGAGGATATGTCCGGCTTCGAGCTTGCGGAAACCGTCCGCAAGTACTGTCCCCGCGTGCGCGTGATTTTTCTGGCAGATACGCCGAACTGCGTAATCGCGCAGCAGGTCGTCCGCTTTGGCGCGTATGACTTTTTGCTGAAATCAGATGGGATTGACGCGTTGCGCGCTGCGCTTAGCCGTGCGGCTGAGGAGCTGTGCGCGGAACGCCGGGAGAATGCCTATCTGCGCAGCCAGACCAATTGGGATGAGATTATTCCAAAGCTCCTGCGCTTGCTTACGGCCTTGCGGCCGGAAATCTGCGAAGAGCATTGGAAGCTGAACTCCAGAATCAAGCCGCTGGTTTCCAATGATTCATTCTGCATCGAGACGCTGCTGGTGCGTGCGCTGATGGAGGAGCTGCGCATGGAAATTCGCCGCCGCGATGAGGCGCTTTTCCTGCAAATCCGAAGCAGCATAATGGACACGCCGCTGGAGGAACTGACATCCACACACGCTGTGGCAAAGCAAATCGACACAATCTGGAAGCTGCTCGCGGAAAAGGGCTATATTATGCAGGAGGATGCGCTGAAAAGCGACACCATTGGGCGCGCCTGTGTCTATATGCAGACGCACCTTGGAGAAAAGCTGACTGCCGAGAGCGTAGCGGCGTATGCCCATATCAGCTCACGGCACTTTGTCCGAAAGTTCCGCGCGGAGATGAATGAGACGTTTGCGGAGTATCTGCTCCGCATTCGGATCAAGGCGGCCATTGGAATGCTGAAGAACGGAAAGGACGTCAAATCCATCCCGGAGGCCGTGGGCTACAAGGACAAAAAGAGCTTCTGCACCGCTTTCAAGACCTGCACCGGCTGCTCCATGCGCGAATATCAGCAGAGGCTGAATCTGAGCCAGCGAGAGGAGCCGCCGCAGGAATAAGACGGCGGCGCAGCAGCGTCGATGCAAAAGCAAATCAGGGCGCACATGCAGAAATGCATGTGCGCTTTGCATAATAAGAAACGACCGGATTTGTGCGATTTATCCAATTTTCAAGCGGATGAAAAATCAATGTAAAATTGACCAACAGAGAAGGAAAACGACAGTTGGTATTTAGAAGCAATGCACAAGATGTTGTCGCAAACCCTGCCAATATTGTCGCAATTACGACTTGGAAATAGAAACGCGAATTCGTAAAATGAAGAAAAAGAAAGCGGAGGCACCCATGCGAACCATGACGAAGGAAAGAAAAAAGGAAGGGCCGCGCCTTGGCCACAAAGGCCGGGCGGACGCAAAGGCCAGCCGTCAGCTGCTGCTTCTGTGCATCCCGGCGATCATCGCTTATATCCTGTTCAACTATATACCGATGGGAGCCGCAGTCATCATTCCGTTCAAGAATTATAAATTCTCCAAGGGCATCCTCGGCAGCGACTGGTGCGGCCTTGCAAACTTCAAGTGGATCATCCAGTCCGTCGCGCTTGACCGTGCGCTGCGCAACACGGTGCTCTATGGTCTTCTGTTCATGGTGCTCAGTCCGGTTACAAACGTGATCATCGCACTTTTGCTGTTTGAGATCACAAGCAGACGCCGGCTGAAAACCTACCAGACCATCATCACCTTCCCGAACTTCATGTCCATGGTTATCGTCGGCTACATCGTCTACGCCATCCTCAGCCCGAGGACCGGTCTTATGAACCAGATCATCCAGTTCTTCGGCGGCGACCCGGTCGATGTGTACATGAATTCAAAATACTGGCCGTTCATCCTGACCGTCGTGAACATCTGGAAGGGCATCGGCATGGGCTCCATGATGTACTTTGCAGCCTTGATGGGCATTGATACCTCGCTCTACGAAGCGGCGGAGATCGACGGCGCAAGCCGCTTCCAGAAGATGCTCCATATTTCCCTGCCGCACCTTGTCCCGCTGATCTGCATCTTCACCATCATGAATGCGGGCACGCTCATCAGCGGCAACTTCGACCTTTTCTATGTTATCCCGAGAAATACCTCGACGCTGTACGCAACGACGGATATCCTCAACACCTACGTCTATCGTTCCCTGCAGGAATCCAGCTATGCGATCGGCGCGACGACGGGCCTCATTCAGTCCGTTGTGGGTATGTTCCTTGTTCTGCTGTCCAACTGGATCGTCAAGAAGATCTCCCCGGACAACTCGATGTTTTAAGCGGAAGGGAGAATCTTATGAATCCGAAAATCAAGCACAGCCGCGACAGGGCGTTCAAGCGCTTTGTGTATATTTTCTTCTTCCTGATGTGCGCCTGCTTTGTTCTTCCGCTGATCGTCGTCATTTCAGCGTCATTCACCAGCGAACAGGCCCTGACCTCCGGCGGCTTTTCCCTGCTGCCGCGTGATTTTACGCTCGACGCGTACAAGTCGGCATTCTCCAGCGGCACGCGCGTGCTGCGCGCCTACGGCGTGACCATCTTTCAGGCTGTGGTCGGCACGGTTCTCAGCAGCCTCGTCGCAGCACTGGCAGCCTATCCGCTTTCCAGAAGCAACTTCCGCTTCCGCAGGCCCATCACGGTCTTTATCTTCTTCACCATGCTCTTCGGCGCCGGTATGATTCCGAACTACATTATCTTCGCCAAGTATTATAAGCTGGCGGATTCCATCTGGATCTACATTCTGCCCGGCATCACCGGCGGCGCGTGGAACACCATGGTATTCCGGACGTTCTTCAAGGGCCTGCCCGAGACGCTGTTTGAGGCGGCGTATCTGGACGGCGCGAGTGAGCTGCGCATCTTCTTTTCGGTCGTTTTGCCGCTGTCCACGCCCGTTTTTGCGTCCCTTGGCTTTATGGCGCTGGTCGCCCGCTGGAACGACTATACCACGTCCATGATCTACATCCGCAACGAAAGCCTCTATACGCTGCAATACCTGCTCCAGCGCATGATGGATCAGGCGGAATTCATGAAGAATCTTGCGAACAACCCCATGATGTCCGGCAGCGTTTCGCTGGACACGAGTATGCTGCCGAGCGAATCGCTGAAATTCGCCATGTGCGTCATCGCCGCAGGCCCCATGCTGGTCGTGTTCCCGTTCTTCCAGAAGTATTTTGCGCAGGGTCTGACGATCGGCGCAGTCAAGGGCTGAGAGAACAGCCTGTTTTATGAATTGTATGCCTGAAAACGAATGGTACCGCGTTTTGAGGCGTTTACAAGAGAAAACGACACCCCATATCACCTAAAATCTAAGGAGGATATCATGAAAAAGAGAACCATTTGCCTGCTCCTTGCCATGATCATGGTTCTGAGCATCGTTCTGGCGGGCTGCAGCAAGACTGCTGAGACTCCCGCTGCGGACGAAACCCCCGCCACGACTGAGCCGGCGGAAACCACCGACAACACCGAAACCCCTGAAGCTCCCGAAGAGACTGCCGAGCCCGCGCTTGAGCAGAAGACCATTCAGCTCATGATCACCGGCGCCGGCAAGCAGGCCAACTCCGACAAGGTCTGGGCCGCTTTCAATGAGCAGCTCCAGCAGTACGTTCCCAACACCACCGTTGAGTTCATTGACGTTCCGTTTGAAGAGTACAGCGAGAAGTTCTCCCAGGTTCTGGCTTCCGGTGAGGGCGTTGACCTTGCATGGACCGGCTGGCTGATCAACAAGCCGCAGAACATTGCCGACGGCAACCTGATGCCGCTCGACGATCTGCTCGCAGAGTACGGCCAGGGCATTGTTGATATCCTCGGCGAAAATGTCGTTGAAATCCATCGCAATGCGGATGACGGCAAGCTGTACTATCTTCCCAGCTGGCAGGGCCTTGTCGGTGATCGCCGCGGCTGGCTCGTCGTCACGGAGATCGCAGAGCTCGCAGGCGACACCTGGATCGAGGATACCGAGGCAGCGCTGAACAAGTGGCGCAACAACTATTCCGAGGGTACAGAGGCATTCCAGGCTGTTCTGGATCAGGCGACCAAGTATCTGGCTGCTGCAAAGGAAGCCGGCAAGCTCGGCGCTGGCATCAACACCGGCCGTGTGTTCGGCTGGTCCATGTATAACGGCACGAGATCCAACCCCGGCGTCGGCGGCTCTGAGATCGGCATTCCGTTTGAAGACAACACTTTCACGGTTATTGACGGTGTTGCCAGCGAACACTACAAGCTGTACGCCAAGACGATGGCCGACTGGTACAAGGAAGGCTACATCCGCTCCGATATCATGTCTGTTGACACCTCCACGCTGACGATGCCGAAGAACGGCGAGATCACCGACACCACCTATGTCTTCAGCTGCGATCCGTATCTGACCGAGGCCGATCAGGAAGCAGCGATTGCAGACGCCGGTATGGACATGACCTACCTGCCCATCGAAGAGAACGCCTACCTCATTCTCGGCGGCGATACCTCCTACGCCATCCCGTACTGCGCGGATGAGCCCGAGCGCGCCATGATGGTCCTCAACGCGATCTACTCCCAGCCCGACCTGTACAACACGCTGATCTACGGCATCGAGGGCGAGGACTACACCAAAAACGCCGATGGCACCATCACCACCAGCTATGTCGGCGCCAGCCCCACGGCGGACGACAGCTACGGCATCCAGAGATGGATCATCGGCTCCTGCAAGAACGCGCTCATCAACAACGGCACCGATCCCAACTACTATGCGGATCTGGAAGCGCTGGAGGAGACTGCCCGCGTCAACCCGTTCCTGAACTTCACGTTCGACAGAACGAATGTCGAGGGTATCTGCGCGAGCATCCTGAACGTGTACTACGAGTATGGCCCGCAGCTTGACAACGGCGTTGCAGGCGACAACTGGGAAGAACTCTATAACAACTATATGGCTGCCCGTAAGGACGCAGGCATCGAAGAGCTTGTCACCGAGTTCCAGAACCAGCTCAACGCCTACATTGAGGCCAACAATATCACTTCCTGGTAAGCATCTAACCAAAAGCGGAAGAGGCATTCCGTCTCTTCCGCTTTTCCTATAAGTTTTTTCCTGATTATTGAAAAAATAGTGTAAAAATGACGACATATTTTATTGATTTTCAGAACGGCTGCGACGAAAATGACGGCTTGCGTCCCGAAACGCCGTTCCGGACGCAGCACCCGGAGCTGCTTCAGCCGGATGATACCGTTCTGTTCCGGCGCGGCAGCGTGTTCCGCGGGCCGCTGCAAAATCCGTCCGGCCGCTGGGAGCATCCCATCCATTACGGCGCGTATGGCGAGGGTGAACCGCCTGTGTTCTGCGGCTCCCAAAGCCTTTCCGACCCGGCACAATGGGAAAACGTCGGCGGAAGCATCTGGCGGTTTACCGGCATGCTTTCCGGTGAGACGGCCAACCTGATCTACGGCGACGGAACGTGCGGCGCGCTGCGCTGGACACGCGAGGAGCTTTGCGAGCAGGGCGACTGGTTTGATTCCTGCCTTGGATATTCCATTCAGCATCTCCCGCTTGCGGAGGATCATACGCTGCTGGTCTATTCGCAGGAAAATCCCGCGGCCTTCTACGGAAGCATCGAATGCGCGACCTCGCAGTACCGCTGGCTGGCGCACTGCGGACACGACATGGTCATTTCCGATCTGGAATTCCGCAACAACGGCCTGCACGGGATCGCAGGCGAAGAGGGCGGCCGGAATCTGCGCATCGAAAACTGCCGGTTTGCCAAAATCGGCGGCGCCGTCTGGGATAAAGACCAGAAGATCCGCTTCGGCAACGCCTTTGAGTGCTGGAACGTGGCGGAAAACGTCGAGGTCGAGCACTGCGTGTTCGACGATATCTACGATTCCGCCGTCACGCATCAGGGCGGCGCGGACTGCAAGCCCGCGTACCACTTCCTGATCCGAAGCAACACCTTCCGCCGCTGCGGTATGGCGGCCTATGAGCAGCGCGATCTTCTGCCGACATATGCGGAGTTCACAGACAACGTCTGCGAGGACGCCGGCGAGGGCTTCTCCAGGCTTGGCGAGACGATGCCGCGCCGGTCGGAGATCTGGCCGCAGCCGATGGGCCACCATGTGTTTTTGTGGCGTATTTCCCACGCGACCGGCAATGAGCATTTTGCGCTCTGCCGGAATACCTTCGGCGATGCGCCCTATGGCGCGGCCGTCTACTCGGTCAATACGCCGGAGGCCGACCGGCTGGTACATCTGGAGGAGAACCGGTATCCGATGCAGCGCTATACGCTGGTTGGCCGGATGTACGGTATAGATTATCCCGATCCTTCCGCGTGGGAAAGCAGAAGAAAAGAAGAAAGCGAAAGAGAGAGCTCAATGAAAGTCTTTACCGTTGCGCTGATTGGCGCAGGCAACCGCGGCGAAATTTACACCGATATCATGAAGACGCTGCCGGAAAAATTTCGCGTTGTTGCCGTTGCTGATCCGAACGAGAACCATCGCAGAAACATTCAGAATAAGCACAGCCTGCCGGACAGTCACGTTTTCCATACCTGGCAGGAGCTGCTGGCGCAGCCAGGGCTTGCCGATCTTGCGGTCATTGCGACACAAGACAGTATGCATTATGAACCGGCCATGAAGGCACTGGCGGCCGGTTATGATGTGCTGCTGGAAAAACCGCTGGCGCGCACAGAGGACGAATGCGTCGACCTGCTCAATCAGGCGCGCAGGTATGGCCGGAAGTTCATGGTCTGCCATGTGCTGCGCTATACGCCGTTCTATTCGCGCGTCAAGCAGCTGATCGACGAGGGCGTGCTGGGTGATATCGTGACGATCGTCCATACGGAAGGACTCGGTAATATCCATCAGAGCCACAGCTTTGTCCGCGGCAACTGGGGCAACACGGCAAAAAGCAATTTCATGCTGCTGGCCAAGTCCTGCCACGACATTGACCTGCTGCAATGGCTGATGAAGAAAAAATGCACGAAGATTCAGTCGTTCGGCTCGCTCCAATACTTCCGCCGTGAAAACGCCCCGTCTGACGCGCCGGAACGCTGCATCGACGGCTGCCCGCACGCGGAAACCTGCCCGTACAACGCCGTCAAGCTGTATCTGGACGACAAGAACAATATGTGGTTCCGCACGACGTCCACCGGCAAGGTTGACCCCACCGACGCGGATGTGGAATTTACGCTTCGTCATACGCAGTATGGCAAATGTGTCTTCAAGTGCGATAATGACGTGGTCGACCATCAGGTCGTGAACATGGAGTTTGACGACAAATCCACAGCCTCGTTCACCATGAGCTGCTTTAACTACAACGGCAGAAAGTCCAACATCATGGGTACAAAGGGCGAGATGTTCCTCGACTTCGAGGGCGACGAAATCCGCATTTTCCACTTTGAGGGACGCTGGTGGGAGACCATCCACACCAATGGCCGCGTCGACGGTACGCTTGTCGGCGGTCACGGCGGCGGCGATCCCGGTATCGTGAACGCGCTCTATGATTACATGACTGGCGCAAAAACCGCAGACGAGGTCAGCGAGATCGGCATTTCCTGCGAAAACACCCGTCTGGTATTCGCGGCCGAGCGTTCCCGCCTGAACGGAGACGTTGAGACGATCACCCCACTGGAATAAAGAACCTCCCGCAAAAGCGCCGGATATCTGCCGTTCTCCGGCTGATGCCCGGCGCACTATTTTTGGAATGGAGACTGATTTATGAAACGAATTTATAAATCCTGCGTTGCAGTCCTGCTGCTGCTTGCGATGCTCCTGAGCTGTGTTCCGGCGCTGGCCGCCGGAAGCAGCCATAGCTACACGACGCTGCAGAAGGCCGAAGCGCTGAAGACCCTTGGCCTGTTTCAGGGCACAAACAAGGGCTTCGAGCTGGAAAAGACGCTGACGCGCGAACAGGCGATCACCTTGATCGTCCGCCTGCTCGGCGCGGAAGCGGAAGCGAAGGAAAAGAACCCGGCGCATCCGTTTACGGACGTTCTGGCCTGGGCCAGCCCTTATGTCGGCTATGGCTACCAGAACGCGCTTGTCAAGGGCGTCAGCGAAACGCTCTTTGGCTACGGCAAGCTCGTGACGGAAGCACAGTTCCTGACGATGGTTCTGCGTCTGCTGCAATATGAGGACGACACGGACTTTACATGGAACAAGTCGGCAGAGCTGGCGGAAAAGCTCGGCCTGCCGGTCGTGCCCGCAAACAGCGGCGAGTATACGCGCGGCAACGCCGTTGACGTGATCTGGGCGCTGCTGGAGACGAAATTCAAATCCGGCGGCAAGACGCTGGCACAGACGCTGATCGAGAAGGGCGTGTTTACGGAAAAGGCTTACCGAGAAGCGCTGGGAGAGGATAGCTCCAATATCGGCGCGATTCTTCCCATTCTGAGACCTGATCCCGACCCGAAACCCGATCCCGACCCGAAGCCGGACCCCGATCCGAAGCCCGATCCTGACCCCGATCCCGATCCGGAACCCACGGAACAGCCGGTCTATGTGTCTCCGAGCGGCGGCAGTGACGGCGACGGCAGCAAGGACGCGCCGTTCGGCTCGTTGGAGGCTGTGCGCGACTATCTGCGCGAGAACCGCTCGACGGAGCTGCCCACAACGGTCTATCTGCGCGGCGGCACCTATGTGCTGAATAAGACGTTCGAGCTGACTGCGGAAGACGGCGGTACGGAAGAACTGCCCGTGACGTGGCGCGCCTATCCGGGCGAGACGGTCATCATTACCGGCAGCGCCGGAGCCTCTTTGTCTGCCTTTGAGCCGGTTTCCGGTGAAATGAAGGAAAAGCTTTCACCGGACGCGCAGGAACATGTCATGGTGGCCGATGCCAGAGATCTTGGACTGGGCGAAATCAGCTTTAGCCTGTCAGCTCTGAACCTCTGTCTGGAAGCGCCTCTTTTCTCGCTGGACGGACAGCACATGCGCCTGACGCGCTACCCGAACTCCAACTCGACCGAGGATTGGATGCACGTCGAGACGGTCAATCCCAATTCCAGCACCAGCTATCCCGAATTCAAGCTGACGGATGAGAGGGTTTTGGGCTGGAGCTATCAGGAATCCGACTGGCTCTATTCCAGCTACATCCGCTACGGCTGGGCGCAGGGCTACTTCCACGGCACGCTTGATCCGGAAACCGGCATCGTGACGGCAACGGACACTGCCTATTACGGCAGCGCCGCCGGTCAGAAGCCTGTGCAGATCTACAACGCCTACGAGTCGATGGACGAGCCGGGCGAATGGTATTATGACCAGATGAGCGGCAGACTCTACATCTATCCGTTTGCAGATACGACGAGAAATTCGACACTCCGCATGACGAGCAGCAATTTTGACCTGATTTCGGTCAACGGCGCTTCGTATCTCAACCTCGAGGGACTGACAGTTACGTCCTCCAAAAAGGACGGCATCGTCATGAACAACGTCGATCATTGCGTGATCGAGAATTGCACGCTAACAAGCTTTGAAGGCAGAGCCGTCAGCATTGACAATGCGACCTATTCCGGCCTGAAAAATTCCGAGGTTGCTTACACCTCCATCTCGGCCATCTATCTGAATGGCGGTGACTATCAGACCATGGAGCCGGGCTACGATTTCATTACGAACTGCCGTATCCACGATACGAACCAGTACCGGACGATGAACGAGGGCGGCGTGAAATTCCGCGGTGTGAAGAACACGTTCTCCAACAACGAAGTCTACAACATTACGGATATGGCGCTGAACTTCGCAATCGTCGGCGGCGGGCCGACCTCGCTGGACTGCGTGATTGAAAACAACTCGTTCCATGATGTCGTTCTGAACGGCAAGGACATGGGTGCGGTCTATGGCGGCCGTGACGCGCGCTGCCAGGGCGTGGTCATCCGGAACAACCATTTCTACAACATTGCCAACAATGATAGCTCTTTCCCCAGCTTCTCCGCCAACGCGGTCTATCTGGACGACGGCCTGAGCGGCGCGACCATTACCGGCAACATCTTCGGGCCGGGCGCGTCAGGCGATTATATCGAGGCTGTCAAGATCAACTGCGGCCACGATACGGTCATTACGAACAATCTGTTCATCGATACTCGCTGTGCGTTCAATGTATATATTGCCGGCAATTTTGCAGTCGGCATGACGAATGACAGCGGCTTCGGCATCGCGCCCTCCCTGCGTCAGGTCTGGAACAACGAACGGTACACGTCCCGCTGGCCGTGGATGGCGGCGCTGAGAGACGGCGAGACGGACGTCTATATCCCGAATATCTTCAAGAACAATGTTATCATCTACACCGACGCTGCGCCGCGCGGCAGCGAGACGAGCGCCTATCCGTGGGTCAAGACAAATGACAATCAGGAAAGCAAGATCACCGGCCTCGACAACAATCTGGTGATCCTGAAGGGCACAGGCGATAACCGTCAGCTGTTTGTCGACTATGCAAACGGCAATTACGCGCTCATCGATTCCGTCCTGGCGCAGCTGCCCGGCTTTGAGCAGATCGACCAGAGCAAGATCGGCGTGAAGAGCTTCCCCGGCAACCAGAAGCCGGCGGCGTCCGGCGTGTCCGTTTCCGGCACAGCAGAGATTGGCCAAACGCTGAACGCAGTATATACGTTCTCTGACGCGGACGGCGACAGCGAGGGCGCGACCGTCGTAAACTACTATATTTCCGAAAGCCGCGACGACCTGTTCTACCTGAACTGGAAAAAGGTCAGCGACAACATGACCTGCACCGAGTTCACCGTAACGCCCATCTGCGAGGGCAAGTGGATCCGCTGCAAGGTCACGCCGGTGGACAGCCGCGGCGCACAGGGCGAACCTGTCTGGTCGGCGCCTGTTCAGGTGGCATTCAACCCCAACGGCGTGGATAAGACGGAATTCCGCAAGCTGGTAGACGAAGCCAAGGCCAAGGTCGAAGCCGCACAGATCGGCGACGAGCCCGGCCAGTGGACACAGAAGGAAATTGACCTCATCACGGCGGCCATTGCCGACGCGGAGGCCGTATTGGCAAAGGACCCGATCAGCCAGTATGACTTTGATCTCGGCGTGGCTGCGTTCCAGAAGGCGTACACCCGCTTCTGCAACAACCAGAACGCCGGTACCGCGACCGATGTGATCGAGATCGACGCATTGATCGAGGATACGGAAAACTGGACGCCGTATTCCGGCAACAAGGAAGGCAAGCCCACCTTTGTCGGCGGCAAGCTCACGCTGAACGCGACGTCCGCCTATCAGACGTCGTGCTATACCGGCAGAACGTATACGAACAAGACCTTCCTCTTTGATTATCAGCAGACACTTCCAGAAGGAAACGACAGCTGGGGCGGCTTCTACTTCAACATGGGTGATGCCGCTGACCTGCCGTACAGCCAGAAGTGCATTCTTGTTGTCGCCAAAGCAGATCAGACAGAGCTTCAGATCTATGACGGCGCCAACCCGCTCGTCATGAAGGTCAGCAAGTTCGCGTTTGAAAGCGGCAAGACCTACCGTGTCGAGTTCGGCCTGTACGATGTCAACAGCACAGACGTGCGTGCGGTGCTGACCGTTGACGGCAAAGAGATCCTCAGCTATGAGGCTGAAAACGAGTATCTGCATTCCGCAAAGGGACGCTTCGGCGTTGTTGCGGCTCCGAACGGCATGGACGTGACGCTGGGCAGTGTGGGCACGAAGCTCACGATTGACAGCCTGATCGACGACGAGACCAACTGGAAGACGATCACCAATACGTTCGCACCGAAGTTCATTGCCAGCAAAATGCTCCTCAACGGCAAATCGTATACCGGCTACGCGGGTGAGAAGTTCACCAACCGCGTGCTGCACTTCAAGTACCAGCTGACCTTCTCCGAGGATGCGGCTGCTGCGGGCGAGTGGGGCGGCCTGTACTTCAACGCTGGCGGCGCGGAGGTGTATCCGTGGACCGGAACGGGCATCCTTGCCTGCATCAAGTCGGATGTGATCGAGCTTCAGGTCTATGAGGACGGCACCCGCACAAAATTCCTGACGAACACAGAGAATCTGCTCGACAGCAGCAAGACCTATCGGATGACGTTCGGTATGTATGACGTGAATTCGACGGATGTACGCATCGTCATGACGGCAGACGACGTGACGCTGTTCGACGAGACGATCACGAGCGCGAAGCTGCACAGCCTGTCCGGCTATTTTGGTGCGTCGGCCAGCGATGCAGGCGTCCGTGCAGAACTCGGAAGCCTCGGCAACAAGATCAACGTCTCGACGCTCGTCCGCAGCGAAGGCAGCTGGAAGACCTACACGGGAAATGCTCCGGAATTCAAGGACGGGAGCCTTTCCATCACGAGCAGCGACGCAGGCTATGAGTTGGCCGCTTACACCGGAGAAAAATTCTCCGGCAAGGTGTTCAACTTCAAGTATAAGCAGGTGCTTCCCGAAACGGCTGGCAAATGGGGCGGCTTCTACTTCAATCTGAACGATCCGGTCGCAATGCCGTGGGCAGACAAGGGCGTTCTGGTCGTTATCAAGGAAAAGCAGGTGGAGCTTCAGATTCGCGGCGACAAGAACTATGAAAGTGTAATTGCCTCCGGCGAAATTTTCCGCTCCGACATGATCTATGACGTGAGCTTCGGCATTGTGGACGTGAACTCCACCGATGTGCGCATTTTCGTGACCGTGGACGGCAAGACGCTGTTTGACGAGACAATCACCGACGCAACGCTCCGCGGTGCAGGCGGATATTTCGGCGCGATTGCCTGCCCCGGCGGTGTGCAGGTCACGCTGAACGACCTGTCCGGCAACGACAAGCACTATAACAAGACAACGGAGCTTCCGCTGGACACGCTGATCGCAGACACGGCAAACTGGACGGACTTCTCGTGGGCCGGGTTTAAGACTGCTCCGACGTTCGGCGACGGCACGGTCTCCATTGCCGGTACGACCGAGACGGCCTATGCGCTGGCCGGATACAAGAAGGAAAAATACCGCAACACGGAATTCCAACCCAAATACACCCAAACGACGGGCGAGGGCAACGACTATGGCGCGATCATTTGGAGCTTTGAAAACAGTGTCACAAATCTTCCATGGAACAGCGGCGGCGTGATGATTGCCTTTGAAAATGGAAAAGCTACGCTTTATGCGCGCGGCGATGCGGGATTGATTGCAAAGACAACAAGCGGTCTGACGCTGGACAATGGCAAAACGTATGACATTTCGCTCAGCGTCTGCCAGATCGCGGCAAACCAGCTTCGCGTTATCGTCAAGGTAGACGGCGCGGAATGGTTCAATGAGGTCTACACCGACTCCAAGCTGGCGAATACTGCGGGCTACTTCTGCTTTGGCAGCGTCAACACCGCGTCTGTGACCATTGAAAAGACCGGCAAGGCCGTCGTTCCGGATCCCGAGCCCGAACCCACATACGACGTGGTCGATGTGACGGAACTGCTGGCGGATAAGGATAACTGGACAACTGGCTGGAATAAAGCACTTACATTTGAGAATGGCAGTGTCACAGCAGACGGTGATCTAAGCTCTACCTACTCTGTCGGCGGCTACAACGGAAAGACCTACAAAAACACGATTTTCCGCTTCAAATATACGCGGACGCGCTATGCTGACGATGGTTATGACGGATTCACGCTTGGTTCCGGGCCGGACAATGTGTATTGGGGTGCCGGAGGCATTTATGTGGATTTCAACAAAGAAAGTGCCGTTCTGCGCTGCATCGGCAAGGATAAACAGGCGGTTTTTGTAACGTCCGAAGTACCAAGTCTGAACGATGGACAGTCATACAACATCGAATTTGGCATCATTGATGTGAATGAGAGCACCGTCAAGGTACTTCTGAAAATCAATGACAAGACCTATTTTGAGAAAGAACTCACAAACAGTGATTTTGTGGGCGAGGAATTCTATTTCGGTATTATCGCAGTTAAATCGAAAGCCACGATCAGCAAACCGGACGCTAAATAAGTCCGAACACCCAACATACACAAAGGCCGGATGCGTGCACCCGGCCTTTGATGGTTCAACCGAATCAAAGAAAGGACTCTATGAAGAAAACCTATCAATATGCCATTGCGTGCCCGACGAGCATGGGTGTGCGCATCACGCCGCCGGAGCGGATGGCGGTACAGAACAGCAACCTGTTTTATATGCAGGCGACCAGCGCGGAGACGAACGTGCTGAACGTCGCGTCGAGCCTTGGGCGGGAGTGCCTTGCACTTACGAAATTCGTCAAGGGCAGCCCCGTTGCGGATTTCATCAAGCGGCAGCTTCGCGCGCGGAACATCCGCTTTGAGGGTGTCGAAGTCGAACAGGGCGGGCCGTGGGGCTATCGCCATCAGTTCAACATCGCGGACTCCGGCTTCGGACTGCGCGCGCCGCGTGTCTGGAACGACCGCGCGGGCGAGGTCGGCAGAACGCTTTCCATCGAAGATTTTGATATCGAGCGTATCTTCGGGCAGGAGGGTGTCGGCATTCTGCATCTGTCCGGTCTGATCGCGGCCATGAGCCACGAGACGACGGAATGCAGCCTTGCGCTGGCAAAGGCCGCGAAGCAGTACGGTACGCTCGTTTCGTTCGATCTCAATTACCGCGCGACGTTCTGGAAAGGCCGCGAGGATGCGCTTTCCGAGGCATTCGGCGAGATCGCGTCGCTGGCCGACGTGCTCATCGGCAACGAAGAAGATTTCCAACTCTGCCTTGGCTTCAAAGGCCCCGAAGCGGGCGGTAAAGATCTTGCTTCCAAAATTAAGTCCTTCAAGGCCATGATCTCACAGGTACAGGAAAAGTATCCGAACGCGAGGATGTTTGCCACGACGCTGCGGCAGGTCATCTCTGCCAACGAGCACCTCTGGGGCGCGATTTTGCTGGCGGACGGCAAGTGGTATGTCGAGGAGCCGCGCGAGATTCAGGTGCTCGACCGCATCGGCGGCGGTGACGGCTTCTCCGGTGGCCTCCTGTACGGTGTGCTGAACGGCTGGGAGCCGGAAAAGTGCCTGCAATTCGGCTGGGCGACCGGCGTAATGGCTGCGTCGAGCCTGAACGACTACGCCGAGCCTGCGGATGAAAAGCAGGTCTGGGACATCTACAAGGGCAACGCCCGCGTGCAGCGATGACGTCAAAACAACGCTGTGAGGTCATGTGGCCGCCCAAGGTCGGCCGCATCGACCGCCAGCATTATTTTTCCTTTCCAAATCGAACCCGCTTGCGCTGGGCTTCGATTTGGTTTGAATAATAGGAGGTATGATTTTGAAGAAAGCAGATATTGGTCTCATCGGCCTTGCCGTTATGGGTGAAAACCTGGTCGTGAACATGGAGTCGAAGGGCTTCACCGTGGCCGTGTTCAACCGCACGACGGAAAAAGTGGACAAATTTGTAAACGGCAGAGCCGCCGGGAAAAACATCATCGGCTGCCACAGTCTCAAAGAACTGGTTGACAATCTGGAAAAGCCGCGCAAGGTGTTTATGATGGTAAAAGCCGGTCAGGCCGTGGACGACATGATCGAGCAGCTTCTGCCGCTCCTGCATGACGATCTGCGGCACAAAGACGCCGCCCTGCGTCCGCGGGCGCAGCAGAAGCTCCGCCGTCAGCTCCAGCAGGCGGGAAAACACCGGCTCGCCCGCGTAGCGGTCCTCCAGACCGTCGGCAAACAGGCCCGTCAGCTGGATCTCGCCCTTTTTTCGCACGAGCGACCCGACGGACGCGCCGCAGAGCGCGTCCAGCCGGTCCGCGATCGCGCGGATGGAGGGCGCGCTTTCACTGCCGCGCAGCAGAACGCTCGGCAGCAGCGCGTTCATGCCGGCTTCCTCCTGCCGGAGCGGCCGAAGGAAGCTGAGGCTGAAGCAGGCGGTCTTGAAGCGGCTAGTCTGCACGGCGGTCAGATAGACGTCCGGCAGAAGTTCGAGTCTTGTTGTCATCTTATTTCTTCTCCGCCTCCGCGCGCAGCCGGATGATCTCGTCACGCAGCACGGCGGCGTATTCGTATTCCATCATGTGCGCGGCCTTGCGCATCTGGCTTTCGAGCTTCTC
>OGLM01002651.1_pt1 | contig 15928 bp, 9 predicted proteins | sample 1572531 | NCBI WGS metagenome assembly OGLM01 (sample SAMEA2581909, study PRJEB24529) | metagenome | biome: Human gut stool | place: China | collected 2011 | reverse complement strand
TGGTGACATAGTGCTTGTTGCCCCATGTTTCGATGTAGCTGAAACCTGCGAACTTCTCTCCCTGGAGAGCGATGACCGCCTTGGCTTCGCGCATCTTGGTGGCAACATACTCTGGTGAACGCTTGGCGATACCAGAACCACGTTTCTTTGCAGCTTCTGCAATTGTAGTCAGAATGGTGTCGATGTACTTGATGTGACTTTCGTCAGCCACCATTACTTTAACTTCTTCCATTTTCTCTTTATATTTTGAATGTTCTTATTTGTAATCTGTTGTTTTAATACCTATCAAAGATCAATTAATATCTATGATTGAGCTCCGGAATCACTTCCGACAAGATGTCGATGATTTCCTCTTCTGTAGTACCCTTCTTCTTGACCAGGAAGATGGTGTCATCTCCTGCGATGGTTCCAAGGATTTGAGGAATATCGCTGTTGTCGATGTTGTAGGCGATACTGCTCGCATATCCCGGACGTGTCTTGATAACTACCATGTTGCCTGAGAAATTGATGGATTGAAATCCTGTACTCAGTCCCATCTTGCTGATGGACATAGGGTGAGTGACACGTTTGTAGAGTGCATCATTGGGTAAGACGTATGCGTATTTTCCGCTGGATGAAGCAGCCTTGGCTACCTTGAGCAGCTTGAGGTCGCGGCTCAATGTGGCTTGCGTTATCTCAAATCCTTCTTTGTGCAAAGCTTGCAAGAGTTGTTCCTGCGAACTTAGCTCTTGGCTAGAGATAAGCATCTTTAATGCTTCTAATCTATTGTTCTTTACTTTCATACGCTGTATTTTTATTCGTTTGTGGTTGCAAAATTACAATAAATATATGAAAACGCCAAGAAAATGCGTATAAAATTTGCATATTTACGATAATTTGTTGTAGAATGATAGGAATATACAAGAAATATGCAGTATAAATATGCATACAATGTGTCTGGGCTACTGTATCGAATAGCTTTGGCTTGTTTCCTGGTATTTCCTTAGGCATTATATATACGTTTGAAATCATTGTAAAAGTGGGTTGCAGGAATAAAAGAAGGATTTTTTGTTGATTCTTGCATCTTTTTTACTTAAAAACTTGCATTTATTATTTTTTTTGTTTATTTTTGCAGCAACTAATCTTTAAGCCGATGAATAAATTAACGCTAAACTTATTGATTTTACTAACCATACCCTGTATCCTCTATGGTCGTAACTTCAATGTGATGGATTTCGGTGCTCGAGGTAACGGAATCAGTGATGACGCAATCGCCATTCAGAAAGCTGTAGATGCTTGTACGAATGCCGGAGGGGGAGATGTGGTCTTTTCCGCCAATCATACTTTCCTTTCAGGACCCGTACAGTTGAAGTCGAATGTGAACATCGTTTTGGAAACCAATTCCGTCTGGAAAGCCAATCCTGATGAAAGTATCTATCATCTCAGCGCCTTCGGTAAGAACGAGGGTGAGGGAATGATGTGGATATGGGCGAAGGATGTGGAGAATCTTTCGTTCTCTGGGCATGGTACGATTCATGGCAATGGTATCAAGTTTATGGGTGCTGAACTTTTTGATAGTTACGAACTCAAACCGGTCACTACTTTCGATCCCCGTCCGCACGTGCTTACCCTGATGGGAGTCAGGAATCTCAATATCCGTGATATTACCATTCGGGAAGGTGCTTACTGGACGGTGCATCTCATTGGATGTGATGGGGCTGTGATTGATGGCATCAGTCTGCTCAACAATCTCAAGATTCGTAATGGTGATGGCATTGATATCGATCATAGCAAGAATGTGCGCATTGCCAACTGTCATATCACCAGTGGCGATGATGCCATCTGCCTGAAAAACCGTCGTGAGTTTGAAGAATATGGTTCTTGTCACGACATCGTGGTAACGAATTGTGTGATGGAGAGTCGCAGCTGTACCGTGAAGATTGGCAGCGAGAATATGGATTCCATCTATAATGTGGTTATCGACAATTGCGTAATCAAAGGTAGCAACCGTGGTCTCGGTATTCAGAATCGTGATGAGGGAACCGTGAGCAATGTGGTTTTCTCTAACATCATTCTGGATTGCCAGCTGTGGAGCGATGTATGGTGGGGCAAGGCAGAACCTATTTATGTAACTTCTTACCCTCGTGCCAATGGAAATCACAAGGATGCCAACTGGCGTTTCCCTAAAGGTCAGACTGTAGGAAGATGTGGCGAGGTGAGCCATATCTACTTTAATAATATCTATGCCACTTCAGAAAACGGATGCTTTATCGGCGGAGATACTCCGGATAAGGTAAACAATATCTATCTCAACAATATACATCTTAACTTGAAGAAACTGACAGGCTATGATGGCGGTGTGTATGACAAGCGTCCATGTCGTGGCGAGGGCTTTATATATAATAAGGTATATGGAGTCTATGTAGAAAATGCCAGGGATGTAGAGATTGCTGATCTGAGAGTGCAGGTTGGACCGAAAGTAAACTATGGAGGAAAAACTTTCGGTATAGATGACTAGAAAAACAATCTTTTCATAGAATTGAAACTAAAATCTTAAACAGGTGTAATAAGGTAGTACTACCTTTGCATCCGATTATTTATAACAAAATCTAGTAGTTATGCAAATAGTACAAAAGACAAATGGAAGAAGCATGAAAAGAGTATTGCTTTCTTCCGCCCTTCTGCTGGTGAGCACATTCACATTTGCACAAAGTAAGGTTAGCGGCACCGTGAAAGATGCCAATGGCGAACCTCTCATAGGCGTAAGCGTCATGGAGGTTGGTACTAACAATGGTGCGGTTACCGATATGAATGGCAACTATACCTTGAATGTGAAGCCTGGTGCAAAGTTAAAGCTCACTTACATCGGTTTTACGTCAAAGACTATTAAGGCAAGTGGCAATAGTCAGATTGTGTTGGATGAAGATAACACTGCCCTCAACGAGGTGGTTGTGGTAGGTTATGGTACGATGCGTCGTAACAGTGAATGCTAAGGATTTGAACAAGGGTGTTTATACAGACCCTGCCCAGATGCTTCAGGGTAAGGTGCCAGGATTGGTGGTAACTTCTTCTGGCGACCCTAGTGGTTCTACCAGTATGACTCTTCGTGGTGCTTCCTCTCTTCGAACCGGAGAGGCTATGCAGCCTTATTATGTGATAGATGGTATCCCGGGAGTGGATATTTCAATGGTGGCTCCTGACGATATCGAGAGCATTGATGTCCTCCGTGATGCCTCTGCTACAGCTATTTATGGTTCCAAAGCAGCCAATGGTGTGATTATGATTACCACCAAGAAAGGCAAGAACAATCAGGAGCGTGTGAACGTATCTTACTCTGGTTATGTAGGTTTCGACCATATTTCCAAGACTTTGGATATGGCTTCTGCCGATGATATTCGGGGCTATGTAAAGGCTAACAATTTGGATTATGCTTATGACTATGGGGCTTCTACCGATTGGCAGAAGGAGGTACTTCGTACAGGTATCAGCCATAACCACAACCTTTCCATCAATGGTGGCAGCAAGAAGACTACCTATATGACTTCCCTGAATTATAACAATCGTGAGGGTATCATCAAGGGAACTGATATGCATCGTATCAATTTCCGCTCTTTGGTAAGTTCTAAGGTTTTGAAAGACCATTTAGACCTTTCTGCAGGCTTGAATGCCATGTATGGTAAGCACGAGGGAGTGCCTATGAACAATGAGGGCGGTTCTGTACTGGATGCAATGAACTATTTTAACCCTACTACACCTGTTAGAAATGAGGATGGCTCTTGGAGTAAGGGTGATGGTTCTAAAAACTATAACCCGCTATCCCTCATTGCAGAGGATTCTTCTGAGTTCGAGTGGAAACGTATGCAGTTTATCGCAAAGGCTACGGCTAATATTGTCAAGGGTTTGACTTGGAATGTCAACTATCAGTATAGCAATAAGCAGCGTACCTATAGTGCATACGATTCTCATAACACCCAGCTCAATGGTATCAGCGATTATCAGGGACGTGCCAACCGTAGCACATATCAAGGACATGACCAGACTTTCGAGACATACATCAACTATGATGCTACTTTCAATAAGGTACATAAGTTGGGCTTGATGGCAGGTTACTCTTGGGAGGAGCGTGTTAACAATGATGGCTTTGGACTGACCGTTCATAATTTCTTCGATGATAAATTGGGATGGAATCAGTTGAAGTATGCTGGTACCATTGATGGCATGACTGCAGTGGAGAGCGGTACGAAGGAGACTGTTCGTAATATCTCTTTCTATGGTCGTCTGTCTTATTCATACAATAGCCGTTATATGTTGCAGGCTACCATTCGTCGCGATGGAGCATCTGTGTTTGGTGATGGTCATCAGTGGGGATATTTCCCATCCGTATCAGGAGCTTGGAATGTCACTGAAGAAAAATTCATGGATGGCTTGAAGGATGCCTTGAAGCTTTCTAACTTGAAACTTCGCGTGGGTTATGGTGTAAGTGGTAATGCTTTGGGATTTGGTGCATATACTGCTGTAGCTACCTATGGTGCGAATGGTTCTATATCTACCATCAATGGTAAGAATTATGCTACATTGGTGGCTACCAAGTTAGCTAATCCGGATTTGAAGTGGGAGAAAACCAGTATGTTGAACATTGGTTTGGATTATGCCTTCTTTGATGGCCGTATCAATGGATCTATCGAGTATTACGACAAGAATACCAAGGATCTGATCTGGAATTATCCAGTATCTTCTTTCGTTTATCCTTATAGTACTATCGTAGCCAATGTGGGTGAAATCAGCAATCGTGGTATTGAGTTCTCTATCAATGCAATTCCTGTACGGAATCAGAATTTTACATGGACAACAACTCTGAACCTTTCTCATAATAAGAATAAGGTAAAGAAGTTGACTAATGAGAAGTATAGTACAGCAATCTTTACTCAGGGTGATCCTATGGTGGCTGGCGTGTCTGCCTATGGTTATACACAGCAGATTATGGAAGGTCAGCCTTTGGGTACGTTCTTCACCTACGAGTTTGCTGGTTACGACGAGGATGGTATTTCTGTATATTATAAGCATGATAAGGCTACAGGTGAGCGCAATGGCAAGACTACTAAGTCGCCAGCATTTGAAGACCGTACAATCACGGGTTGCGCACAGCCAAAGTTGAATGTGGGATGGAACAATAGTTTCAGTTATAAGAACTGGAGTGCTTCCTTCTTCTTTACTGGTGTGTTTGGCAATAAGATTTATAATGGTCTCCGAGCTCACTATACTGCACCAGACTTCTTTGCTGGTGGCAAGAATGTATTGAAGGAGTTTATTACCGACCGTCCGGCAACTGATACCAGTTCTAACATTCCATCAGATAAGTTCATAGAGAATGGCTCTTATGTTCGCTTGCAGAACTTGTCCTTGGGTTATACTTTCCGCAATTTGGACGGATGGTTGAACAGCCTTCAGTTGTATGTAAATGCCAATAACGTCTTCACTATTACAAGCTACAAGGGATTGGATCCAGAGGTTAATCTTGGTGGAATCGACCCTGGTGTGGATTATCGTTGGAGTAATTATCCACATACTCGTACGATTATGGTGGGTGCTAAAATCAATTTCTAACAACATTTAAATACGCTTAGAATATGAAACTAAATATAAAGACTTTGTTCGCGGCTAGTTTAGCTACTTTGGCTGTGAGTTGTACAGACTTGGATGTACCGGTAGATTCTCAATATACGAAATATCCTGGTACGGAGGAGGCTATTGTTTCCAAGATGGCGGGTATCTATTTTCAGATGAGAGAGTGCTTTGGCCGCCGTTATATGGAGGCACAGGCACTGTCAAGTGATGAGTTTACGGCTTTGTCGTATAGTGGAAACTGGCTGGATTCTTATGCATACGCCAATACGTCTTTGCATAATTTTACAGATGAGTGCGCTACCATTGACTGGATGAATGTATTGGGTGAGGGTGTTGTGAAAGCCAATGAGGTTATCGATTCTGATGCTGATCCTAAGTATGTGGCTGCAGCTCGTGCCGTCCGTGCTTACTTCACTTATCTGGAAATGGACAACTTTGGTGATGCTCCTATCGTAGATAAGGTCTATTGCGAGAAGAATGGGGTGGATATTACTGCCCGCCAGCCTCGCGCAGATGTTGCCAAGTGGATAGAGAGTGAACTCCTGGCTGTAGCAGATCAACTTCCAGAGGAAGCTACCGGAGAGAACTATGGCAAGCCGAATAAGTATATGGCATACGGTCTTTTGGCTCGTTTGTATATCAACTGGCCTGTTTATACAGCAGCTTCCGTTGATCAATATGATGCAGCCAATTACAGCAATGAAAAGTTGAATGCCTGTGTAGAGGCTTGTGATAAGATCATCAATGCAGGTAAGTTTGCCCTGGGACCTGTAGCTTATCGCTTCAAGTTTGCTCCTAATAATACCGAGTTGGTGGAGAAGGGAGAAATTAAGGACTTCATCTATGTAATGCCTTACCATACATTGGATGCTACTGGTATGCAGTATGGTCGTTCGCATTCTTATAAGGATATCAAGAAGTTGGCTCCTAGTTATTATGGCACAGCCATGTCTAACTCTGGTGGTGCGTATATAACTGTAACTCCTGAGGCTGCTGCTCGCTTCAATCTGGAAGGTGATGAGCGTAATACGATGGTGCTTCAGGGTACTGTACATGTATATGACCCGGAGACACTCCTTCCTACCGACCAGATTTGTAAGGATCGCAATGGTAATCCATTGGTGTTGGAAACAAACATTAAGTTGGTGAAGCAGAGTTCTGAGCTTGATGCAGGAGATAATGTGGAAGGCTGGCGCCAGGGCGCTCGTTCTGTGAAATGGTTTGTTAGCAATGAGGACTTTAAGAATGGTCGTAATCAGTCTAACGACATTCCGCTGATTCGTTATGCCGACATTTTGCTGATGAAGGCTGAAGCTATTGCACGTGGTGCATCGGCAACAGGTGGAGATACTTCTCTTAGTCTTTTCAATCAGATTCGTTCATACGTTCATGCACCGGAGCTTGATCATACCCCATCTTTGGATGAAATTTATGAGGAGCGTGGTCGTGAGTTCTTTGATGAGAACCTTCGTCGTATGGATATGATTCGCTTTGGTCATTTCGAGGATGAGTATTGCTTCCACAAGAAAGGCTTCGAAAATGCGAATTTTGACAAGACTCATCGTATCTTCCCATTGCATAAGGGAAATCAGTTGGATACAAATCCTAAGTGGAAACAGAATCCTGGATATTAATCGATTGAATGATGATAAAGGGGGAGTGGTGGATTCTGCCACTCCCTTTTTTCTAATTGTTAGATGAAGTTTGTTTCATTTTGATAAAACTGTTTGATTATGAGAAGAAATCTATTGTTGTTATTACTGTGGTTGGCAGGCTTGCTAGCTGTAGATGCTCAAACATTGAGCCGTAAAGAGGTCGAGACCTACGTGATTAATCAATATGGAAAAAGATGGAAAGACATTGCTCTTTATCTTGGCGAAAAAGATACGTTGGACAAGGACAATGCTTTGACGTTTGAGAAAACAATCTCGGTGCGAGGCAAGAGTAAAAATGAACTCTTTGTCGATTTGAATTATTGGTTTCTGAAAACCTTTAGCAATGCTAGTTCATCGATAGAGATGGCAGACAAGGAATTGGGGGTTATCATGGCAAAGGGTTATTTGCCTGGCATTGCTTATCACTCGGGTGGTTATTCCTCTTATTGTGTCAATATTCGCCCTCTTGTGCGTTGCGACATCAAAGATGAACAGGTCAAACTGACGATTGTTGTTCCAAATTATGAGGTGACGAAAGTTGATGATGGTATTTGGAGTGCCATGCTGGATGAGGATTTCGACAAGCATCCCCCATATACTGTGAACGAAACATGGTCGCTGAATGTTTGTTTCCCTTTTGCGAAGAAAGATGGAACCAAGAAAACTTCCAGCAAGGCATTGGTGATGAGTCATGGATATGTGGAGGTCTTGATGAATCGCATTCAAATGGCGTTATAGCTGCGCCAAAATGTGGTGAAATTGAAGATTTTGGCGCAATTATTAATTAGAACGTATGAAGAGAAGCGTATTCTTAGTTATATTTTTTGCCTTTGGCTTCTTGATGACAATGGCGCAAGATTATTCCCGATACGTTGATCCACGTATCGGTAGTGAGGGATTGGGTAGAACTTTCCCCGGACCTTGTATGCCATACGGTATGGCGAAGCCGGGACCGGATGCCGTGTCTATGCCGAATGCGGGATGGGCGCCGATGCCTGAGCCTGTCAAGGGATTCTCGCAGATGCACGTCAGCGGAACCGGGGGTGGACAGAAGTATGGCAATATCCTGATTCAGCCTTTCTTGGATGCTGGGGAAATCATCCAGAAACGTGTGTATGAGAAGATAGCCTTGGGATATTATGCCTGTACTTTTGAAAATGGAATCCGGACGGAGATTACCGCTTCAGAACGTTGTGCCTTCTATCGCCTGGATTATGGCAGGAAACAGAAGGGAAAACTCCTGATAGATGTGGCTACCTTCCTGGGTATAGATACGATTCCAGATAAGCGCGAAACTCAGCAGTATGTGGATTCGTATGTTACTTGTGATGGAAAATATGCCGTCTCTGGATGGAGTACTGTAAGGGGTGGCTGGAACAATGGCGGACCTTATACCGTATATTTCTATTTGCAGAGTGATGTGCCTTTATCTAATTGCGATACGCCTTTATCTAATAGCGATGTCCCTTTGGCTAATGGCGAAGCGCCTCTATATAATAAGGTGAAGGAATCAAAGACAAGATTGGATGTTGCCTTCTCGAAAAGTACCGTCAATCTGAAGGTCGGTATTTCGCATATCAGTATCGCCAAGGCCAGGCGGAATATCCCGTCTTGTGGCTTCGATACCCAGTTGAAGAATGTGCGGAAAGCCTGGAACGGAAAGTTGGGAAAGATAGAAATCTCAGCAACCGAAAAGCAGAAGCGGATGTTTTATACAGCCCTTTATCATACGATGCTGATGCCTGTGGATAAGTCGGGTGAAAACCCTCATTTCTCCGCTACGCCTTATTATGATGATTACTATGCCATCTGGGATACTTATCGTACTTCCATGCCTTTGCTTACGCTGATAGAGGAACCCCAGCAGCGTGATATGGTCAATTCCCTGCTCAATATCTACAAGCATGACGGTTATATGCCTGATGCTAGAAGTGGCAACTGGAACGGCAGAACGCAGGGTGGCAGCAATGCGGATATTGTCATAGCCGATGCCTTTGCCAAAGGAATGAAGGGTATCGATTATGAACTGGCGCTGAAGGCAATGATCAAGGATGCCGAAGTGCCACCAACGGATGATGATGGCTTTGTGGGCAGTGTGCCTGAGGAAAAGCATGGCAGAGGTGGACTGATGGAATATAACACGCTGGGCTATATTCCGTATGGAATAGACCGTGCCGGCAACCGTACTGTGGAGTATAGCTATGATGACTGGTGTATTGCCCAGGTGGCAAAAGGACTGGGCTTTCCGGAACTTTACGATAAGTATATGAAACGTTCGCATAACTGGCGCAACCTCTGGCGTTCTGATTATGAATGGCAGGGGATGAAGGGATTTATCATGCCGAGAGATGCGGATGGCAGATGGCTCGATTCTGTGCCTTGGGGCAAGTCGAAGGTCTATCATCCTGTGATTCCTTATCGTCCGGATACCAAGGTGGCACCCTGGTATCTTCCATGGTGGTCAACCTTCTTCTACGAGGCTTTGTCGGCAGAATATAGTCTCAATATTCCGCATGATGTTCCGGGACTGATTGAGGCTTGTGGAGGAAAGGATGCTTTCATCCGACGGTTGGATACCTTCTTCGCCAATGGTCATTTCAATGTGGCGAATGAACCGAGCTTCATGACTCCTTACCTGTATCATTGGGTAGAACGCCCGGACTTGAGCATTCTGCGAATCCAGCAGATCGTGAATGATAACTATGATGATTCTCCTGGCGGTTTGCCGGGTAATGATGATGGAGGAGCAATGTCGTCCTGGCTCGTTTTCAATATGCTGGGATTCTATCCGATAGCCGGTCAGAATCTCTATATCGTAGGTTCGCCGATGATTCCAGAATACCCCATCCATCTATCCAATGGACAGGACTTGAAGGTGGTGAGAGAAGGAGAGCTATGGAAGCAGATGTTCATAACTCACGATGTGTTGATAAATGGTGGAAAACTTGTTCTTCCTGATTTTAAAACAGAGGAAAAGGGTGTTGATAAAACGCAGAAACTGCTGATAATGAAAGGAAAAGAGAAATCCACAGTTTTTGCACAACCTGTGGATAAGTATTTGAAAACTATTCCGGCACAGTATGTGGCTCGTTTCATAGTCAACCGACAGTATCGTAACTGGGAGGTAGGAGTAGATTCTACGAGTATGGCTGATACGCTTATTCTGAAATGTAATCAATCTCTCTATCTGATTCCTCGCAAGGTGGTGGATGAGGCTGATGGCTTCTGTTGGGATAGTCCGCAGAAAGGCAGGAATCTCTATGTGTGCGATATGGGACCCAACAAGGGTATGCGTGACGGCACCTTCCTGTTTATCTCCCGAAAGGCACTGCGCCAGCTTCAGGCAAACGGATCCTTTGTCTATAATGGGATTTTATGGCGGAAAATATCAGCAGATGAAAAGAGAATCACCGTCAAGGCTGAACAGGATGGAACTGTGATGCAGATTGCAGTGAACCTCGGTCTCCCTTGGGTGCTGCGTATGGATGGAAATCCTTTAGGTATTGATTGGAGGTTGGAAAAACAATAAATAGGAGTATTCTCCGTTTCATATATTATATGAATAGAAAAGTAACATTATTATATATCTCTTTGGCTTGCGTGCTATCTGTGCAAGCTCAGACCCGCCAGCAGATGGGTGGCGTCTATTATGCTTATCCGGAAGGTCCTTCTGCCAAGACAGGAACTTTTGGTAAGGCTACCTATGTGCTGTCTGATTCTCTGAATGTTCCTCAGGGATATGCACCCTTTTATATCAGTCATTACGGTCGTCATGGTTCTCGTTGGATGCCGAAGGATGACCGGTATGTCTGGATCTGCAAGCATTTTGAGGATGAAAACAATCTCACTCCGCTTGGTTTGCAGGTGAAGGGAATGCTGCAGCGTGTATGGGAAAATGCCAAGGGTAATGGTGGAAAACTGAGCAAGCTTGGTGCCCTTCAGCATCAGGGCATCGCTCATCGTATGTTTGAGCGTTATCCACAGATCTTTGCTGTGGGCAATGCGGTAAAGGCTCGTTCCAGTGTGGTAGATCGATGCGCCAAGAGTATGCAGGCTTTTACTTCGGAGTTGCATAGCCTTCAGCCAGGCTTGAATCTGGATGTCAAGACCGATTCTGCCGATATGGCTTGGATAGCGTATGTCTCTCCCGAAGTGAAGGCTTTGGAGAATCGTACCCATGTGCAGGCTCAGGTTTCACCTCGCCGTTTCCTTCTTCAGTTGTTTAAGGATGTCTCTAAGGTGGATGAACCCCTGAAGCTGATGACCGAGATGCATACGGTGGCTTCTTCTATTCAGGATGTAGGCTTGAATTTCTCTTCTTATCCACAGGATATAGAAGATGGCTTGAATGCACTGTTCACCGATGATGAGTTCCGTGCCATCTATGAAGCCAATAACCTTCGGATGGCCATCAACAATGGTACCGTGGCGACGAATGAGGATATTCCTGCCCGTAGTGCTATCTCCTTATGGCAGAATATCGAGGCAGAGGCAGATCGGGCTTTGCGTTCTGTCAAGTCATCGGCTACGCTTCGCTTTGGTCATGATACAGCCCTTTACCGTCTTCTGTCTCTTCTCTTCGATGTAAATGTTCCTCCGGCAGGAGCACGTGAAGAGGCTAGTCTAGTGGTTTTGGGAGATGAAATGGAAAAGATGGATCGCGTAGTTCCGATGGCTGCCAATCTCCAGATGATATTCTATAAGAATGCGAAGGATAGCGTGCTGGTGAAGTTCATGCTCAATGAGCGGGATATCATGCTTTCTCCCGTAGGACAGGTGATCTATGGTACGCATTACTATTCCTGGAATGCCTGGAAGCAGGAAATGCATGAGCGGATCCATCGCCTGGAACATATCCGCCAGCTCAATGCCATCAATACGATGGTGGGTACGGCACAGGCAAATACCCAGACTGCCGGCATGTTCGGAAAGGGTAGTGAGGAACATGGACAAACCATCCCCGCTGTTCTCGTTCCGAATGGTCAGAACTTCTGGACTCCTCAGACGCAGGATACAGAACAGAAATGTATCGCACCTTATTATTATAAGGATACCCATTTGCAGGGCTTCCGCTGCAGCCACTGGCTGGTGGGCGGATGTACGCAGGATTATGGCTCTTTCACGGTGGCTGCGCTTGGCGGAAAGCTCCGTCTTCAGCCTGAACAGAGAGCTACGGCATTCAGCCATGAAGATGAAGTCTCTCATCCTCACTACTATGCTGTCCGCCTGAAGGATGAACATCTGAAGGCAGAGATGACAGCCTTGAGTCATACCTCCTTTCTCCGTGTTACTCCGGAACAGGATGAGCTGGTTCATCTTGTCATCAATCCGAACAGCGATGAAGGACAGGGATACATCGAGATTGATACCATCAACCATATAGTCTATGGTTATAATCCGGTGCATCGCATCTATCAGGGATGGGGAAAACCGGCTGGCTTTTCCGGACATTTCGTCTTGGCTTACGATGAGAAGGACCTGGTGGATTACGGTGTTTTCGAGGGCGATAGGAAGATGGTAAGAGGTTTGAAGGTGCAGGGGAAACCACGCATTGGCGCCTGGCTCACCTTCCGTGGCAGATCGGGTAAGGCGATGGAGTGGATGTCGGGTACATCCTTTACATCCCGCGATAATGCAGTGGAGAATCTCAATGCAGAAAACTATATGTATGGCGGATTGGATTTCAACAGCATGATGGAGTATGCTGCCGGAATCTGGTGCGATCGGCTTCATACCATTGATGTGGAAAGCAAGGATGCTGGCAAGGTCAACCAGTTTTATGGTGCTCTCTACCGTGCATCCTTCCTCCCTCATGAAATGAGTGATGTGAATGGCGATTATCCGGAGTATTCTACCGGTACCGTGAAGATGGGCAATGCTACCTTGAGTTCCAAGGGCTATGCCGTTCCTGCCTATTCTTATCTCCGCAAGTATGGCGATTTCTCCATGTGGGACATCTATCGTGCAGAGTTGCCGCTCTATAGTCTCATCACTCCGAAGATGTCGGGCGAGATGATGCAGTCTCTGGTTCAGATGTACAAGGAGGGTGGCTGGATGCCTATCTTCCCATGCTGGAACAGTTATACGGCGGCGATGATTGGCGATCATGCAAGTGCGGCTCTTGCCGATGCGTATGTCAAGGGCATTCGCAATTTTGATGCAGCCAAGGCTTACGAGGGAATGCGTCTCAACGCTTTCTCTACTCCTTATCTGGCGAAGGATTATCGGGATGGAAAGGGGCGCCGTGCCATCCGGTCGTATATGGATAATGGCTATATTCCGTTGGAGGATATGGTGGAGGAAGCCTTTCATACCAACGAGCAGACTTCCCGTACCCTGGAGTATGCCTATGATGATTATGCCGTGGCACAGATGGCGAAGGCGCTGCATGATTCCTGTCAGGATGCCTCTCTGCGCCAGAAGTATCTGGAGGATTACAACGATCTGATGCGCCGTTCCGAGAACTGGCGCAATGTCATCAATCCTGCTACAGGATGGGCGGATGGCAGATACGAGAATGGCAAGTGGGAGAATAATGAAGACCTGGTGCACCGCAAGAGTTACATCACCGAGGGTGCTACCTGTCATTATACCTGGTATGTTCCGCAGAACCCGGAAGGTCTGTTCGAGGTAATCAGAAACAGTAAACCGATGGATAAGCAGGAAAAGCAGATAGAAAAGGCTGAAAAGAAGATGGAGAAGAAGGGTGAAACTCCTGTTCGCAACGAGAAGGTGATTGCCCGACTGGACAAGATGTTTGATAACGGATGGTATTGGCATGGTAATGAACCTTGCCATCAGGTAGCCTATCTTTACGATGCTGCCGGGGCTCCGGAAAAAACGCAGGAGCGGGTGCATCATATTCTCCAGACCGAATATAATGATACGCCGGGCGGATTGTCGGGAAATGATGATGCCGGACAGATGTCGGCGTGGTATGTGTTCTCGTCTATCGGATTCTATCCTGTATGTCCGGGCACACCTTATTATTATATAGGTACTCCAAGCTTTGACAAGGTTACTCTGAATCTGGAAAACGGCAGGAAGTTTATTCTTTCTGCTGATCGCCAGCACAAGGATGATTATCTCATTCAGTCGCTAACCCTCAATGGAAAGCCTTTGGCTGATTATCGCCTCTCTCATCAGCAGATATTGACTGGTGGAGAATTGCATTTCCAGATGAAATAACCCATTTTGCCGGACCTATTATACTGAAATGATAAATGATAAGTAACTTATGGATGCAATAACTGGATTCGTTTATGGCATGAGCATGATGTTTTTTTCCATGATGGCATGGATGTTCTGGCGCAAGGGCTGTGACAGGCTCTTTCGCCTCATTATGATCTTGATGCTGATAGTAGATGCACAGTGCCTGAAGGATATTCTATCCTTCTATTTCACAGGCTTCGACAATGAGGAAAACTGGTTCCTCATATCGGCAGCCGATATGTTTATCATACCATTCTATAGCTTTGTGCTGATGGAATTGGTGAAGCCGGGATGGACTACCTGGCGTAAGGCGGTGATGCTGGAATTGCCGTTTGTGTTGCTTCCTGCCATTTATTGTGTGACGGGCAACAATATCTATTTCTACATCCTTGCGGTGTGGGGAGCTGTTTATGGTCTTACCACTTTCATCGTGATGTTCTTCCTCATCAGGCGCTACCATCGCCAGCTGAAGGAGCGGTTTTCTTATCAGGAGAACATCAATCTCAACTGGCTTCTGGCTATCCTGAGCAGTTGTTTCCTGATATTGATTATCTGGACGATGAGCTGCTTTGTCATCAATGTAGATTTTGATGATCTCTATATGGTGTTGTCTCTGACTATATGGATGTTTATATGCTATTTTGTCTATAAGCATGAGTCGGTTATTGATGAATTGACAGATTCTGATACCGGACCTATTGATGATGGCCTGGACGATGGAAATGTGGCGCAAGGACTGGCGGCGACAGTACGGCAGCTTTTCGAAGAGGAGAAGATCTATCTCAATCCTAAGCTCAAGCTGTCGGATGTGGCGCGTATGGTAGGCACGAATCGTACTTATCTGAGCCGCTTCTTTAATGAGGAGAATGGGCAGACTTTCTATGATTTCGTGAATAATTATCGGGTGGAACATGCTACCCAGCTGCTTCGCACATCTTCCTATACGGTGTTGGAAGTGGCTGAAAAGTCTGGATTCAATTCTGTTTCTACTTTTCGCAGGGCTTTTGTTGCTGCACACGAATGTTCGCCTAATGAATATCGTGCGCAAATGTAAGTGTAAGCTAATCAGGAGAATTGATGTAATGACTCTCCGGATTTTACGCAATGACTCTTTGGAGAGTCGGGGTGTGAGGGAAGATTTTGTTCTTTTGAACCTATGTTTTTTACCCAATGATACCCGAGGTTTCGGGAAAAGTTGTATCTTTGTAGCAGAATTTTCTAGATTAGGTTTACTTATCATTTGCTTTTGATGGACACAAATCAAAAAAGGTTGGCTAACCCGAAGAGGGCAAGCCAACCTTTCTTTTGTTTATGATGATCTTAAAATTCTTTTTTTGCGTTTTAAGTGATGTTTTTCTTATTCCTTGTTGCTTCCGAAGATGCGCAGCAGGTAGAGGAAGAGGTTGATGAAGTCGAGATACAAAGTCAAGGCTCCGATGAGAGCCAGCTTCTGAGCA
>OGLM01002646.1_pt1 | contig 15941 bp, 13 predicted proteins | sample 1572531 | NCBI WGS metagenome assembly OGLM01 (sample SAMEA2581909, study PRJEB24529) | metagenome | biome: Human gut stool | place: China | collected 2011 | reverse complement strand
AATAGATAGACTCCCGCCAGCAGAAACGGGTGAATCGCCGTAAAACCTGCCAGAACAACCAAAAGCTCTGCTGTGACCGCCGCTGTAAATATAGTAGGCAGTACCATGGTCTTTTTTCCTTCTGCCAGAAACAGCATACACATAGCAAGAAAGCAAAGTATTACCGGCAGACAAACCGCCACTCCCGCAGCCACCAGCAGATTGGAATTGCCTGTCTGGTCTGCATAATGTATGCCTTCCTTCACATCACCCCATGTAAATGGTGCTTTCAGCACGAAATCGTCCGGTACGCCACCCTGCTGCAAATAGGTGTACCCTGCCTTTCCTCCTGCCGTGAGCACCTCCACACCGGACAGCGTCATATCCTGTCCTTTTGCCTGAAAACGGCAGAAAGGCAGTAAAAGCGACAGCAATGCCAGAAGCAGAAGCAGTGCCGCTGTATTTTTCATAAAACGTCCATAAGCTCTCATATCTCTCATCCTTTCTTTTCTTTTTCTGGGGTGCCCGCTTCCGGGCGGGTGGTGTCGCCCTCCTCGCGGAGGGCGTGGATAGAAATTGCATGGCCTCCGTCCGGGGCGTAGGCTCTCGGTCGCCCTCCTCGCGGAGGGCGTGGATAGAAATGGCATCGAGATCGTGGCCAGCAGCGGCTACATCGGTCGCCCTCCTCGCGGAGGGCGTGGATAGAAATGCTTTTATATCAAGGCAAGCCTCATCCGTTTTTAGTCGCCCTCCTCGCGGAGGGCGTGGATAGAAATAGGTGCTTCTCCAGCTTGTCGAGCGCATCCTTGGTCGCCCTCCTCGCGGAGGGCGTGGATAGAAATTGGGTGTTGAGAATCTTCAGCGGATACGGAGCCGGGTCGCCCTCCTCGCGGAGGGCGTGGATAGAAATACGCGAGTTACCACGCGGCCGCTGCGGTCCACCTGTCGCCCTCCTCATGGAGGGCGTGGATAGAAATGAGCGCACTCCAGACATGGTGTTCTCACTGGAACGTCGCCCTCCTCGTGGAGGGCGTGGATAGAAATGCCAAGGCGGGTTGACAGCAAAATCCTAATCATGTCGCCCTCCTCGCGGAGGGCGTGGATAGAAATTTTTGTAGTCGTAGATGCGCAGAGGGAACTGCCTGCGTCGCCCTCCTCACGGAGGGCGTGGATAGAAATGCGCCAACGATGGTCAGCTGCCCACCGGCAAAGTGTCGCCCTCCTCGCGGAGGGCGTGGATAGAAATATCGTGGCCATTGACCAGTTTGATTTTCTAGAATGTCGTCCTCCTCGCGGAGAGCATACATCAAATCCTCTCTCCATCCGGCTGCACTCACTATCCTTTTTGCAGGCCGGTCATCGGTTCGGCGGGCAACAGCCTTTTTCCATGCAAACCAGCGGCGGGACCGCGTTCTGCGAGCCCGCCGCTGGTCTTTTTTCGTGTCAGCTCTCTTTTACAGGCACCCACCGTGCAGACGGCGGAAGATGCCGCCCGCCGGGGTGAGCACATTGGCCATCTCATTTTCCTGCACGACAGCGGACAGATACCCGCTGTGGCAGTGATAACGCAGCAGGCCGACCCGGCTGAGCTATGCTGCAAAGTGCATCTTTTAAGATGACAATTTCCTTGTCATCTCGCTTCGCTCGAATCTTATAGCCAAAGCATTTTCTACTCCACCAGTGGAGCTGGTGGTTGTCGCTCGCTCAAGCTACCCAGTCAAAACCACCGGCTGAGCCGGTGGCTTGAGTAAGCCCTAGAAGGGCTCCTTACTAGCAAAGCCCCTGCAAGGGGCCACGAGCAAGCATCTTTCATCTGCATTACTTGCCCACTGCTCTAACGAGCAGTATCATAAAGTGCATCTTCTAAGATGACAATTTCTTTGTCATCTCGCTTCGCTCGAATCTTATAGCTAAAGCATTTTCTTCTCCACCAGCGGAGCTGGTGGTTGTCGCTCGCTCAAGCTACCCAAAACAAAAGCAACAGGCGGCATGACCCATTGTATGGGCCACACCGCCTGTTGCTTCAGGGCTCGTTTGCCTGCAGCACACAGGCACAATACCCCGGTTCGGGCTGATAGCAGTGGATGGTCAGGTATTTGTCCACCTCCGGGCTGTAATCGTGGAGGGTATGCTTCGTACCGTTCAGCGCCACATCTGCATAGGACACCAGCCACTTTTTGTCCCCATTGGGGAACACCTTGTAAAACGAGCGGTCCAGCATTTCCTCCACCGGCACACCCTCGATATTGGCCATTTCCGCATTGCAATAGCGGAAGATGAAATCCACGCCGTGTCCATCTTCATTGAAGACCAGCTCGATGACGCAGAACGCCAGCGGCATATCGTCCAGCAGGCTGCATTTTTCCAGCAGGCTCATGCTCATGGGGCGAGGCTTTGTGTCGGACAGCCCGATCTCCATGCGCAGGCGGCGGTGGCTGCTCAGGCCGCGCTTGCGTCCCTGAAACGTTCGGCCGTCCGACATGGTATAAATGCCATCGTTGCCGATGTTTACGATCTGGCTGCGGTTCACTGCGATCCCCTTGCTGATGTTCAGGAACAGATCTTCCGGCAGAACAGACAGGATGCCGTGCATCGGCGCATACAGCGCGGCTTCCCCGCCGTCCATGCGGTGAAGGACCGTTTTCCGGTCGCTGCGGTAAAGATATAAAATGTTTTCCGGGCAGAGATTGTGTTTTTGCATCCATCGATTCAGGTCGCTCATCGCAGTGCTCCTTTGTCAGTTGATGACTTTAGTATAACATACTGCCGTGCAGCCGACAAGGAGGATTCACAAAAAGCACAATTCAATGGAGCTTTCAACAATAATCTGAGGTGCTTTTTGTTGAAACTCATGTTTTTGGCGTATCGTGCATAGAAAGTGTTGACTTCCCGGCATTCTTTTCGTATGATGAACACAGAACACCGAATGGTTATTCCCATAAGGCGCATATGCCTAAAACAAAAAGCATAACAGGAGGTTTCATGTTATGAAAATGACCCGCCGGGGATTTCTGAACATTTCCACTGCGGCTGCGGTGGTCTGCGCAGCTACACTTTTGCCCGTAGAGAAAGCCGCCGCAGCACAGCAGACGATGGCGGCGCAGGAACTTCTGGAACAGGCGTATCTGTACGCCTTTCCACTGGTTCTGATGGATGCGACCCGAAAGGTTTCAACCAACACAGAAACACCGAACGATACCCGTGCACCGATCAACCAGTTCATCCATGCGAAAAAGCTGGCAGACGCCGCATCTCGCGCAGTCGTCACGCCGAATGTGGATACCATCTATACGCAGGCATTTCTCGATGTCAGCGCAGAACCAATGATCTACGGCGTGCCGCAGACCGACCGCTTTTTTAATGTACAGGTGCTGGATGCGTGGACAAATACCGTTGCAGTGCTGGAAGCACCGGGCCTTTACGCGATCACCCGCTCGGACTGGCAGGGCAAACTGCCGGAAGGGGTGCAGCGGATCAATGTGCCGACCAATATGGTCTGGACCATTGCCCGCATCGTGCTCTCCGGGCAGGAAGATCTGCCCAACGTCCGGGCCATTCAGGATAGGATGCAGTTGATGCCGCTGTCGGCATACCAGATGGACAGTTGGACTGCCCCTGCCGGAAAATACGACCCGGCCTATAATTTTGTGCCGGTGCAGCATGTCCTCGCAATGAGTGCAGAGGATTTCTTTACCACTGCCAACCACCTGATGGAAGCAAATCCACCTTCAGAAGCGGATGCACCGATGCTTCAGAAGCTCGCTGCGCTCCATGTCGGCCCCAACGAGACCTTTGAGAAAAAGGCTCTTGGTTTCGCCGGAACACTGCGGTGGAAGCTTATGCTGCTTCAGCTGAAGGACAAGCTGAAAGCGGAAGCAGCGAACTACGCGCAGCAAATGGGTCAGTGGATTTATTACGGTGACCCGATCGGAAATTTTGGCACCGCATACACCTACCGTGCAATGGTGGCTCTGATGGGACTTGGTGCCAACACGACCGACATTGCCATCTATCCCAAGACAGAGGTAGACCATACCGGTGCAGTCTTGACCGGTAAAAAGACCTACACACTGCATTTCGATTCGTTCCCTCCGACATTAGAGAAGGGGTTTTGGTCCGTGACCTCCTATGGCGAGGACGATTTTCTCATCGACAATCCCATCGATCGCTACTGCATCAATGACCGGTCTGTCCTGAATCGAAATGCAGACGGTTCTGTGGATATCACACTTTCCCATGCGATGCCGGAAAACACGGAGAACTGGCTTCCCATCGGAGAGACGGATTTTCATCTCTTCCTGCGCATCTATAAGCCCGACTGGAATGCCCTGCGCGGCTGGCAGCCGCCCACGGTTTGTGTAAAATCGCCCCAGATATAAAGGAGGCAAACTACTATGAAGATGACCCGCAGAAACTTTATTTCCGCTTCGGCAGCTGCAGCTTTGGCCTGCGGCGCATCCCTGACTGCACATGCAGCAGGCAGCACCGATGAAAACGGTCTGAACTTTATCACAGACATTTTCAAGGACTCCACTCAACCGGGCGAGATCGAAGAGGCAACGGCTATCACGGCAGAAAAGAACGCCGCATGGTATGAAGCGCTGGATTTTTCCGACCGGCGGGAGTTTGCCAACGCAGAGCGCGGCTGGCTGGACAACGCGGAAGGCAGGATCATTGATGGTGATGATAACAGATCTGCATGGGATCTGCAGAGCTACGGCGATTTGAACCGGGACGCGCCGGACACCGTCAATCCGAGCCTGTGGCGGAACACGCAGCTGAACGCCAAGGCCGGTCTGTTTGAAGTGTGCGACGGCATCTATCAGGTGCGCGGCTTCGATATGGCCAATACGACCTTTATCCGCACCGACCATGGCTGGATCGTGTTTGACGTGCTGATGTGCAGGGAAAACATGAAAGCCGCCAAGGAACTGATGGAAAACCGCTTCGGCCCGCTGGAGATCAAGGCCGTACTGTACAGCCACTCTCATGTGGATCACTTCGGCGGCGTGGAGGGTATCATCGACCGCGCACAGGCAGCAGATGCGAGCCTTTCGCTCCAAGACCAGCTGGCTTCCGGCAAGGTCCCTGTGCTTGCGCCGGCGGGCTTTCTGAAGCACGCCATCAGCGAGAATGTCTATGCGGGCATCGCCATGGCGCGGCGCGCACAGTTCCAGTACGGCACGGTGCTTGACAAGGGCGAAAAGGGTGCGCTGAGCGTGGGCATCGGCATGGGACAGTCCACCGGTACGGTGTCCCTCATCGCTCCTACCTACGAGATCGGGGAAGATCTCCCGAAACTGACCATCGACGGACTGGAGATTGAGTTCCAGCTGACCCCCGGCACCGAAGCCCCCGCCGAGATGAACGCCTATTTCCCGAAATACCGCGCCCTCTGGATGGCGGAAAACTGCACCGGTACGCTGCATAATCTGTACACCCTGCGCGGCGCAGAGGTGCGCGATGCCAACGAGTGGGCAAAGTATATCATCGAGGCCGACCAGCGCTTCTGCGATAAGACCGATGTGGTGTTCCAGAGCCACAACTGGCCGCATTGGGGTGAGGAGATCCATGAGTATCTGTTGAACACGGCAGCGATCTACAAGTTCATCCACGACCAGACCCTGCATTACATGAATCAGGGATATACCTCAAATGAGATCTCGGCGATGCTGACCCTGCCCAAAAAACTGGAAAAGGTCTGGTATACCCGTCCGTACTACGGTACGCTGGCGCACAATTCCAAGGCCGTTTACCAGAAATATCTGGGCTGGTATGACGCAAACCCGGTCAACCTGAATCCGCTCCCGCCCAGCGATACCGCCAAGAAGCTGGTAGAATATCTGGGCAGTTCCGATGCAGTCCTCCGCAAAGCGCAGAAGGATTTTGAAAAGGGCGAGTATCAATGGGTAGCGCAGATCACCAAAGAACTGGTCTACGCCGACCCGTCCAATCAGAAAGCACGCAATCTGTGTGCAGATGCACTGGAACAGCTTGGCTACCAGGCAGAGTCTGGCGCGTGGCGCAATGCCTATCTGATGGGTGCCGCCGAGCTGCGCAAGGGCAACCTGTCCAAACTGGCGCGCACAGCCAATGGACTGGCCGCGACAATGGGCGAGATGACCATCGCCATGCTGCTGGATTACATCGCGATCATGACCGATGCCAATGCCGCCCAGAACGATGATCTGACTCTGAATCTGACGGTGACAGATGTGAATGAACAGTTCTATGTAACCCGTACGAATGGCATCCTGCTGTCTTACCCCGGCGAGAACCATCCGGATGCGCAGGCTTCCGTCACCTGCAAGCGTCTGCAGCTCTTTGCCTTGATGACAGGTCAGCAGGCCGGGCAGGTACAGATCAGCGGCGATGCCACCGCTCTGAAGCGCCTGCTGGCGTATGCCTCCAAGTTCGAGAAGACTTTCAATGTGATCGAACCGTAAAAATTGACTGCAAACAAAGAAAGAACGTCGAATCTTACGATTCGGCGTTCTTTCTTTTGGTGTGCCTTCATGGACTCGAACCCTGGGCCCACTGATTAAGAGAAACCGATGCGCAACAATCGTCAATTTTCAGAATTACGCAGTTTCGTTATTTTTATCGCATCGTCGTAATTTTACATTTTGCATCCTTTGCATTATCCGCACATGTTGTTCCGTTTTGCATCTGTTATCCAGCTATTCCGGTGTGCAAAAAGTGTGCAAAAATGTGCAGAGCCAAAATCAGCACCTGAAAACTGCACCTGATTTTTATGCAATGGGGTGAAAATAAGCCGGTTTCGCCCGGTGAATGGCACCCCGACATTACCAGTTTATACCACACATCAAATGTACATCAACTTTGATTCTTGGCAGAGAGCTTAGGACACAAAAGTTCATCCGATGCAGTTTTCTATGCATCCGATGAACTTTTTTCAGTAGCGTTTCCTTTTAAGCCACCTTGGTCTTTCGCAGATACCCCCATGCTGCCAATCCAACGAGCAGAACGATCTTGATCGGTGCCGATGCCAGCAGTACATCTGCCTGAAAGAAGGCATGCCCGCCTGCATAGAGAAAATCAAAGCTGATCATTTTATACAGCAATGCATTGGAAAGTCCAATGCCCCCTGCCGGAATCAGGGTGGACAGCCATTCTCCAAAGGAGCCCGGCACGACCATATAAACAATCAGCGGTGCCACCACACTGATCAGCGCCACAGACAAAGCGGTCAGGTTGTTCTTGGCCCATACGGATGCCATCAGCACAAAGGCCACCTCCGCAAAGAAGATCAGGAAGTTTGCCACCAGCATGACCCACTCCATCTGGCCAACGGTATACGGCAGCAGGCTGGTCACAGAAAACAGCCATTGCACGGAAGTTTGGGTACTTTCCCAGCCAAATAGAGCATTCGTGACCAGGATCCACACCACGCCGCAGAGCAGATACGCCGCCCCTGTGATACTGAACGCCGCCGCCAGCTTTGCCGCTGCTAGCCGCAGACCGCCGTTTTTTGTGCACAGTTGGATGTCCTGCGCCCCGGTCTGTGCATCCGATGCAAACACCGGGGCCGCAATCACCGCGCACAGCAGGGTGAGCAGCAAGCTCAACAGGGTCTGGTAATCCATTGCGTCTGAACTGACCCCAAATGAATAGGTGAACGGTTTTTGTACAGCATCGAACTTTTTCTGTGCAATGGCCTGCGCCTGCTCATAGCCGGGCTTTCCGCTTTGTTCCAGCCAGATCACCGATTCCAGCCGTTTGGGGAGCTGGCTGTAAAAGTTCTGCATATCCTCTGCGGTCAGCCCCATCACGCCCGGTGCCATGCCGGTTTTCGGGTCGGCAAAGGCTTCCTTTGCGTTGTTCACAAGAGGCTGATACCGGGCAAGTTCTTTATAAAATACCTCGACCGGGATATCGTTGATGGAGCTTGCATCATACTGCCGGTACACCCGCTGATAGGCTTCCAGTGCTTCCTGCATGACATCCGGCGTGATGGTACCGGATACCTGCTGCTCCTGCCGTTTCCGGATTGCTTTCAGACCCGTGTAACGCACTTCGTTTCCGCTGGCATCCAGTTCCGTCCAGCCGATAAAGGTCACCGGCAGATATGCCATGACCACAGCCAGCACCAGCGCAATGGCCAGCAGAATAGCTGTCATACGGGTTTTGCACACACGTTTCAATTCCAAACGATACAGGTTCATTTTGCTTCCTCCATTTCCTCCGGGAACAGCCACAGATACAGATCTTCCAGCCGGGGCTGTGCCGGGACGCTGTCCGGCAGCTGCGGTGCATCCGCCAGATACCGCAATGTTACCGTTCCGTCCGGCTCGTTGCGCAGGTTCACTACCCGCAGCCGGTATTCCCACCGGGCAAGCTGTTCCATCGGGATGTTCCCCTGCCAGACTTTGGCTTCGATCTGCTTTACCAGCCCTTCGGTGGTGTCCTGTGCAATGATTTTGCCAGCCTTCATCACGGCATTTTCAGCTGCAATGTATTCCACATCCGAAACGATATGCGTTGAAATAAGAACGATCCGTTCCTGTGCAAACTCCGACAGCAGATTGCGGAAGCGCACCCGTTCTCCGGGGTCCAGCCCTGCCGTGGGCTCATCTAGAATTAAAATTTCCGGGTCGTTGAGCAGTGCCTGTGCGATGCCTACCCGGCGCTTCATACCGCCGGAAAGCTTTATGATCTTTTTGCGGCGCACCTCAGTGAGGCTTACCCGCTCCAGCAGTGCGTCGATCTGCCGGGCAGCCTCTGTGCGCGGCAGACCCTTGAGCGCCGCCATATATTCCAGATAGTCCTGCACCGTGAATTCCGGGTAAAACCCGAATTCCTGCGGCAGATACCCCAGCTTTTCCCGGTAGGCCGCACCAAGCGTCCCAATCTCCACCCCATCGCACAAAATCCGGCCACTGCTGGGCCGCAGAATGCCCGCCAGCATCCGCATTAAGGTTGTTTTGCCTGCACCATTCGCCCCCAGCAGTCCCCACACACCCGGCGTGAGAGTGATGGACACATCATCCACCGCCGTTTTATCCCGGTATCGCTTTGTAATATTCTGAATTTTCAGTTCCATGACTTGTTCCTTTCAAGCTTCTGCAATATATTCTGACCGGGCGGCAAGCCGGATGCACTGCAACACCATACAGAGCACCAGCACGCCCGCCGCCAGCGGCAGACCTTTCGGCAGTTCCGATAATTGCACGAACCGCAGCAAACACAGCTGCCCTGCAAACAGCGGTACAGCCCCGGTCATCATCCATTCCGGGCGCACCCAGCGCAGCAGCAGAAGCAGCTCATTGTTTGCAGTCAGAAATGGCACGGTCAGCACCGCCAGCAGTTGCCCGATGCTCCATGGCACGGCTGCCCGCACATTGAGTACCAGCACTCCCAGCAGGATCGTTTCCCCCGCCAGCAGCAGCAAAAACCGCATCACCAGTGGACGACCGATTCCTGCATATGTGGCTTGTTCCAGTTCAAGCATCTTATATTGACTTGCCCGGTATAAAAACGGCAGACCGAGCAGGGCTGTCAGCATGGCAAGTGTGCTCAGACCAAACAGTGCATTGCGTAATGTCCATGCCTTCTCCCACAGGGCAAGTTCCCGACCCACACTGTACAACGCCAGTGCCGCCATTGCTTCCAGCGCCCAGACCTTCCAGCCCAGCAATTTGAACTGGCAGTGCAGCAAATCGCGCCAACCACTCCGTTGTTTTACGACATGTTCCGCCCGGCAGCGGCGCAGCAGCGTTTCCGGGACAGCTGTGTCAAGCTCTGTCGCCAGTGCTCTGGACAGTTCTTTTTCAAAGGCTCGATTCATCTCCAGTCCTCCTTTTCCAATTGCATTTTCAAGGTTTTCAATGCGGCACGCAGGCGGGACTGCACTGTGCGCAGGGGCAGACCTGTGATCTGCGCGATCTCCCGCAATTTAAGCTGTTGTGCGAACCGCAGCAATACCAGTTCCCGCTGTTCCGGCTCCAGCTGGGCCGTCAGCGCTCGCAGGTTTGCTTTCTCCTCTGCCGCAGCAAAGCCGCTTTCCTGATAGGCGGGTTCGCCCGGCAAGCTCTCCAGCGATACCTCCGTCCGCTCCATCGTACGGTTCAGATCGATGCAAATGTTTTTTGCGATTTTGTACAGAAAGGGACGGAATGCCCCCTGAAATCCACCACAGGAATCCAGCCAGCGCACCGCTTTCAAAAAGGTTTCCTGTGCTGCATCCTGCGCCTGCTGCTCGTCCGCTGTATGCCAACGGCAATAGTTCAGAATTTGTGGATAGTACGCTGTAATCAGAGTGTCCAGCGCACCCGTATCTCCGCTCTGCGCTTTCCGCAGCAATAATTCTGTCTGGATACGGTTCACCCCCTTCCTGTCTATTAAAACGTCCCATACCATCAAAATGATTTTCGTTTTTTCAAAAATTTCAAATAATTGCCTTTATCCTGTTCTTATAAGCTTTGTCATCATAAAGAGCCTTGTGTTTTTCCTTGTCAAGAGGGCTGGCACCCGCAAGATGGAGGAGCCTTGCCCCGACAAGTCCGCGTTTGCGCAGGCGGAACAAGCTCATATTGCAAACAAAGAAAAACAGAGCGTTCCCGATGGGGAACGCCCTGTCAACCTTATCGTGTGTGGATTTTTGCAGGGTGCGTCCGGGTGGATGCCCCCTGTTTTTGTTTTGTCTGAATCTGCCTGCGGACTATTCTTCTGGCGAATCATCCGCTTCAACACGCAGCATCCGGTAGCCGACCCCCACATGGGTCTGAACCAGATGCAGAGAATGTGCGCCTGATTCCAGCTTTTTGCGCAAAGATGCCATGTAGACACGCAGGGATGCAATGTCGTTTTCTTGCGAGCTTCCCCAGACTTTTTGCGTAATCGCCGTATGGGTCAGAACCTTTCCTACATTGTGCGCAAGGACACAAAGCAGCTTATATTCGATTGGGGTCAGATGCAGTTCTTCATCGTTCAGCCAGACACAGCCGGCAGCAAAATCAATTTTCAGCGGGCCATTTACAAGAACTGAGCTGCTGACCTCACCGGATGCCTGCAAATTCAGCCGCCTTTGCGTCACGCGCAGGCGAGCCAGAAGCTCATCCACTGAGAAAGGCTTCGTCAGATAATCGTCTGCGCCCTGATCCAGTGCTTCGATCTTATCGGAATCCTCACTGCGGGCACTCAAAACGATGATGGGTAGATTCGACCACTCCCGGATGCGGCGGATCACCTCAACGCCATCAATATCCGGCAGTCCGAGATCCAGCAGCATAATATCCGGGTTATGGCTGGACGCCATCATCACAGCCATCTCTCCGTTGGCCGCTGTCAGGAATTTATACCCGTGTGCTTTCAGGGTGGTTGTGATCAGACTCCGTACCGATGAATCGTCCTCAACAACCAGAATCGTTGGTTTATTCATGAATACTTACCTCGCTTTTGGGAAGTTCAAAAGAGAATATGCAGCCGTGCGGTTCGTTATCCCGGAGAGTCAGGGTACCTTTATGAGCTGCAAGGATCGTCCGGCAGAGCGCAAGTCCCAGCCCCAGACTGCGGTGGCTGTCTGCAATCTGATTCTGCCCGGTAAAGAACATTTCAAAGACCTGCGCTTTATTCTGATCCGGGATACCGGGGCCATCATCGGATACATCTACCACGATATTACTGTTTTTTGCATACGCAGAAATATTGATCCGGGAGCCTTTCTGCGTGTATTTGATGGCGTTGTCCACCAGATTGATAATGACCTGCATGATAAGCCGTGCGTCCATGTCGGCAAGAAGAATTTCATCCGAATAAGTCGTTATGATGATATGCTCCTTGCTTTTTCGGCTGATATGCCGCAGAGCTTCCTCGACCACCTCATCCATGAGCTGCGGAGAGATTTGAAGATTCATCCGCCCATCCTCAATGCGGGTGATGGAAAGCAAATTTTCCACCAGACCGATCAACCACTGTGCATCATCAAAAATATCCGTACAGATCTTTGTCCGTGTTTCTGCATCCAGCGTTTCCGCATTGGAGAGCAGATTACTTGCATTGCCTGAGATGGAGGTCAGCGGCGTCCGAAGATCATGGGAAATGGTTCGCAGCAAATTTGCCCGAAGCTGTTCATTCTGTGCATGAACAGTGGCTTGCTCCTTTTCCAGCGCAATGCGACGGTTTTCCACTGCCAATGCGCATTCACCAAGGATCGACAGCAGGACGCTGTTTTCAAACGCATCCATGGAGCGTTCCGACAGGTCGATGCCGATAACACCAAACACACCGCTGCCTGTACGAATCGCAAGGTACAGTCCTTTTGCATCGGTGCAGTAATCCGTTGATGCACCCGAACGCTTCTTATTTGCAAAGCACCACTCAGCGGCACTGCGTTCCGGCGCAGAATCAAAACTGAGTCGGCTGCTTTCTTTCACTGTGTTAAAAATTTGCCCCTGTCCAAGAGAACCATCCTGCTCTGGATACACGATCAGGTTCCGGTTTAGCAGTTTGGTAAGCTGCGCTGCCGTCAGGGATAAAATTTCGTCTTCGTTGGTCGCTTTCTGCAAAAGCTGGCTGGTATCAAACAGCACCTTCGTCCGAAACGCCGCCTGTGCAGACATTTTTGCCTGATCTTTCAACCGGGTCGTCAGCGTACAGGTGACGATGGCAGAAGTCAGCATCAGCACAAAGGTGATTTGATACCCCGGATCATAGGCATGGAATGTCAGTCTTGGCTCCGTCAGGAAGAAGTTATAGAGCGCAACGCTGGCGATCGAACCCAAAACGCCGCAGGAATAGCCAGATGTTGTAAGAGCCGTGAGCAAAACACCCAACATATAAAACATAATGATATTGTAGCGCGCAAAGTCCAGTTGCAGGAACAAAAATCCAATCACCGTGATGCAGGCTAGAATCCCTGCCGTAATCAGCAGATCACGGAACGATGGGACGATGGAACGGGCAAACAGCCTTCTGCCAGAGCCGTAATCCTGCTCAACTGCTGCATCCGGGATGATATAAATATCCAGATTGGGCGCAGTCAGCGTCAATTTTTCAGTCAGTGACGGTCCACTCCAGAAATGGCGGCGATGTACGCTGGAGCGCCCCAGTACGATTTTTGTAATGCCGGAGATGCGGGCAAACTCTGCGATCTGCTGCGGAATGTCATCCCCGTAGATCGTAGAAATGTCGGCACCTGCCTGCTCTGCCATACGAATGTGCTGCTGCAAGCGCCGACAGTCTTCTTTTCCCATCTGATCCGAATCCGGAGTCCGGACATACAGAGCTGTAAAGGTCCCTCCAAACGCCTTTGCCATCGTTGCTGCCGTCCGCACGATCTTTGCATTGGAGGGAGAGGACGACAGACACGCCAGAATATGTTCAGTGGGTGGGTCGTTCTGATTCATAAAGATCACCTGCCTTGCCCACAGTATAGCACAATTTGATGGTCACGACCACCAGCCACGTCTTTTTCCTTCCTGTCGAAGGATCTCCTTCCGCATGTGATCCAGCGCATCTGCTGCCCAAAAACCACTCAACATGACTCCAAGAACCATCAATAACAAAGCGACATCCATATGATCCGTCCTATCTTTTTAGAGCCGGAAACACTTCTGGATCGATGCGTATTTTCCCAAAACCAGCATACTTTCATCCCGGCACAGCTGCGTATCCGGCGTGATGTTCATATCGAGCTTTCCGTCTTTTTTCAGCGCAAGAATATTGATGTTATACTTTTTTCGGATATTGATCTCGCCGATCGTGCGATCCATCCATTCCGGCGGAATGGTCACTTCCATGATGGCGTGGTCGTCCTGCAGCTCGATATAATCCAGAATGTGTTCGGAGCTGTATCGGATCGCTGCCCACTTTGCCAGCTGCTTTTCCGGGTAGACCACTTCATCCGCACCGTTGCGCAGCAGAAACTTGGCTTGTACATCCCGCTCTGCACGCGAGACCACAAGCTTTGCGCCCAGTTCCTTGAGCAGTGATGTTGTTTCCAGTGAGCTTTGAAAATTGCCGCCGATGGTTACGATACACACATCAAAATTGCCGACACCAAGGGAGCGCAGAAAGTATTCGCTGGTGCTGTCACCGATCTGTGCATTCGTCACATAGGAAAGCACGGCGTTCACACGGTCTTCGTTGCTGTCGATCGCCATGACCTGATGACCCAGCTCATTCAGTTCCTGCGCAATATGGCGGCCAAAACGGCCAAGCCCAATCAAAAGAATCGATTTCATACTTGTCTCCTTTATCCGATTGCGATTTTCTCCTGCGGCAGACGAGAGTGGGCAGGGCTGCTGCCAAATGCCGCATAGATCAACGTCAATCCGCCAACACGTCCCAAAAACATCAGTGCGATCAGCACCCCCTGCGAAAGGATGCCCAACTGCGGCGTGATGCCCAATGTCAGACCTACCGTTGCCACAGCCGAAGCAGTCTCATACAAACAGACCGACATCGGCAGCTGCTCTGCCGTAGCAATGACAAAGGCTCCGAGGAAGAACAGCGTCAAATACATCCCTGCAATCGTGGCAGCATTCTTGACCGCGGAACCATCTATGCGCCGCCCGAAAAATTCGGCATCTTCTCTGCGGCGGAAGGTCGCCCACATATTGGCCAGCAGAACGGCAAATGTTGTGGTTTTCATGCCGCCTGCCGTAGAGCCGGGCGAACCGCCCAACAGCATCAGAACCACCATCAATGCCTGTGAAGTGCTGCCCATCGCAGCAAGATCGGCGGTGTTAAAACCGGCAGTACGAGGGGTAACGGATTGGAACATCGACAATAAAATGCGCTGCCGGGCAGAGCCTGCCGTGAACTCGAAGCAATAAAAGTACAGCGTCGGCAGTACCAGAAGAAATGCCGTTGTGACAAGGATCACCTTGCTCTGCATCCGGTAACGGTGAAAATCAAGGCGATATGTACAAATGTCCTCCCATGTCAGAAAGCCAAGGCCGCCAAAGACGATCAGGGCCGCGATCACTGTGGTAAGCAATGGGTTTCCTGCATACTGTGTCAGCGAAACAAATTTTGCCCCCTCTGTTCCCAGCAGGTCAAAGCCGGCATTGCAGAACGCCGAAATGGAATGAAACAGTGCATACCAGATCCCGCGCAATCCATAATCGGCGCAAAATGTCGGCAGCAGCAGTGCAGCACCGGCCAGTTCAAACAGAGCGGTGATCCGCAGAATAAAGCCTGTCAGCCGCACGATGCCGCCCATCTGCGGGGCAGCCGTAGCTTCCTGCATCGTGCTGCGCTGCTTGAGGGAGATCTTTCGCCCGGAAAGCAGCGCAAAGGCAGCACCCACCGTAATGACGCCCAATCCTCCGATCTGGATCAGAAGAAGGATCACACTTTGCCCAAAAGCCGACCAGTAGCTGCCGGTATCCTGTACCACAAGGCCGGTCACGCAAAGAGCAGAAGTGGAGGTAAACAGTGCCTCATGGAACGGTGTAACGCACCGCTGCTGTGCAGCGATCGGGAGCATCAGAAGCAATGCGCCCACCAGATCAACTGCCGCAAAACCTGCAATAATGACCTGAAAAGAAGAAAAACGGTGCTGCCTGTAACGAGGATATTGAATCATAAAAGCTCCTTTACCTATCCGTGTGCATAAAGATTAGCATGGAATAGATAAAAGAGCCGTAAAGAAAATTGTAGAAGTATAAAGATTCCATTAAAATTGATCGGCTAACACTAAAAAATGCCGGACATCACCAGCTCAAAAAAGCGGTAATGTCCAGCATTCATTTAGATTTCTAGTCCATGGCTTCCAGCCATATTCTTCAAATATTCCTCCGGGTCACCATTCAAAATCAAATCCGCATAGCCCAGCGGGTCATTGTAGATGAGATAATCCAACTCTGACCTCTGTGCCATGGTCACATCCAGTGCACTGGGGCTTTCATTGCTGCGCAACCGCGGGCTAAGCAACAGACCACTGGGCTGATTGCTTGCGGCACTGTGCGGCAGGGCCTTGCGGGTTGCGTTTGCTG
>OGLM01002645.1_pt1 | contig 15943 bp, 10 predicted proteins | sample 1572531 | NCBI WGS metagenome assembly OGLM01 (sample SAMEA2581909, study PRJEB24529) | metagenome | biome: Human gut stool | place: China | collected 2011 | reverse complement strand
CTCAGGCCGCAGGCCTGTCAAACCTCGGCCCGAAGGGCCGTCAACCCTCACGCCCGAAGGGCGTGTTTACCGTATATACTCCACCGCCTCCGACAGATGCCTGATGAAGACCATATGGTCCAGCATGCCGGCAAGTCCGTTGCTTTTGCAGAAGTCCGTCACTTCTTCCCTGTTTCCCTCAGGAAGGAGGAAGGATGTAAATTTCATCTTGATGGCTTCCTTCAGCCGGGGGCCGATTTTGGAGACCGGCATCACTTCGCCGGTGAGTCCGATTTCTCCTAAAGCCATGAGGCCCGCCGGCAGGGGAATGTCTTTTTTCACGGACACCAGGGAAAGGGAAATGCCCAGGTCCGCTGCCGTTTCCTTGACCCGGAATCCGCCGGCCACATTCAGGTACACATCGTCGGAGGAAAAGGGAATGCGGGCTCTTTTTTCCAGCACCGCCAGAAGGATAATCATGCGGTTGTAATCATAGCCGGCGGCAATTCTTCTGGGAATGGCAAGGACGGAATGGACGGTCAAAGCCTGGATTTCCACCAGCACCGGACGGAGGCCTTCCATGCAGGCCACCACCATGGACCCCGGTGCCGATTCGCTGCGGTTTCTAAGCATGTATTTCGACGGGTCCTCAATGCCCTTCAGGCCGTTTCCTTCCATCACGAAGAGGCCGGACTCAGCGGTGGAGCCGAAGCGGTTCTTTACAGTGCGGAGCACCCGGAACTGGTAGCTCCTGTCCCCTTCCAGGTAGAAAACCACGTCCACCATATGCTCCAGAATGCGGGGGCCCGCCAGATTGCCTTCCTTCGTCACATGGCCTACGATCATGACGGAAATATTGGTTTTCTTTGCAAACCGTACCAGGGCAGACGTGCAGTCCCGAATCTGGGCGGGACTTCCCATGGGAGAGTCCACGCCGGAAATATACATGGTCTGAATGGAATCAATGACAAGCATGGAGGGCTTCATTTTCTCCGCTTCCTTCAGAATGCTGTCAATGCTGCTTCCGGCGTAAATGTAGCAGTTCCCGTCGTTCACATGGAGCCTTTCTGCCCGAAGCTTCACCTGGATTTCCGACTCCTCGCCGCTGCAGTAAAGCACACCTTCCCCCTGGGATGCCATGGCATGGCATATCTGGAGGATGAGGGTGGACTTGCCGATACCCGGCTCCCCGCCCCATAGAATAACCGACCCCGGCACAATGCCACCGCCCAGGGGCCTATCCACTTCCTTCATATGAAGGAGCACCCGCTTGTCTCCGTGATAGCTGATGGAAGACAGCTTCTGAGGCTTGGATGAGGTGCCCAGATCTGCGGATAAAGGAATCCCCATGCTCTTAGGCGCCGGCGTCTCCACCCGCTCCTCCAGGGTATTCCACTCCCCGCACTGAGGACACCGCCCCATCCACTTCAAAGTCTCCGCCCCGCAGTTGGAACAGATGTATTTCGTACGTACCTTGGTAGTCATATGGGTCTCCTTTGGGTTAGTTTCTTGTTTCTAATATATTGGATTTAAAGGGTTCAGAAGGTTCTTAAGGTTCTAAGGTTTCACAGCCCTTCGGCCTGAGGGTTGTGGTGGCGGCTCCGCCGCAATTTTTGAAAAAGGGGCGCGCCTGACGGCGCAGGTTGGGGCCACCTGACGGCGGCGGGTTGTGTAGAAGGGTTGCGTTCGCTGACGCTCAAGGGGAAGGTAGCGGCTCCGCCGCAGTATTTAGTCCCCTTCCACAGGAAGGGGGCGCCATTAGGCGACGGAGGATAGGGGCGTCAATTCTTTCGGACCTATCCTCAGCCCTATCGGGCAGCTCCTTTCTGAGAAAGGAGCCTGCGTTACGGGACTGCCTTCCCACCCCATCGTCATTCTGAGCGAAGCGAAGAATCTTGGTAAGCGACGACATTGACACCGACTAGCACACCAGTCCACTAGTTCACTAGCTCACTAAAGAATACCGATTCGGCGGGAAGGCTGCTCTATGCTTTTCCTTAGTGTCATACGTTATGAATAACATTTCGGTGAATTAGTCGCCTACGGCGACTACCCCTTATCCGGCTGCGCCGGACTTTCCCCTATTCAGGGGACAGAATAAACCGCTCTACGCTTACCCCTGGTGTCATGTGGCACATTGCAGAGTACCCATAGTGCCCTCTGAACAGGAGGAAAGGTGGTGGCGCCAGCCACCAAAGGGGGGCTGCTTTTTTCGCCCGCAAGGGCGGTTTGCCTGTTTTCCCGGGCGAAGCCCGGTTGCAAAGGTTTTATCATAATGGCGCCCCTTCCTTTTGAAGGGCGCCCACCAGACCCCTTTGAACCTTCAGAACCTTTTGAACCCTTTGAACCCTCACGCCCGAAAGGGCGTGTCCATAAAGCCGCCCACCACAACCCTCACGGCCTGAAAGGCCGTGTCAAACTTTCGAACCTTCGCGCCAACAGGCGCGTCAAACCTCGGCCCGAAGGGCCGTCAACCCTCACGCCCGCAGGGCGTGTCAATCGTGTCAATAAAAAAACGGCCATTCGGCCGTTTCTTTATTTTATCCCATATATGGAAAGTCCGTTTTTTCTTGTTTCTTCCACCACTGTTTCCACCGGTATGCCCTTGAGTCTTGCGATTTCTTCTGCCACGTAGATGACATTGGCCGGTTCGTTTCTTTCTCCTCTATGGGGAGGAGGTGTGAGGTAGGGGCTGTCGGTTTCTATGAGGAGGCGGTCTAAGGGGATTTCCCGGGCCGCTTCTTTGAGGCGGCGGCTATTGGGGAATACCAGCGGGCCGGCAAAGGAGATATAGAAGCCCAGTTTCATCAGTTCTTCTGCGGTCTCCACGCTGCCGGAGAAGCAGTGCATAATGCCTCTCATGCGGCTGTTTTTGTGCTTTTTCAGGATGGAGAGGGTGTCGCCGTGGGCTTCCCTATCGTGGATGAGGAAGGGAAGGTCCAGGTCTCTTGCCAGTTCGATCTGCCTTGCGAACCATTTCTGCTGGGTTTCTTTGTCGCTGTAGAAGAAATGGTAGTCCAGGCCGATTTCGCCGATGGCTTTGACCTTGGGCAGCTGGGCCAGGTCCCCTATTTTCTGCAGGATTTCTTCGCTGGCATATTTCGTTTCATGGGGATGGATGCCTACGGCCCCGTAGACGGGACCGTAGGTTTCTGCCAGACGCACCGCCTTTTGGCTGGTTTCGTAGTTTTCGGAGGGAATAACCACGTAGTCCACCGCCTTCAGGGTGCGGGTCAGGACTTCATCCCTGTCCCGGTCGAAGGCTTTGTCGTAGAGGTGGGCGTGGGTGTCGAAAGGTTTCATTATTTGACCTTGCTGCCGGCAGGCATGTCCACGAAGGGAACTTTCAGTTCTCCGTCCTTGGAGGCTGCCAGAATCATGCCCTGGGATTCGATGCCCATGAGCTTGGCGGGCTTCAGGTTGGAAACGAAAATGACATGTTTTCCGATGAGGTCTTCGGGCTTGTAGTATTCGGAAATACCGCTGACCACGGTTCTCACGTCGTTATCGCCGAGGCTTACGGTCATTTTGATAAGTTTCTTGGATTTCTTCACCTTTTCGGCGGTAAGGATTTCCGCTACCCGAAGGTCGGTTTTGAAGAAGTCGTCGATGGAAATGGGATTTTCAATGTCCTTTTTCTTTTCTACCACAGGCGCTTCTTCTTCTTCGATTTCAATGCGCGGGAAAATCTGCTCTCCCTTGTGGGTCTTCGTACCGTCGGGAATACCGCCCCATACCAGGTCTTTGTAGCAGGCATCCTTGAAATCGGAAAGGCCCAGCTGGTTCCAGATCTTTTCGGAAGCAATCGGAATCACCGGTTCCGCCATGAGGGATACGAAGCGCAGGCCTTCGCAGAGGTGGTAGAGCACGGCGTCCAGCAGGTCCTTCTTCGCCGGGTCTTTGCCCAGGGCCCAGGGCATGGTGACGTCGATGTACTTGTTCAGGGAGCGGATATAGGTCCATACGGCGCGGATGGCGTCGTTAATCTTCCAGTTGTCCATGCCGTTCCGGAAAGCGGAGAGGGTGGCTTTCGCATTGTCTTCCACTTCTTTGGAGGCCTTGGCAATGACGGGATCCGAAGAAGCGTCGCCTTTACGAAGGACGCCGCCGTTGTACTTGGCTGCCATGGAGAGGGTGCGGTAAAGCAGGTTGCCCAGGTCGTTGGACAGGTCGGAGTTGATACGGGAAATGAGACGGTCCCGGCTGAAATTGCCATCCTGTCCCAGCTGGATGTCGTTTAAGAGGTAGTAGCGGATGGCGTCGGAGCCGAATTCACGGAGCAGCGGAATGGGGTCGATGACATTGCCCTTGGATTTGGACATTTTTTCGCCGTCCACAATGAGCCAGCCGTGGCCATAGACCTTCTTCGGCAGTTCAATGCCCAGGCTCATGAGCATGATGGGCCAGATAATGGTATGGAAGCGGACGATTTCCTTCCCCACCAGATGCACATCGGCAGGCCAGAATTTTTTGAACTTTTCTGGATCATCCACAATGCCGGCCGCGGTCAGGTAGTTCACCAGGGCGTCGAACCATACGTACACCACGTGCTTCGGGTCAAAGGGCACAGGAATGCCCCAGGTGAAGCTGGTGCGGGACACGCAGAGGTCCTCCAGGCCGCTCTTCACGAACTGGATCATTTCATTTCTGCGGGATTCAGGCTGAATGAAATCGGGATGCTCTTCGATATATTTCATCCAGCGGTCCGCATATTTGGACATTTTAAAGAAATAGGCGTCTTCACTCACCCGCTGAAGCGGACGGCCGCAGTCCGGGCAGATATGGTCCGGCGTGAGCTTGTTTTCCGGCCAGAAGGTTTCGTCGGGGATGCAGTACCAGCCTTCATACTTGCCAAGGTAAATGTCTCCCTTGTCATAGGCCCGCTGGAACAGCATCTGAACCACCTTCTTATGACGCTCTTCGGTGGTACGGATGAAATCGTCGTTGGAAATATTGAGTTCCTTCCACAGCTGCTTGAAAAGGGCCACAATGCCATCTACGTACTGGATCGGCGTAACCCCTGCTTCCTCCGCCTTCTGCTCAATCTTCTGTCCGTGCTCGTCACTGCCGGTCAGAAAGAACACATCATAACCGTCCAGTCTCTTGAACCGAGCCATGCTGTCCGCAATGGACGTACAGTAGGTATGTCCGATGTGCAGCTTTGCACTGGGATAGTAAATGGGGGTGGTAATATAATACGCTGGTTTTTCACTCATAAAAAGACCTCCTGCATTGTATTTGGTGAAAAGAATATCCTCTTTAGTTTGCAATATTCTTTATTATAACTCCATGAAGGAAGATATACAAATGGCCGCCGCAGGCGGCCATTTGAACACGCCTGTCAGCGTGAGGGCTGACGGGCCTTCGGCCCGAGGGTTCTTAAGGTTCTAAGGTTTGACAGCCCTTCGGGCTGAGGGTTGTGGTAGCGGCTTTCGCCGCAGTATTTAGCCCCCTTCCTTAGGAAGGGGGTGGCGCCGTAGGCGACGGAGGATAGGGGCGTCAGGTCTTCCTCCTCTTTCCTACATTTTCGGACCTATCCTCAGGGCTTCGCCCAGCTCCTTTCTGGGAAAGGAGCCTGCGTTACGTGCTTGCCTTTTTCTGCTTAAGTCCCGCTAAGCATTACGGTGAATCAGCCACGCACGGTCAGCCAGTTAAAAGGAAGGCCCTTTTATGGGCAGGCTAAGGGCCAACTTTGGCTGACTCGAAGACCCTATGCAGGGTCTTCGCAGTGGCTCTCCCCCTTTGGTGCCTTACGGCACCACCTTCCCCCCGCAGAAGCGGTGGGACAATAAAGCTCCGGTAAGCAACCGTTTCATAAGCATCTCAAAGCATATAGCCACTATAACTTCCCCCTTCGGGGGAAGTACCGCCGACAGGCGGGGATAGGGGTGCATTTCCATCGGGCGAAGCCCGGTTGTTTGGTTTTATTATAAGAGGCGGCCTTAAGGCCGCCCACCTTCCCCTCTGAACCCTTTGAACCTTCTGAACCCTTTGAACCCGCGGTCCTTTGGTGGCTGATGCCACCAAAGGGCCGCCCATAATAAAATTTTAATTTTCCACCTATTGAAAAAGCGATTCAATGTCTATATGATTATAGAGATAACTATTTTGATGTTATTTATTAGGAGGCCGGCATGAGCGCGATTTCACTACAAGGTCGTTCCGTTCTCGCCTTAGCTGATTTCTCAGCGGAGGAGATCGAACGCATCCTTCAAGTAGCAGCACAGATGAAAAAGATTGTTTTGTCTGACAACAAGAAGAGAGATTTCCTCAAAGGGAAATCCATGGTGACAGTGTTTTCCGAAGCATCTACCAGGACACGCAGTTCTTTCGAGCTTGCCGGTAAATATTTGGGAGCCGATGTGATCAACATTACAAAGAGCGGCAGCTCGATGACGAAAGGTGAAAGCATGCGAGATACATTGCTTACCGTTTCCGCAATGGGAGTGGATGCAGTGATTATTCGTGATTCGTCAGAGGGTGCCGCTCTTTTTGCATCCAAAGTGATGAGCCCGAAGGTGAAGGTGCCGGTGGTGCTGAATGCCGGCGATGGGGCCCATGCCCATCCGAGCCAGGCGCTCCTTGAGCTCTTTACGCTGAAGGAGGCGGGGAAGAATATTAAAGGGATGAAATATGTCATCATCGGCGATATCCTTCATTCCCGCGTGGCCAGGAGCGATATCGTGGGCTTTACGAAGCTGGGGGCCGAGGTGCACCTGGTGGGGCCGCGGACGCTGGTTCCGAAGGAACTGGAGGCCATGGGCTGCATTGTGGATGATGATTTGGAAACGGCCCTCCAGGGGGCGGATGCCATCAATATTCTCCGCATCCAGCTGGAAAGGGCGGCTGCCGGCTTTATCCCCACCACCCGGGAGTATGCCCGTCTCTTTGGTATCAATAAGAAGCGTCTTGCCCTGTGCAAACCGGATGTGGCGGTGATTCACCCCGGTCCCATGAACAGGGGTATTGAAATCGGCTACGATGTGGCCTATGATGAGAAATCCTGGATTCAGGAGGAAGTGCGTAACGGCGTGGCTGTGCGCATGGCTCTGGAATATTTGACACTGACGGAGGGTAAAGACATTGATGCTCTTAATTAAAAACGGAACGATTGTAAATCCCGCCAAGAAGCAGCATGAAGTGGGAGATATCCTCGTTGAAAATGGAAAAATTGTGGAAATAGGAAAGGAAATCCCCGTCATGGGAAGTGACGTGGAAGTATTCGATGCCACGGGTCTTGTGGTAACGCCGGGTCTCATCGATATGCATGTGCACCTCCGTGAACCGGGGCAGGAAGCGAAGGAAGATATCCACACCGGCACAGAGGCTGCCGCTGCCGGCGGTATCACAAGGGTGGCCACCATGGCCAACACGAAGCCGGTCATCGATAATTCCGCGGTGCTTCGGGATGTGCTGAAGCGGGCAGAGGACGTGGGCGTGGTAAAGGTCAGCGTTATCGGTTCCATTTCCAAAAACCTGGAAGGAAAGCAGCTCTCTGAAATGGGGGACATGGCGGCCGACGGCGCCGTGGCTTTCTCCGATGACGGCCACTACGTGGAAAGTGCGAATTTCATGCGCCGGGCCATGGAGTATGCGGACATGCTCCATAAGATGGTGATTGACCACGCCGAAGACATGACCATGTGCGGCGCAGGTTTCATGAATGAAGGCAAGGTTTCCTATGCCATGGGCGTCACCGGACGTCCGGCGGCAGGGGAAAATATTGCCGTGGCAAGGGACCTGCTCCTCTCTGAACTGACGGGCTGCCATATCCACATCGCCCATGTGTCCAGCAAAAAGGCGGTGGACCTTATCAGGGAAGCCAAGAAGAAGGGCGTGAACTGCTCCACCGAAGTGACGGCGCAGCACCTCTATTTCACCGATGAATGGCTGAAGGACTATGATACCGCCTTTAAGATGGCTCCTCCTATCCGCAGCGAAGAGGACCGGGAGGCTCTTATCGAAGGGCTGAAGGACGGCACCATTGATGCCATCATGACGGACCATGCGCCCCACTGCAATGAAGAAAAGAATGTGCCCTTCAACTGCGCGCCCAACGGCATTGCAGGGCTGGAAACGTCCCTGGCGTCCACGCTGACTGTGCTCTACCATGAAAAGGGCTTTACCCTGGACCGCATCGTGGAGCTCATGAGCGTGAACCCCGCCAAGCTCCTTGGCGTAGAAGGGGGCGTGCTGGAAGAAGGGGCAGCCGCAGATATTACCGTATTTGACCCGGATAAGGAATGGACGGTGCACGGGGAGGACCTGTACACCAAGTCCCTCTTTACGCCCTATGAAAACATCACCCTCAAAGGCAAGGCTGTGCTGACGGTGGTGGATGGAGAAATCGTTATGAAAGAAGGAAAGGTGCTCAAATGAAAGGCCTCTTGATTTTGGAAAACGGCGCCCGCTTTGAAGGGGACCTCCTGGGGACTGTGGAAGGCCTGGGAGAACTGGTTTTCAATACCGGCATGACGGGATACCAGGAATGCTTTACGGACCCCTCCTATGAAGGGCAGATTCTGACTCTCACGTACCCCCTCATCGGCAACTACGGCGCCAACGACCTGTTCATGCAGAACAGGAAACCCGCCGCTGCAGGCTATGTGCTGGACCAGATCGCCGACCATCCCAGCAACTGGGAATGTAAGGAAAAGATTACCGATTTCATCGAAAGATACCATGTGCCCTGCCTCTACAATGTGGACACCCGGGCGGTGACCCGCATGGTCCGCACCCAGGGCGTCATGAAGGCAGTCATCGTGAGCGCCGAGAGAAGCGAAGATTTCATTCAGGCCCAGCTGGCAAAGCCCCTCCATCGGGACCAGGTGGAGCGGGTCACCACGGCCTATCCCTATACCTATGGAAATGGGAAATACCAGGTGTCCCTCCTGGACTGCGGCCTGAAGAAGAATATCCTTGTAAGCCTGGCAGCCAATGACTGCACGGTGCACGTATTCCCAGCCCACACCAGCGCGGAAGAACTTCTGGCAGGCAACCCCGACGGCATTTTCCTCTCTCCCGGACCGGGGGACCCGAAGGACGTGCCCTATGTGGTGGATACGGTGAAGAAGCTCATCGGCACAAGGCCTATTTTCGGCATCTGCCTGGGCATCCAGATGCTGGCCACCGCCCTTGGCGGCCACACCTTCAAGCTGCCCTTTGGCCACCGCGGCTCCAACCATCCTGTGAAGGATCTCCGCACCGGCCGGGTGTACATTACCAGCCAGAACCATGGCTACGCCATTTCCGATGAAGGCCTGCCGGACTGCATCGAAGTGACCCATCGCAGCGTGAATGACGGCACCATCGAAGGCATCCGCCACAAGACCCTGCCCATCCAGGCAGTACAGTACCATCCGGAAGCATCTCCGGGACCGAAGGATAATTTCTATCTCTTTGCTGAATTTACCAAGGCCATGGAGGAATTTAAAAAATGATTAATAAGGATGTCAAAAAAGTTCTTGTCATCGGTTCCGGCCCCATCGTCATCGGCCAGGCGGCGGAATTCGACTACGCCGGCACCCAGGCCTGCCGCTCCCTTCGGGAAGAGGGGGTGGAAGTGGTCCTGGTAAACAGCAACCCCTCCACCATTATGACGGACGTGGACATTGCGGACCGGGTGTACATCGAACCGATTACGCTGCCCTTCGTTACCGAAGTCATTAAGAAAGAACGGCCGGACGCCCTCCTTGCCACCCTTGGCGGTCAGGTGGGCCTCAATATGGCGGTGCAGCTCTCCGATGCCGGGGTGCTGGAAAAGTACCATGTGAAACTTCTGGGCTCTTCCCTCCATGCCATCAAACATGCGGAGGACCGGGAACTTTTCAAGGAAGCCATGGAAGAAATCCACCAGCCTGTACCGGAGTCCGACATTTTCGAAGAACTGGAACCGGCTGTGGCCTTTGCCGATAAAATCGGCTACCCCGTCATCATCCGTCCCGCCTACACCTTAGGCGGCACCGGCGGCGGCATTGCCCATGACCGCTATGAAATGGAAGAAATCGCCAACCGCGGCATCAAGCTGTCTCCTATCAACCAGATTCTGGTGGAACGGTCCATTGCAGGCTGGAAGGAAGTGGAGTTTGAAGTCATGCGGGACAGCGCGGACAACTGCATCATCGTCTGCGCCATGGAAAACATCGACCCTGTGGGCGTTCACACCGGCGACTCCATCGTAGTGGCCCCCACCCAGACCCTGACCGACGGCCAGTACCAGATGCTCCGCACCGCATCCATCAACATCATCCGCTACCTCCAGATCGAAGGGGGCTGCAACGTGCAGTACGGCCTGGACACCAAGACCAACCAGTATTATGTCATCGAAGTGAACCCCCGTGTCAGCCGTTCCTCCGCCCTGGCATCGAAAGCCACGGGCTATCCTATCGCCAAAGTGGCAGCGAAGATTGCCCTGGGCATGCACCTGGACGAAATCACCAACGCCATTACAGGCAACACGAAGGCCTGCTTTGAACCGTCCATCGACTACGTGGTATGCAAATTCCCCCGCTGGCCCTTTGAAAAATTCACCCTGGCGGACCGTGAAATCGGCACCCAGATGAAGGCCACCGGCGAAGTGATGGCCCTGGACCGCACCCTGGAAGGGGCACTGCTGAAGGCCCTTCGGTCCCTGGAAGTGGGAGAGGGATACCTCCATTTGAAGAAACTGGACAGCCAGTCCCTTTACGATATCCGCTGCCTCCTGAAGCGTATCGACAACGAAAGAATCTTCGTGGTGGCTGAGGCCCTCCGCCGCGGCATTGAACCGGAAGAAATCAACCGCATTACCCGCATCGACCTCTTCTTCATCTATAAGATCCAGAACATTATTAAAATGGAACGGCGCCTCCTGAAGGAAGGCCTCACCGAAGAGACCCTGAAGGCTGCCAAACGCATCCAGATGCCCGACGAAGCCATCGCCCATTTCGCAGAAGTCACCGTGAAGGACGTGGAAAATTTCAAAAAGAAAATGAGTTTCCACCCCGATTTCAAAATGGTAGATACCTGCGCCGCTGAATTTGAAGCCCACACCCCTTACTACTACTCCACCTACGGCGCAGAAGATGAAGTGAAGCCCCAGGGCAAAGGGTCCGTGGTGGTCTTCGGCTCCGGCCCCATCCGCATCGGCCAGGGCATCGAATTCGACTACTGCTCCGTTCATGCCTCCTGGGCATTGAAAAAGGCAGGAAAGAAATCCATCGTCATCAACAACAACCCGGAAACCGTGTCCACCGACTTCGACACCTCCGACTCCCTGTACTTTGAACCGCTCACGGAACAGGACGTGATGGAAGTCATTGAAAAGGAAAAGCCCGAAGGGGTGATCTGCCAGTTCGGCGGCCAGACCGCCATCAACCTGGCCACCCCCATGGCCAAGAGAGGCATCCGCATCATCGGCTCCTCCAATGAATCCATCGATATGGCAGAAGACAGAGAACGGTTCGACACCCTCTGCGGCCAGCTGGGTATTCCCCGTCCGAAGGGCTGCCTGGTGGAAAGCGTGGAAGAGGCCATGCAGAAGACGGAAGAACTGGAATATCCCCTCATCGTACGCCCCAGCTACGTCCTGGGCGGCCGGGCCATGCAGATCGTCTACGACCAGGCGGAACTGCGCCAGTACCTGAAAGAAGCGGTGGTGGCATCCCATGAACATCCGGTCCTCATCGACCAGTACATGGTGGGCCGGGAAGTGGAAATCGATGCCATCTCCGACGGCGTGGACGTATGCATTCCGGGCATCATGGAACAGATCGAACGCTCCGGCGTCCACTCCGGCGACTCCATTGCCGTGTACCCGCCCCAGCACCTGTCAGAGGATGTCATCGATACATTGACTAAGTACACGAAGGACATTGCCTGTGCCATGAATGTCAAAGGTCTTGTGAACATCCAGTTCATCGTGGTAGGCGGCAAAGTTTACGTCATCGAAGTGAACCCCCGCGCCAGCCGCACCGTGCCCTTCATGAGCAAGATTACCGGCATTAACATGGTGGAATACGCCACCAGAGTGGCCCTTGGCGAACCGCTCCATACCCTGGGACTGCCCCTGGGCCTGGTTCCGCCGAAGAACTACGTAGCCATCAAAGCGCCGGTATTCTCCTTCTCCAAGCTGGGCCTCGTTGAAATCAAACTGGGACCGGAAATGAAATCCACCGGTGAAGTCATGGGTATCGGCCACACCTACCAGGAAGCCCTCTACAAGGCGGTGGTGGCAGCGAACCTCATGGTTCCTGCCGGCGCCAACGTCCTCATCACCGTGAGCGACCGGGATAAACCGGAAACCGCGGAACTGGCTAAGGGCTTCGTAGACCTGGGCTACCACCTCATCTGCACCTCCGGTACTGGAGCCTATTTCCAGAGCCTTGGCATCCCTGTGGAAATCATCAAGAAGATTCATGAAAAAGGCGAAAACTGCGAAAAGTATCTGAAATCCGGCAAAGTGGACATGGTGCTGAATACCATTTCCTACGGCAGCCAGATCGAGCAGGAAGGCTATGACCTGCGCCGCATTGCGGTGGAACTGGCCATCCCCTGCATTACCTCCCTGGACACCGCCAAGGAAGTGCTCCGCGTCATGGCATCCACCGGCGGCGCTGAACACCATGTAGAAGCCATCCAGGACTATGTGAAGGAGTAATAGAATGTCAGGTTTTGTTGAAAAAGGAATCATCCGGGTCCACAATCACGTGGGCCCCGGCATCTGGCTCATGCAGATCGAACTGCCCCGCATTGCCAAAGAAGCAAAGCCCGGCCAGTTCGTCCATGTGAAAGTCAATGACCCCCGCTATATCCTGCGCCGTCCCATTTCCATCGCCGGCACCGACGCCGGCAGGGGCCTCGTGGAAATCATCTACCGTATCGTTGGCAAAGGCACCGACGCCATGTCCCACCTCAAAGTGGGGGACACCCTGGACTGCCTGGGACCCCTGGGCACCTCCTTTGATATGGATAAAAACCACATCGTAGGCATCGGCGGCGGCGTAGGCATCGCCCCCATCCTCTTCATGGCAAGGGCTTCCAAAGAAGGCCAGATGACCGTGGTCATCGGCGGCAGAAATAAGGAAGAAGTCTTCTGGAAAGACCTCTTCCCCAAGAAAGTCCGGCAGATGATCGTCACCACCGACGACGGCTCCTACGGCATCAAAGGCTTCTCCGTCTCTGTCCTCCCCAAACTTTTTGCGGAAGAAAAAGTGGACGAAGCCTGCGTCTGCGGCCCCGGCATCATGATGAGAACCGCCGCGCAAATGGCAAAGGATGCCGGTGTCCCCTGTGAAGTCTCCATGGAACGCCGCATGGGCTGCGGCATCGGCACCTGCCTTGGCTGCGTATGCGACAGGAAAGACGGCAAAGGCCACTACAAAGTCTGCGCCGACGGCCCCGTATTCAATGCAGAGGAGGTGGTCCTATGAGCAGCCTCAAGGTAAACTATCTGGGCATCCCCATGGCCAGCCCCGTCATCGGCGCCTCCGGCACCGTAGGATACGGCCTGGAACTTAATGACTACATAGACATGAAAAAAATCGGCGCCCTCTCCGGCAAAGGCCTGGCGCCGACCCCATGGAAAGGAAACGAAGGCGTCCGGGTGGCCGAAACCACTTCCGGCATGCTGAACTGCATTGGCCTTGAAAACCCGGGAGCTCCCTATTTCAAAGCGCACTACCTGCCGGAAGTCAAAAAACTTCCCACCCGCTTCATCGCCAACATGGTGGGCAAAAGCGTGGAAGAATACGCCGAATGCGCCAGGATGCTCACGGTAGACGGCATCGACGCCCTGGAAGTCAACATTTCCTGCCCCAACGTCAAAGAAGGGGGCGCCGCCTTCGGCACCGACCCGGCGCAGGCAGCGGCCGTCACCAGAGCCGTCAAAGACGTCACCACCCTGCCGGTGATCGTCAAACTGTCCCCCAACGTCACCGACATCGTCTCCATCGCCAAAGCCGTGGAAGACGCAGGGGCTGACAGCATCTCCCTCATCAATACACTCCTTGGCATCGCCATCGACACCCGCACCCGCCGCCCCATCCTGGGCAACATCACCGGCGGCCTCTCCGGCCCCGCCGTGAAACCTGTGGCCCTCCGCATGGTATGGCAGGTGGCCAAAGCCGTCAACATCCCCGTCTGCGGCTTAGGCGGCATTATGACCGGCGAAGACGCCATCGAATTCATGATAGCCGGCGCGGATACCGTACAGGTAGGCACCGCCAACCTGGCCGACCCCACCGCCATGGAACGCATCGTGGACGAAATGGAAGAATGGTGCGATAAGAATAATGTAAAAGACATCAATGAAATCGTTGGAACATTGAAAGACTGAAAAAAGCAGCGGCCAGGCCGCTGCTTTTTTTGACACGCCCTTGCGGGCGTGAGGGTTCAAAGGGTTCAAAAGGTTCACAAGGTTCAGAGGGTGGTGGTAGGCGCCTTTTAAGTTATAGAAGGCGCCAGTATGATAAAACCTTCACAACCGCCCTTACGGGCGAAGGGAAAACAAGCCAACCGCGCCTACGGCGCGAGAGAAATGCACCCCTATTCCCGCTTTGCGGGACTTCCCCCGGAGGGGGAAGTTTTAGCGGCGCTATGCGTTGAGATGTTTATGAACCGATTGCTTATCTGCGGTTTATTCTGCCCCCTGAATAGGGGGAAGTCCGGCGAAGCCGGATAGGGGTGGCTGTGGAGGTCCTGCATAGGACCTCCAAGTCAGCCGAAGTTGGCCTCTAGCCTGCCCAATAAGAGGCCTTCCTTTTAGTTGGCTGACCGTGGTTAGCGGCCAATTCACCGTAATGCTGCTCACACTGAATGAGACTAATGTTAAGCATAGAGCAGACTTCCCCCTCCGGGGGAAGTGGTGCGCAGCACCAAAAGGGGTGCATTTCCATCGGGCGAAGCCCGGTTGTTTGGTTTTCCATTTCGCGAAGCGAAATTTCAAAACTCATCGCCCGAAGGGCGATACCACCACCCTCAGCGGCCAAAGTCCGCTGTTGCCCCCTTCTACACAACCCGCCGCCGATAGGCGGCCATAACCCTCGGGGCCGAAGGCCCCGTCCACCTTCCCCTCTGAACCCTCTGAACCCTCTGAACCCTCTGAACCCTCTGAACCCTCTGAACCCTTTTCTTTTAATACATAACTCCCACTCTATACAGTCCATAAATACAAAAGTATTTGACACAAAACCGCTTCTTCATGCATTCCCATGCACCTTCACTGAACCGATACCCTGTAATCAATACAAATGACCACCGATTTTATAAGATATTTATGCTATGAAATATATGAATGCCTCTTCAAGTGATAAAACAAACCTTGTCAAAGAAATATTGGATAATGGGGTATAAAAGATATATATTATAAACATACAAATGATTGTGACGGCCCGCGGAGAAGCGGGTACTTTTAATGGAGGCAGAAGAAACAATGAAAGAACAGCAGGTTGAAAACGAAGTTTTAGTAGAAGAAGAAAAACAGGAAGAAGTATCCTGGGCATTACTTGAACTGGCTTGCCTGAATAAACATTAATTTCCATCGACCTGCTGCCGCAAGGCAGCTTTTTTTATTGGAGGACACGCCCTTGCGGGCGTGAGGGTTCTAAAGATTGACGGGGCTGTCCGCCCCGAGGGTTCTCAGGTTTGACACAGCCTTCGGCCGTGAGGGGTGTGGTAGGCGCCTTAAAATAATAGAAGGCGCCAGTTTGGATAAAACCTTTACAACCGGGCTTCGCCCGTGGGAAAAGCTACCCCCTTTGGTGGCTTCGCCACCACCTTTGCCCCGGTGGGAAGCGTGTCACTGGATTCTCAGTCGCCTTACGGCTCCCTACGAATCCAGTTCCCTTGCCACCCCAGCTTCGCTGGTGGGACTATGGGTGCTTAGCAGTGTGCTACATGACACTACAGAAAAGAGTAGAGAGGCTTATTCTCCCCCCCCTGAATAGGGTGGGAGTCCCGCGAAGCGGGATAGGGGGTAGCCGCCGCA
>OGLM01002643.1_pt1 | contig 15950 bp, 9 predicted proteins | sample 1572531 | NCBI WGS metagenome assembly OGLM01 (sample SAMEA2581909, study PRJEB24529) | metagenome | biome: Human gut stool | place: China | collected 2011 | reverse complement strand
AGTTCTCAATGACAAGATCCGGATACTTTTTGTAGATGCCATCCAGCCATGCCAGATACGCTCTCTCATGCTCCAGAAGACCGTCTCCAAAACTGTCTGCATCCACTTCCGTACCAATACCAGGCTCAATATTGTAGTCCATCTTGATATAGCCGACACCGTAGTCCCGTACCACACGGTCGATGACTTCGGTCACATGCTCAATCACAAGCGGATGACGGAAATCCAGCTGATAACGGCTTCTGTCATACACACGCTTGCCGTGGCGCAGGAAGAAGCACTCATCCGGCAGAATGGAAGCCTTCTTACAGTTGATACCCATAACCTCCAGCTCCAGCCAGACACCAGGAATCATGCCCTTCGAACGAATATAATCCGTCACCTCACGCACTCCATTCGGAAAGCGCTTTTTACTCTCCTGCCACTCACCGACACTGTCCCACCAGTTGCCGTCCGCATACCAGCCGGCATCAATGACAAAATACTCACATCCGGCCTTCTCTGCCGCATCCACCAACGGGAACTCTTTTTCTGTGGTCGGATCTCCAAACAGACAATTCATATAATCATTGAAAATAACCGGCAGATTTTCATTATCTTTGTTCGGACGGCGGATCTTTCTGCGGTACTTCGTCAAAGTACCAATCGCTTCCTCGAAATCATCATGACCTACGCCGACAGCCACCGGAACCGTTGTAAAGGAATCTCCCGGCTTCAGGTTCTTCGACCAGTGTGACTGAATCTCTGTCGGACCGCTCACCGCCAGATAAAAATGGCAGTTCTGATCTCCGATCTCATAATGCCAGGAACCACTGTGGTCAATCTCAAAAAACAGACTCGAATCTGCCGCACTGTTTCCAATATATCCCATCGGCACATATTCCTTCGCCGACCAGTTGCCCGTATTCGTAATCTCAATCGTCTTCGAAGTTCTCTGATAATTATGCGGCTGCGTCTGCGCCATGCCAAGATCTGCAAACCGGTACTTCTTCACCGTCAGCTCCTTCTGCCATCCATTGTGAACCACAACCATCGACATCTTGTCATCCGCGCTGACAAGCTCTGGAATTCCCTCTTTCTGTTCCTTCTCAATACCCCAGTAACTAAAACTCGAAATGTACTCCAGTGTCTGGTCTTCCTTTCCTTCGTTCGTCACTGTATTGTACATTCTCGCAACCGGAATCCCATCAAAAAACTGCATCACAGACTCCACCTTCGCGCCCGTCACATCATCCGACTGCACAATCCGAAGCAGATCCCCGTTCTCATTTCTCTCCTCCGAAATCGAATCCAACTTCAGCCTAACGCCCGGCGCCGTCACAATATACTTCTTTCCATGCTTCTCATACGGCCGGTTATACCCCGAAAAATTCACCTGCACCAGCTGGAAGCTCTCCTTAATCTGAGCTTCCCGCATTCCTTCCATCATCCACACTCCATCCGGCTTCCGGCAAAGATTCTCCGCGTCAAACGGTGCATGTGAAAAATGAAACAGCTTCAGCTGATTCTCTTCCGTCACCCCAAACACAATATGAATTCCATTCACATCATAACAAATCAGCTCTGCCTTGATCGGGGTCTCAATCCTGCTCGTCCATTTCTGCATCTTAAAAACCCTCCTTTGGAAATTTTTCTCATATTTCCAGCATATAACTTGTCCCCTCTAAAGTCCAGCACATTCTTGCTTTTTCCATCCTATTCTTTTCAACCATCTTGCGCCGATCCGCCCTTCAGGCGGATCCAGACTTTCCTCCCGTTCTCACTCCCAGCTCACGCGCCAGCCGTTATTTCACAACCCCAAACGTCGCAATCTCAAACTCCAGGAGTGTCACATGATACACCCCGTTCTCATCCGGGCAAAGTACCTCACCCTTCTCTTCCACTACATTACTGCGGTAAACCTCTTTCATCCAGCTCTCCTTTCGGAAGGAAAGCACCTCATCCTGCGGCATATTGTTCACAAACCGCACAAACAGATCGTCCTTTGCAAGTCCCTTCTTAAACGCCGTCAGATGAATTCCTTCCCCTTCAAAGCGGAGGAAGCTCATTTCCAGCGGCATCTCGCCCGATACGAGTTCCGGTTTTACCTGACCCGGCTTTCTGAGCCATGCTTTCGAAAGACCGGCCTGTGCTGCTGTCAGATCCTGCTGGAATGCGTAACCCTCGGTAAATGCCTCGCCCGTCTTACCGGCTGCATACGGCACAACTTCAAACTCCAGGGTAAACGTTCCGATCTGCTGCGCCTTTGGCGTCGGGAAATAACCCCAGTCGCCCATCTCCGCAACGGAACGAAGCAGCGTTACCGCAATCGCATTCTCCTCATCCGCCAGAACCTCATATTCATACAAGCCTCGGTTTGCCACAAGAAGACCATTTGTCTCATCTTCCATTGCAGCAAAACACTGCTGTCTTTCACATCCGCAGGGATTCGTCCAGGTATCATTATGACGGTTATTTCTCTTTACAACCTCAAAGGCAGAATCTGCCAGATGCGTAGACGTATTCAGACCCGTCGGCATTACAACGCGGACTCTGTGATCCTTTGCCTGATTGCAGATCGTCGTTGCGACACGCAGACCTTTTCCCGATTTTTCCAGTGTCAGAACCGTCTTTACTTCCATCGGAACCAGTTCCTTCGAACGGTTTGCCACACGCGTATATGGGTCAATACACATCTCACGCTGTCTCTGCAGTTCCTCTCCCATACCGGACGGAATCATCATTTCGTGACAGATCTCAACTACCGTGCGGAATGCATTTTTCTCCACACAGCGAATCTCAGCTTTCATGCCTTTCGTTGTGATTGTCTGTTTTCCAGAGTCCTGAATATAAATATATTCATTTCCCATATCTCCGGTATCTTCATAGAGTCCCAGATTTTCATACGTTCTTCCGGTTTCCTTATTCAGAATCTGGTAGGAACCGTCCTCATTGACCGTAACTTTCAGGTTTTCATTTTCCAGAACGCGCTCATTCGCAAAATCTGCAGAGGTTTCCTGGTTCTGATCCGGCTCTGCCTGCTCCAGATAATATGTTGCATATCCCATCGCCGGAACTTCTGCCTCAAACGTTACCAGCACCTTCTTTGCCATATATGGCTGACGGAACCGGTCATCCGGCAGATCGTACCCGAAGGAAATTCCTGCATTTTCGATTTTTGCCGGAACTGCATTTCCGTTTGCATCGCGAAGCACCAGATTTGGCATTTCTACCGCCTCCGCCGCCTCATAACCATCCCATACAAACAGATTGTAATCGCGGAACAGGTGCAGTTCTTTTGCAATGACCTGTTTTTTCGCGGTGCCAGAAGTATTCCATACAACGAACGGAATCTTTTCGCTGTTTCCAGGAAGTGCCGCGGTATTCACCTGATCGGTCAGATATTCTACACTCTCATCGTAAATCGCATCCGCCACCTGTCTGCTCTTCGCAAAGCGGGTTTTCATTTCTTCATTTACTTCATCGACGCTGCAGCCGCAGATGCTGTCATGCGGATGATTCTGCATCAGCTTTTTCCAGCTGTAAATCATCTGGTCTTCCGGGTATGCTTTGCCAAGCACCTCTGCCATGGCTGCCGCCGGTTCTGCTTTCCGCTCCAGCGCTGTTTCGCCGGCACGGTTGTCCACTTTCAGTCCCATCCAGGAAGAAGCGGTGTTTGCCAGGGTCCATCTTCCGTCTGTTTCCTGGCTTGTCAGCTCGCCCTTTACCGTAGAGAAATTCTCGGAAATTTCTTTTTCCATTGCCTTTACATAGGTTTTGAAATCCGAATGAATAAATTCAATGTCCGGGTATAGTTTCCGTGCGACACGGATTGCCTCGGTAATGTCCTTCTGCAATGGCTGATGGTCGCATCCGTTCATCATCAGAAGCTGATGTGTTGCCGCAAATCTTCTCGCATCGGCCAGTTTTTTGTCCCAGTAAACTTTTGCTTCTGCCTCATCCACCGGAATCTCCATCATACTTGGGCGTGAAGGAAGCTCCAGTTCGATCTGGGTATTCTTATCCAGATTCAGAAAAGATGCCAGTGAGAACATTGCCCGTTTCAAGGCGCTTGCCCTATTCTGCAATGTATTCTGTGCATTCACTTTATCCAGCTTTAAAGTCAACAGGTCCGCCTGTGAAATAGCGGCGATCCGGTGCCGTTGCTGTCCGATGCGGTACAAAGTATCCGTAGATGCGAGGTTTTCCTTTGCCAGTTTGTATTCCGCCTGCGCCATCGCCAGCGAAAAGAAATAATTCGTCGCCGTTTCCGAAACCTTTTCCACATTATAAAGAAATTCCTTTTTCACACGCTCGTATTTCAGCGGTTCGATCTTCCGGTCCCATTTGAAAGGATTATACCCGACCAGGCTCTGCGAATAACCGAGCCGTATCGGGACGCTGGTAAACTGCGTCGCACTATTATCCCCGAAATTACGCATATAGGCAAGGTTCGACTCCAGATAGAACGTACCTCCGGTCAGGTCCAGATTTTGACGGACACTTAATCCTCCATAGGCATAATATGACTGTTGCGTACGGTAGACATCCAGGTCCTGTCCCGAATCATAACGTTTCGTGATATCCCGGTTATATTGTGCCGGAGTAAGGTCCATTGTCAGACTCGGCAAACGGTTTGCCCGGTACGTCCGGTATTCCCAATAACCGGACAGATACATATTTTGTGTGCGGAATGACTCCAGCGAACTGTCGTTAGCTAAAGCGATAGTCTGGTTCAAGTCCAGCACCAGACGTTTCTGGGCATATACTGAAGAGAAACATATCCCCGATGCTGCCATCAATACAAAAAGAACGGATGATTTCTTCATAATTCAACATGTTTTTCATTTGGTTTGTGATTCCCGCTTTTTCCCCGATAGATAAACCAGTAAAGCAGCGGTATGATAAAGAGGCTGACCGCCGTACCGATGGACATCGTGCCTATCATGGCGATAGACAACGGCTTTTGCAGTTCCGATCCCATATCCGAGGAGAACAGCAACGGCACCATGGCAAAGATGGTCGTCAGCGAAGTCATGATAATCGGACGCAGACGCCTGCGGCCTGCTTCGTGAATAGCTTCCAGCAAAGGAACGCCTGCCTTGCGCAGTTCATTGATCGCATCCAGTTTCAGAATAGAGTCATTGATTACAATACCACAGGTCACAATCAGACCGATGGCAGACATCAGATTCAGCGTATGCCCGCATATCCAAAGCAAGAGTAAGGCAAATGCCACATCAATCGGGATTTCCGCCAGTACCAGCAACGGCTGCAGAAAACTCTCGAACTGTGCGGCAAGAATGAAATACATCAGCAGCAGTGAGATCAACAGAATCACGACCAGTTCATCCAGCATCTCCTTGTTGGAGAAGATACTGCCGGAGAAGCCCGTATCCCAGTCCCCTGTTTCCTCCGCCACCTGTTTCACTTCACGCATCAGCCGGTTCGCATCCTGCACGCCGTAAAAGTCGAACGGGACATACTCGCCGTTACGTCCGGAAGTAATACTTTTCAAGTCTTCGGCGGGAGCTACGTTGATCAATTCCCGAAGCGGGATAAAATCGACATTCCCACGGTTGTCCGGTTGCGTCTGCACCAGTGTTTCCTGCAACACCTCGTTCACAGTCTTTTCATCCCCGGCAATGTTGATCGGCAAATACTGCTGATAAGAGTGCAGCATCGTCACACTGTTTTCCCGGAAAGCCGTTTTCAGTACCCGATACAGTTCGTTGTAGGAAACACGGTAGAGCAAGAGTTTCTCTTTGCTGATACTCAGATTCAACTGGTTTTCGAAGGCGATACCTGTCGGATTGATTCCGGTTTTTCGTCCCAGTTCCTGTTCAACGCTACGGATTGCTTCCGCTTTGGGGGCTTCCGCTTTATTACGGGTGTAAAATTCCGCCACCACATCCGGTTCACCCGTCACAAAGAGTTTCTCAAATACCGTTTCCGGCGGAGAGAAAGAAATGACAGAGAGCGGATAACGTTCCTTCAGTTTCCGGTATACCGCCTGTTCCAAAGAGGCAATAGCATTGGAAGTCTCCGTACGGAAATAAAGTTCCGCTTCGGAAGAAGACAGTTCCCTTTCCCGATTGAGGATGAAGTCCTGTCTGCCGATAGAGGCTGTTTGCTCCAGTACTTCATCTTTCAGTTCCTTGAAAAGTTCATCCACCCGTCGTTTGTTTTCATCCACATGGATATTCTCATTCCATTCTATCCGGGCGATCAGTTCATTTTCCTCGATATCGGGCATCCGTTCTTTGTCTATAAAGAAAAAGAAGAATACGCAAAGCGGAATGGAAATCACACAGAACAGTACACTGAACGTTTTATGGCGAAATACCCAGTCAACACCCGCATCATAGAAGCGGTCCAGCGTGTGATCCTTGATCGGGTTATTAAATTTGAAAGAAAGCCACTTCCATTTCCGGGTGCGGACACCTGTCCGGTAAACCAGCAGATAAAGTACGGGAAGCAGCATGATACCGGTGAGATAAGACACCATCAGTCCTACAGTGACAGAAAAAGCCTGATCAAAGAAAATAGCGCCTGCAATACCGCTCATAAAAATCAGCGGGGCAAAGACAGCAATAGTCGTCAGAGAAGAGCTCAGCATGGGGGTGACCACTTCACTGGTTCCCGTCACACAGGCACGGCGCAAGGAGTATCCCCGTTCACGGTATTGCGATATATTCTCAGTCACAATAATCGAACTGTCAATCATCATTCCCAATGCCAGGATCAATCCGGCAAGAGAAATGATATTGAGAGACATATTGCAAAGGTAGAAAAAGACAAAGCTGATCACGATGGACACCACCATACTGAGTCCGATAACCAAAGGAGACTTTACATCTCCCAGAAACAGAACCGCTACCAGACAAATAAAGAGAAAACCCAGGGAGAGATTCTGTTGCAGATTAGAGATGGTGTAGTCCAGCAGTTCCGTCTGATTACGGCTGATGCTGAAATCGATCTCCGGGTATACTAACTGAAAATAGGTCATCGTGCCTACCAGCGCCTGCTTCATCTTATCCATGTTCTCATCCGCCTGTTTGATGACGGCAAGGCTCACCGCCCGTTTGCCATTGGACAGGGATACTCCTTTTTCCTTTACAGGTACGACGCTTACTTTGCAGAAGTCTTTTAACTGTACGATGCGGTCGCCCTTACGCAGATAGATATTTTCCACATCCTCCGCTGTACGCAGCAATGTCGAGAATTTAATATTGTATTCATAATACCCGTCACGCACTGTCATGCTGCCCGGTTCCACATTATTAGAAGATAAAGCCGATTCGATATCTCCAATGGAGAGTCCCATCATGGCGAGCTTGTCCTTGTCGGGTACAATTTGTACCTGTCGTTCCAAAATTCCGGTCACGTCCTCCATGGCAACTTCTTCAAGCTGCTCTATCCTGCGCTTGATGACAGACTCGGCAAACTCACACAATTCAAGGAAGGAGTGCTGTTCCGTAGCTCCGTAAGCACTGTCATTCTTCAGTGTCAGATTCAGATAGAATACGGGAATATCCGTTGCACTCGCTTTGATTACCTTCGGGCGTTCCGCTTCTTTCGGAAGATAGTTCATGGCGGCATCTATCTTCTCATTTACCTCGATAAAGGCAAGGTCGGTATTCGTTCCATATTCAAATGACAAACGGATAATGCCCGCCCCGTCTCTCGATTCACTATGAATATCCTTCAGGGTAGAGACCTGAATCAGCTGCCCCCGCAAAGGTTTGACAATCGTGTTTTCCAATTCCCGGGCAGAGGTATTGGCAGACGCCACCTGTACCGTAATCTCAGGAATAGCGATATTGGGAAGCAGCGATATAGGCAGCGTAGAGTACGTCACCAGTCCGATGATGAAACAGGCGGTAAAGGCCATCAATACGGCAATAGGGCGCTGAATTAAGAATTTTATCATAGATTCATTATTTAATTCTTAATTCTTCATTTAACATAGACTTCCGCCTCATGCGCCAGATTCAGATTTCCGGTGACAATCACCGTATCTCCTTCCAGCAGACCATCCTCAATGCCTTTCTGCGACTTGTCGGAGACGACACATTCTGTCGCATTCTCCAGTCCCGTATTCACATAATTCCACATTGCCTTGCCGTCTTTCAGGGTAAATACCACTTGTTTGCCGGAACGCAATACAACGGCGCTCTTCGGAATAACCAGCCGCTCTCCCAGCGAACGGCGGACACTTACCCTTACATTCATTCCGCTGAACAGTTTTCCTCCCGCATTTACCAATGCTTTCACTTTCACCATGCCGTTGGCATCTACCAATGGATTTATCTCTGATACACTGCCTTCAAACGCATCTCCTCCGGCATAAGGAGTAATTACCACTTTATCTCCCATCCTGATAAAAGCAAGTTCATTTTCCAGCACTGTGAAATCAGCTTCCATTCCTTTGGAATCGATAATAGTACAGAATGCTTCAGAAGTATTTGCCGGATTATAAGGCTTCGAAAATAAATTGGCTACCACACCGTCAAAAGGAGCAATCAACGTAGCATGCTCCATCTCTCTTTTCGCCAGTTCATACTGGGATTTCGACTGTTCATACCCGCTTTTTACTTTGGCGATTTTCATTGTTTCGGCAGGGACTTTACTAAAGTCGTCAGGAGAATATCCCTGCCCGATCAGTACGTCTTTCAATTCCAGTTCGGCTTTCAGCAAAGCATCTTCCGACTGGGATAATTTCTGTTCCAGGCGGAATTTATCCAGATCAGCCAGTTTCTGCCCTTTCTGTACACGGTCGCCATTCTTCACATAGATATGAGCGATGACTTCACCGGTTTCAAAACGCAGATCGGCTTTGCCACGGGCACTGATTTTGCCGTTACTCACCAGTTCGTGATTAAAGTCACGCTTCTTCAATATCTGAACAGCTACTTCATTCTTCGTATCCGGAAGGACTGTGGAGACGCCTTTCTCCGATTCATCTGCAGTATTCTTCTTGTCGGAACAAGAGAGCGTCATCATACATGCAAGGCACAATAAAATCCATGTAGAATTATTTTTCATCGTATTTATTGGTTTGTTTATTCTAATTATCTCACATATAAATTCTTATATATTGTATGTAAATCTGTATCATGTTTGCCAAATTTAGACAAAAATATCTATTAATCAAGTTTGTACAGTCATTTTTTTTCTTCACCCATTTATTTTAGTAGTTTTACTTCTTCTCTCATCTCCCTTATCGCTGTCGATTGTACTTTTGGTTCCTTTGTCAATACAATCTGAACCGCCTGTTTTAATTTCTCCGGGTGCCGATATTCCGGTTCCGCATAAAGCTTTGCCAACAAGTAATATGGATAAATTCGTCCCGGAAGCCGATGAGTAGATCGTATGAAATACTCTTCAGCCTTTTCATATTTTCCTATAGCCTGATAATTCTTTCCTATTATGTTCAAAATCATAGGATCGCAACTATGTGCCATTGCCTCTTTCAAAATTGCTGTAGAACTATTATATTCTTTCAACTTATGTAAAGAATGTCCATATTCAAACAAAAATGCTCCCCTATCATTCAATTCCGGATAAATTTTCTCATACCCTTCTTTGGCTAAACGAAATGCGCCTATATTATAGTGCATTTTATACCTAAACCATTCTTCACAAGCATTATACTGATTATATTTCCAATAGTAACTTCCCAATAAAGCAATCATTATAATAAAGAACAATATTTGTAACCGTGAAGAACCCACTACACAAGCAGCCAATAAAAAATAGAATGCTATAGCAAATCCGGGTATTTGCATTGGATAAGATGAAAATGCAAATACTAAAACAGAAATCAAACCAGCACATGCACTTAGTCTTTTCTCTGTTATTCCTATCCAAAGGCAAAAAACAATAATCAATAACACAACCAATAGAAATAAGACTCCATATTCTACAGCTATTTGCAGATATTCATTAAAAGCGTATTCAGGACTTCCAGCTACTAATTCTTCTGTAGATGTAAACTCTTTTTGGGAGAAATATTTTTCCTGAGCCATTCCATAAGCCGATGCAAAGTTTCCAGTACCATGTCCAAGGAGAGGTTTTTCCACAATAGCCATAACACTCACTTTCCAAATTAACAGACGTCCATTAGCCGAATCTACTTTTAATTGAAAAAGAGCATAACCAACTATTATCAATACCATTCCCCCGGCAATAATAGCCGGAAATACTCTTTTCTTATATTTTCGGCCTATCTTCCTTAAACTAGTTCCCCATGAACGATATGTAGCATATACCCATATCCCAGAAATTGCAACAGCCATCCATGCCGAACGGCTCATACCTGCCGGTAAAACACAAAGAATTAACAGCAAGACTCCTAAAGCCACACAATATTTACTTTGCTCGATCCAAGTACGTTTCTTCACCTTTTTTAGATTCAACCATTCACTCAAACAAATAGGAAATACCATTGCTAAGTATCCGGAATAAGGCCCCGGATTGTAGAAAGAACCTGTAAGCGCATATAATGAATGATTAGAAACAGCTAAACCGTATATCTGCCTTAATCCCCAAACAGCTTCAACCCCACCTAATATAATAAGAGACCAAACGACTGATAAATAAAAAGTATTTCCCTTTTTATCTAAACATAAAGAAATAAGACTACATATTACAAATACAATAGTCACACGCCCCAAATATAGCTTCTGATATGCCATATCTCCAACCGCAATAGTATAAGATGAAACAGTCACAACACTTAAAAGCGCAATGACTCCAAACAGCATTAATAAATGAACGATATATTTATTCTGTAATAACATCTTCTATCATCTCCCATCTTTATTTGATCTTCATTAAAATCCGTTCCCAACGTATCTGATCGGTATATTTTTCTTTTGAGTTCCAAATACGGGTAGCTTTACCTACAATATATTCTTCCGACAACATTCCCCAATAACGGGAATCTTGTGAATTCGCCAAATTATCACCAGATACAAAATAATAGTTCTTTTCAAAACGGTATTGATGAATAAGGCTATCACCAATAAGCACCTATCCTTCTTTTAGTTCTATTTTTTCTTTTGTTCCCATGCGATCAGTTGTCTATATAAAAAATATAAGATTAATTGAATCTAATCCCTCTATTATCTCCTTCTAGCTAATAATTGTAATCCACAAATATGTACCACATTACATCGGCATAATTCAATATAGAGTAGGTAAATCATTCTCTTGTATAATTTGTCCTCAAAGCCATATATCGAAACGGCAGGTTCGAAGCTCGTTATCAGGTTTTTATGATACCTAAAGTCCCTTCCACTAGAACAGAGGACGGGTCTGTAACTTGTATCCCTATGCCATTTCTCAATTTTTTATTAAAGCAGAACGACTGTACAAATCAACTCTCTTCCTATACAATATTTTGACGTTTACTCAAGAATGGCACATTTCTTTAAAATCAAAGGGACGTTGTTTTGAAGAAACGTGCCATTTTTGAGTCTATGTCAGTACAATTCAATGTTAATAAATCGTAAAATCACCTCCATCATTTCGAAAAGAATGTAAACTAATCATCAATAGAAAGACATTTCTTAATAAAGTCATCTAATTGTTTTTTATCTTGTGATATTTCGAATATACACGCATCTCTTATTCGACAATTATTATCAACAATTATCATAACAGGAGTCGGTATATACCTCAATTCTTTTCTTATTAAATCATTCTTGTCTTTATAAATAAACCCTCTATATGAATTCCTTTTTTGAGTAGACGTAACTTCATGAAACATACTTACAATTACTTTTACATATTCTCTTTTTTTACTATTATCAATGAGGTTTACTATTTCAAAGCCTTTATCTATGCATGTCTCACAGTCATAATAATTAAAAATATATACAATTACACACTTTTCAGTCTCCCCCACTACAGAATCCAAAGAAAGAATTTGCCTCCCTTTCAGCCTATCAACATCCTGATTCAACAAAGATGAAATATTTTGCTCTACCATTTTATTTTTTTTATTGCTATTACAATTAGGAAACAAACAAAGAAAAAAACTAAAAAGGCATATTAATCTTATATATTTCCATAGCACACTGCTCATAATTCATTGCATAAATATAATTTTCATTAGCACAAATCGTATTATATATTTTACCAGGCAAACGACAAACATAAGATGGGGTTAAAGCCGAGTCTAGAACAAGAATAGTATTTACTTCATATCCTTTTTCCCAAGTAGCACACAACAAATATAATTTATCTTTATTCCAATAAGCATCGCATAAATATGTAAAAAAGCTTCTAGAAGATATATTTTTCTGCTTTATATAAGATAGATTATTTTTAATAATATTAATATCTGAGAGATCACATGAAGCAAGTAGTCTATTTTCATGCAAATCATATTTTTCTATTACAGGATAACTTGGACATATAGCATACAAACAATCTTCACCTTTTACTAGATGGCGTTGATTACGTAATATATTCATATCTGTATGTTCAGTTATAGAAAATACCTCCCCACAAAATTGTATGTCGCCACTATTTATACGGTCCCAATTTCTTTCAGTCTTAACATAACATGAACTATCAGTCATTGTTGTTGCATAAATAGTGTCATTTTCTATAAAGAAACGAAATTCATTACATGTTGGAACCGATACTGATTCTATGAATCCCTTCCCATCATAAAATTTCAAAGCCATTGAACCAGCATCTAAGATGCCAATAGTATCCTTCTGTACATAAAATCCTGTTGGCGATACCACTTCTTTAGGGCCTTCTCCAAATTTGCCAACAGTATAGAAAGTATCTTTATCAATATCCAGAATAGCGACATCAGCCCTTGACGGATCAAACATATAAAGTTTACCATCCTCAAAATATAAGCATGAAATACTCTTAAAAAAAGTTGAATCAGGATAAGTTCTAAAAGAGGAAAATAGAGAACATTCAAGTTCCATTAAGTTTCTTTCCTCTTTGCAACTCATGATATTAAACACAAATAAAAGAGTACAAATACACAATATAATCAGCCTCATTTTTCTATTTATTTAGCAATATGTTTTCAATCCGTCACATTCAACCCATCGCTTCTCTTTTATTATGATAGTGCCACTCTTATCAATCCCTCGATGACATTTTTCAGTCCCCGTACACTTAACTTCACCGTCTCTTTGGCCCGACGAATTTATACAGTCATAACTAATAGAGCATGTAGCTGTTCCGGTCTCAGGAGTTCCCAAAGCTTCAATATTAACTATATCCATTAAACTAAAAAGAGAATTAGTCGAGCTTTTGCTACAATAAGCCCATGAATACACACTAAAAACAGCAACACAAATAGCTAGCAATACATTTACTTTTTTCATAACACTAATTTTTAAATAATAACTATAATATAAATACATATTTTTCAATAAAAAAACAGGATTCAATAAACTTTTCATCCAATCAATACGATTGAAAAAACAACAAAATAGGAAAATTCTTATAAGCCTCTCTGACATTTCATCAGAGTGACACAATATTAGCATATTCTATTTTCCATAATTTATTATATTTCCATCCATTATTTATTTCTAAATCTTAGCCAATTCTCTTCATTATCCTTTTCCAACGCACATTCTCTGTATACCTTTCTTTTGAATACCAAACCCAGGTAGCTTTACCTACAATATATTCTTCTGGCAACATGCCCCAATATCTGGAATCCTGCGAATTAGCCATATTATCCCCCGATACAAAATAATAGTTCTTTTTAAAGCAATACTGATGAATAAGACTATCACCAATAAACACCTGTCCTTGTTTTAGTTCTATTTTTTTCTTTTGCTCCCATGCGATCAGTTGTCTGTATAAAAGATAAGTAGTATGGTTCATTATTACAATCTGATCCTTTTGTGGGATAGGCAATGGCCCGAACTCTCGAATATTCCATCCTAGCCTTTGATCATAAGGAAATGTTCCTACTACGATTCCTTGTTTTTCCGGTTGCTGTAGTCCGGCAAGATATTGCTGAGCTTCATAATTTCCCAACTGTTCGCGACATCCACGCACTTTATAAAATCCTCCTCTGATTTCCAATGTATCCCCAGGCAAAGCTATACAACGTTTCACATAATACTGCATTACGTTCATCCGGATGCTATCCCACCGATTCATCTGATAAGGAAAATTAAAAACCAGTACATCATTTCTTTTAAAATGCCCCAATCCCGGCATCCGGTAAATAGTAACATCTTTGTTATCCAAAGCAGCAAACACATTAAACAATCTGGCTCCTTTTATCATTTTATTAACCAATATTCTATCTCCATCTTTTAATGCAGGTCCCATAGAATCTGATGGAATTTTAAACGATGTGAAACAGAATAACTGTACCAAGAACAAAATTACTATCATGCAGAATATCATGAATATTGAATTCTCTATTATTGCTAGAAATTTCTTCACTTTATTCATATGCATCTTTTAGTTGAATCAATTTATGATAAGCCATCAATCCCAGCACACATTTCACACGTTTGTCATTTGCATCTAATAACTCAATAGAAGGAAGAACTTCACCTTTCATCTTTTCTTCCAGATAATTTGCCCACAAACACAAATGACTCCAATGCAATTCAGCATAACTGAAATCTTGTTCTGCCTCCACAATAGCAACCATCATCATCAACATATTTGCAGCAGCCTCTTCAGCACAATTATCCACTTTTATTTGTTTGCTTGCAACCGGATATAATCCAATATCGTAAGGCGGATATTTTCTTTTCCAATGTTTATCTTCACAATATTCAAATATTGGATTTAATAAACTTTTCATCCAATCAACACGATTAAAAAATAACAAAGCAGGAAAATTCCTATAAGCATCTCTAACATTACCCAAAGTATCTCCGAAGCAGAATGACTTATTATCCGAAGATAACACAAACCTATGGGAAGAAATAAAATTACGATATGAAGGAAGAATCTGTTCTGCAAATGTCTTATCACCCACTTGAAATGCTTTATTATTCCACAGATTATCCAAATTATTACATTCTTCCTTAAGTTTCTGATACCTGTTTCCGACAGCCTTCATTAATTCTTTAACCTCTCCTTTTCCATTGTCATTCCAAAGAGGTTGTAAAAGCTCACCAACATAATGTATCCTCTGCCCTTCTCCGTATCCTATTAACAATATGCCTTTATTTCCATTTTCTGCACACAACTTTTGAGACAGAACAACATGACTATCATCGCATGAAAACGATGTTCCATCCGCCGTCATACCTAAATTTAAACTATCAGACTTGACAAACCGCCACTCTTGTTCAACCCAACTATCAATCTTCCTCCTACCAAACATCCATTCCATATCCACATCGAACAAAATTTCCACTGTATGCTCCTTTTTATCTTCTGCATGAACTTGATAGGAAAGGAAACCGACAGGCCATCCTGTCATATTCCACTTCTCTGACAAAGAAGGTGAAACAAAATCAATCTGAAGTTCTACATCCCCACATTGAAATACATAATGAGTTTGAGTAGCTTGTACATCTATTTGCTTCAATAGGGCCATATCTGCTTCACTATAAGTTTTATTTTCAATATACAGACCAAAATCTAACAACGCAGGACCTCCTGTGTTACGTCCATAAGCTGCCAAAACATTTGTTCCATTACCAATATGAGCAATAGCTTCATCTGTTAAACGTCCACATTTCGTTTGATATGTTATTCCTTTTTCAAATAAAAAATCTCCATTCCAAAAAAGTTTTATCTGATCATCGCAAATATAACAGACGTAAATTTTATGCCCTTCCAAAGCATCTTTATTATCAATCTTAATATGCCTGCGGACATATATATTTTCCGCCCCCCAAGCGGTACGAATCTTAGAATTTCCTTTTACAGGTCCAAAAGCAGCATTTCCTTCTTCCCAAAAAGAATCATCATATTCCTTTTGCTCCCACCCTTTTCCAGGA
>OGLM01002639.1_pt1 | contig 15986 bp, 8 predicted proteins | sample 1572531 | NCBI WGS metagenome assembly OGLM01 (sample SAMEA2581909, study PRJEB24529) | metagenome | biome: Human gut stool | place: China | collected 2011 | reverse complement strand
GGGGACTGAACGGATATCACCGGAAATGCTGAACGGGTATCCGCCGGAATATGCAGCTATAACTAGATAGAAATAATGTTAGCCCTATCAAAATATATTTTCTACAATGATAGGGTCAATTTTTCCATGAAAGAAAGCATTAGATTAAAATTTCCAATGAGACATTGGAATCTACAAATTATCACATAATAAGTTAAGACATCATTTTGAATATTTATTCAATTTAATCAGATAATTCAAGCCATTTTCATTTACTTCATTTTTACTTATTTTATATTCATGATAAGTTTCTAAACTTATTAACCCCAAAGACAACATAAGTGAATATTTTAGTGGAATACTTGCAATAAAAGAACCAATCATCGGTATGTAAGTATTAATGTCTTTAGCTTTATCCACAAAGGATAAAAATGTTCGTCCTTTTAAGGATTTAATTTTTTGCCGGAGATCTTTGTATGGTTTCTCAATTTCCTGCTTAAATATAATATCATACTCATTTGAAGATATTGTATTTATGTCTTGATTCTTATATTTAAACTCAATAGAATGGATTACATCTGAAAATTGTGCTAATTCATCCTTCAATTTAATTTTTAGTTCAAGAATATCTTCGAAATTTAACATATCAACTGATGGTAAAGACATATTAATTGCATTTTCAATCAGTTTACCCGATTCAAATTGTGGCTTTATTTGGGTATTTAATGATATATACTTATTAAAAAGATAATCTAAATTAATGCTAGAATTCAAACACTTCTTGCCTTCAATGAGTAATTTTACACTTCCTTTTAACTTAAACGCATAGAAATACCACAATAAATCTAATGGGACCTTTTTATTATCTCTAAATGTATATTGAACAATATTTTTTATCTCATCTGAAATAATAATATTATCTCCATCTTTAGGGAATAGATAATCCCATTCATCATTAATAAGTTTACTAATTGACTTTGCATATATTGAATCAAATTCATCATCTTCTTTACCTTCCTTTCTTTTTATAATTTCTAATACACCTTCCTCTAATAAATATTTATAATCGTGCTCAAAATTGGAAGGTAAAAAAGGTATCCCTTTAACATAAGGTTCATTTGTTTTGGGATTTAACTCAATAGTATAAACAATGTCGTGCACTATACTTATTTTATCGTAATATAAAGATAAAAACTTTATCTCATTTATTGTTTCTTGAGTAATTACTGAATTAAGATATATGTGATCCATGACTTTTTGACGATTTTCCAGATACAAAAATACGAGAAAATTCTTATACAAGAAGTTATTCTATATAATATTGAACTAATTCGCAATTTATATTGCAAATAGTCCTATTGAAATGATGGAAAATAGATAGGCTTTCTTATCTTTGCATGGAACGAAAGAAAATCCTTATGGAAAAAGAAAAAGACATAAACCGTATCAAGGTTGTGCTTGTGGAGAAAAAGCGAACCAATAAATGGCTAGCTAAGCAATTGGAGAAAGATCCTGCTACTGTATCCAAATGGTGCACAAACACTTCCCAACCAAGTCTTGAAACATTATTAAGAATATCTCAAATATTAGAAGTCGATATTCGAGAACTATTAATAAGCTCAAAACAATAGAACGATTATATACAAATGAATATATTAGATATATACAAAGAACTAAAACGAAGCTATAAAGATTATATCGGTAGTTTCGTTTCCATAAAAGACAAACGGATAAGAAAAGAGGTTAGTGAGGCCATTCAAAGCGAAAAATTGTGGCCGGATGCCTTAATTCAGTTTAATCCTAATTTTGCGTCTGGAATCAATGTAAGTCAAATGATCAAAAATGGCTTCCCTATTCATAAAGATTTAGGATTATTTTTTAAGAATCCCTTCTATAAACACCAACAGGAGGCGATAGAATTAGGATGTCAAGATAAAGAATTTATTGTAACCTCAGGTACAGGTTCGGGCAAATCTCGTACATTTATGGCTACCATCTTCAATTATATACTACAACATCAAGAGGATTCTATCAATAAAACAATAGCCATTATTGTATATCCTATGAATGCGCTCATCAACTCTCAATCCGAAGAGCTGGCTCGATATCGTCAACAGTATGAAAGTGCAACAGGAAAAGAATGCCCGTTTACTTTTGCCAAATATACAGGACAAGAAGATTCACAAGTTCGAGAACGCATACAAACTACGCCTCCCAACATCATATTAACCAACTATATGATGCTGGAACTTTTAATGACTCGCGCTGGTGATGAAAAACGGCTCAGAGATTGTTTCCTTGAGAATCTTCATTATTTGATATTTGACGAATTGCACACCTATCGTGGTATGCAAGGTAGTGATGTCTCATTTTTGATTAGGCGAATAAAGGCACAAGCTAAAAAGCCTGTGTTATGTTTTGGAACATCTGCCACAATGGTTGCAGATGATAAACTTAGCTATAAAGAACAGCGTCAAAAGGTTGCAGAAGTTGCTTCTTGTATTTTTGGCAGTTCCTATAATATTAATCAAGTTGTAGATGAGACTTTGAAGGTTGGCTTATCCAATACTAATTATTCTAAAGAGGATATACTAGCAGCTATAAATTCTCCTATTCAATCAGATTTAAATGCTGATATGCTCCGCAATCATCCTACAGCCAATTGGATTGAGCAGAACATTGCGCTGCGCTTTGACAAACAGGAACAAAAGTACTTCAGAGGAGCTCCTTGTTCTATTAAGAAAATAGCTGAACAATTACATAATTATATTGATAAAAAAGTCTCAATAGATATTTGTATTCAGCACATTATTGATATATTAAACTGGTGTAATGATATTAATATTAATCAAGGGGCTAATCTATTACCTTATAAAATCCATCAATTTATTCCTCAGACCGGCAATGTATATGCAACATTAGGAAATCCTGAAAACCGTTACATTACAGTTGATGAAAAATTATATTGTGAAGAATTGTCTGATAATGAGCATAAAGTACAATATTATCCTATCATGTTCAGTCGTTTAAGCGGACATGAATTGTATTCTGTAAAAATTATAAACGACACTCTTCTCCCCAGAAATTACGATGAGCGTAATGAATTAGATGAAGAAGAGCAAGAATTTACTATAAATAACGGTTATATTATCGTTCCCCACAAGAATGAATCTGTTGAAGATTTCTTACTAAATCCAAATTCAGATGATATTCCAGAGGACTGGTACACTATAGATAAAAATGGGAATCGAAAATTTAAGAAAACTTATTTAGATCGTTTCCCAAAAAGAGTTTATTTTACAATATATGGGAACCTTTCAGAAGTTCAAGATGTTAATAATGAGTGTATTGAAGGAATATATGTGCCAAGTCCACTGAAGTATGATCCAACGGCAAAAGCTATCTATTCAGGATCAAGTAAAGAATGGTCTAAGTTATCAAAAATTGGTAGTGAAGGTAGAAGCACAGCAACAACCGTACTTTCATATGAGAATGTCATAAAAATGAGAAATGCAAATGTAGAACCTGCAGACTGTAAAGTCATGACTTTTGTAGATGCTCGTCAGGATGCTGCCCTACAATCTGGCCATTTTAATGATTTTATACGTATAGGTAAAATACGCTCTGCCATTTGGAATGCTGTAAAAGAAGCAGATGAGCCTATTGGTAGTGATAGAATTGCTAGACTCGTATTTAAGCACCTTCATCTTTCTCATAACGATTATTTCCGATTCCCCAATTGGACTGGAGGGCGTGCAAAGAAAGTAGAAAATGTAATGGAAAGATATTTAGGAACTATCATCTACGATGATCTGGCTGGAAACTGGCAAGTAAACATGCCCAATCTTGAAGAATGTGCACTATTGAAGATTAATTATGAATATCTCCATGACGAAATTACAGGTGAAAATGGTTGCGACCGTCTCTATGATATACCTGAACTAGACGGATTATCTGATGAAAATAAGGAACGCTTCATCACCCAAATATTGGATTATATGCGTCACAAATTGTGCATATATTCTGATGATAGAACAGAAGAGGCTGCAAAAGACATAGAGAAACAAGTTAGAGAAAATCTAAAAAGTCCATGGACATTAGACGATAACGACAGAATTACTGCCTCACATGCATTATGCTTTGTAAAACCACAGAATAAGCGCAAGGCTTTTGGAAAAGAGGTCGCTGGCTATCGCTCTAAATTGGCATTTTTTGTTCGCGATTTCTTGAATATAAATGGAGGTACTGCAACAATCCGTAATTCAGAAGATTATGTTTCCTATATGCAATCTTTATTTGCTGCATTGGGTAATTACATTCAAGAAAATGACGGAGCTTACCAATTATTTTATTCATGCATTTTATGGGAAAAAGGTGATGAAAAAAATGTGAGAACAGATCTTACAAGAATTAGGACTATTGGGGATGAAATTGTTTATACCCCTAATAAATATTTTCAGAACTTCTATAAAAATATTCCGCTTTCCAATATAAATTTGGAAGCGAAAGATCATACAGGTCAGGTTCCTAAAGATGAACGTGAAAAACGAGAACAGCAATTCCGTAATGGAGAGTTTCCTGTACTATACTGTTCACCTACCATGGAACTTGGTATTGACATTAAAGACCTATCTATAGTGGGTATGCGCAATGTTCCACCTACTCCAGCAAATTATACTCAACGTGCTGGTCGTGCAGGACGTAGCGGTCAAGCAGCTTTAATCTATACTTACTGCCGTACACGTAACTCACACGAAAATTATTATCTTCGTCATCCTGAAAAGATGGTGAGTGGTGAGGTAAAAGCACCACGTATGGAATTGGTTAACGAAGAATTATTCTCGACCCATTTGCATTCTACTATATTATCCATATGCCCCATTCCTCAATTATCTAACGGGATTGCAGATTTGGTTGATTATAGTAATGCAAATAACATCACGTTAAAACCCGAAGTTGTTCATCATCTCCAACTTTCAAAAGAACGAAAACAAGAGATTAAAGCCATTTTTAAGCAAGCTATATCAGACTATTATTTGTCTAGTAGAATCGACAAAGAAATGCCATATTGGTTCTCTGACAGTTGGATGGACTGGATTTTGGATAGTTATTTATATGATTTTGACAAAGCTCTCAACCGCTGGCGTAGCTTATATAAATTAGCTCAACAGCAGATTGAAGAAGCACAAACTGTTACCAGAAATAATATATATGGTGAGAATTCCAAGGAAAAGAAAGAGGCACTATTAAAGGAAAGACGAGGAATCGAGCTTCGCGATATGCTTCTCGGACAAAATCAAGGGAAAAATGCGGAAGAGAACGAATTCTACCCTTACAGATATTTTGCCAGCGAAGGATTCTTGCCAGGATATAATTTTACAAAATTACCTCAGAGAGCTTTACTGCAATATAAAAATAGCGATAAGGTAGAATATCTTAGCCGGGCAAAATCGTTGGCATTAACAGAATTTGGTCCTCAAAATATCATCTACAATGATGGTGGCAAATTCCGTGTATCTCGCATGATGTTAACGGGAGAAGTAACGCCTAACAAATTTTTCTACAATCCCAAAACGGGAGTAATTTACAAAAATCAAGAGAATGCTTCACATCATACAGATATAATCACAGGAGAGAGTCTTGATGGTGTCTCTAAAATGATACCAGGCTATTGTATACAATTACAAGACATGGTAGCACAAGAAAGCGAAAAAATTACGTGTCAGGAAGAAGAACGAAGTCGAAAATTCTATCAATTAAAAACCTATTTCTCTTCAGATGATACTCGTGCAATAAGCATGTGCGAACTAAAGACTAATAATGGAACTCATTTAGCCAATATTCGTTACATCCCCTCATGCCGCTTGACTTATATTCTGGAATCAAAAAATGACGACAATGCAAATGGCTTTGCCTTTGATACAAAAACAGGTGATTGGATTAGTGCAGAACGTATGGCAATTCATATGCAAAAACAACAACAGCATCCGGAAGAGCCAAACAGTATCAAGTACGTCAAGTTATTTACAGAGACAACTGCAAATGCTATTTATATTCAGCCTCTTGATACGCTTGCTTTATCAGATAAAGGAGCTGTTCGTACATTCTTGTATGCATTTAAGCAAGCAATAGAAGATGTCTTTCAAATAGAAGGTAGTGAAATAGGAGCCGATGTAATGGGAGATGAAAAAGTCCCCAATCTTCTCATTTACGAAAATGCAGAAGGTTCATTAGGTGTACTGGAACGCTTAGTATTAGAGCCTGCATCTTATCACGCAGTAGTAAAACGAGCTTATGAAATCTGTTATGGAAGAACTACACCACTCTCTGAGGAAGAGCGTGCCAAATTAATTCCTGCAGATTATACTAATTTGCTTAATTACTACAATCAGCCATATCATCAACTTATTGATATTAGAAAAATATATAATACATTATCTATCATGATGAATGCTGATATAGAAGTGCGCAATGCTGGCCAACTTCAAAGCTACGATAAACAGTATGAGGAACTCGAAGCAACCCGTGACCATAATAGCAGCACAGAATACGAATTCTTAAAATATTTATATGAGCATAAGCTTCGTCTACCAGATAAAGCCCAGCCAATGTTTCCAGAAAAATATTATGTGCAACCAGACTTCATATATGGTGATAGAATCGTGGTATTTTGTGATGGTACACCCCATGATTTACCAGAAGTGCAGGAAGATGATAGAAAGAAAAGAGAAGTGCTTGAAGATGCCGGCTATGTAGTCATCGTTTGGTACTACAAAACGCCATTGGCAGAGTTCGTATCTGCACATTCAGACATATTTACTCCAATAAGTTAATTGAGATGGAATATAAAACAGGAACACTTGTTGAATTTCGCTCACGTCCATGGGTGGTTCAACAGTCATCAGATAAAGATATATTAATTATAAAACCTTTAGGTGGTACAGATGCCGAAGTTATCGGTCTGTATAAGCCATTATATAAAGACCAACTAAATTCAATGGTCTGCTCATATGATTTTCGCAAGCCCTCATCTGATGATGTGGGAGCGAATAGTTATCCTGAGGCAGCACGTATTCTTTATAATGCGTGCCGATTATCATTTCGTGACATAGCAGGACCATTCCATTGTTTAGGACGACTTTCTTTTGAACCTCGCCCCTACCAAATGGTTCCCCTCATATTGGCCCTGAAACACCAAGTTATACGTTTGCTGATTTCAGATGATGTAGGTATAGGTAAGACTTTGGAATCTTTATTAATTGCTAAAGAACTTTTGGATCGCAAAGAGATTCAACGTTTTGCTATTATATGTTTGCCACACCTATGCGAGCAATGGCAGAATGAAATTCGCGATAAATTTGGGCTGGAAGCCGAAATTATCCGCTCCAGCACAATAAGCCGTTTGGAAAAGAATATGCGTGCCAATCAAAATGTGTTCCGCGATATACCCTTCCAAATCATTTCTATAGACTATATTAAGTCTTCAGACCGAAAGCCAATGTTTCTACAACATTGTCCGGAATTTATCATAGTGGACGAAGCACATACTTGCGCTAAGCCCAAAGGTGCCAACAAGAGTCAGCAGCTACGCCATGCTTTACTTTCTGATTTGTCTAAATCAGAAAGGCATCTAGTACTTCTTACTGCAACTCCTCATAGTGGAAATAATGAGGAATTTCAATCACTTATCGGGCTCTTAAAACCTGAGTTTGAACATTTCACATTGGAAGATGCTCGCCAACGTGAAGAACTGTCACATTATTTTATCCAACGCCGTCGTGCAGATGTTAAACCTTATGTAGGAAATGATATGATATTTCCTACTCGCGTTCAATTTGATGCCAAATATGAATTAAGTGCTCAGTACCATGCTCTCCTTATGAACATTATAGACTATGTACGTGAAGGTGTCAAAGCTGCACGTTCTTTAGGTAAAATAAAACAGCGCTATATTTACTGGGATCTATTGGCCCTTATCAGAGGTGTGATGTCAAGTCCAGATGCAGGTATTAGCATGCTACAGAACAAAATAAACAAACGCTCTAATGATTCTGAAAATGTAGCAGAAGATAACGACAAGATTTATAAATTTAATGATGCATTAAAAGATGAGCTTTTCAATGATGATGTAATTCCTGAATCATACGAGGAATCATCAAATAGTGAGAAGAACAAGTTCCGTTCATTCATTTCAATCCTTCGAGAAATCAAAGGAAAGGGACAAGATAGCAAAGTTACAGAATTGGCAAAGAATGTTGAATTTGCTTTAAATTCTGGATATGCTCCAATAGTCTTTTGTCAATATATACAGACAGCAGAATATTGTAAAGACTATATAGCCAAACATTTATCTGGCAATAAAAAATACAAAGATGTATCGGTTGAAGTGATAACCAGTCGACTTACGGATGAAGACCGTAAAATAAAGATTGAAGAATTAGCTAAAGCACCTCGCCATGTATTAGTATGTACTGATTGTCTTTCAGAAGGAGTAAATCTTCAAACGGGTTTTAATTGTGTTATTCATTATGATTTACCATGGAACCCTAATCGTATGGAACAGCGTAACGGTCGTATAGATCGCTTTGGACAGACTGAAAAGGAAGTTGCGATTTTTACACTCTTTGATGAAGAAACGAATCCTGTTGACAAAATCATCATGAAAGTACTTTATCGTAAGCAAAATCAGATTCGAAAATCATTAGGTATTTACATCCCAATTGCCGATAATGATTCTACGCTTATGGAGAGTATTATGGAAGAGATTATTGTACTCGACACGAAAAAGGAATTTATTAAACAGCCGACTCTTTTTGATATGGAGTGGGCTTCAGAAACGGTTGAAGAACATGATAAACGTATTCAACGAGCTGTAGAAATTGAAAAGAAGTCACATACCTACTTTGCCCATAATACGAAAGCAATGGATCCGACCCGGTTGATTGAAAGTCTGAATGAAGCCAAAAAGGTTATAGGTGATATTTACGATACAAGGGATTTCGTTATCGGAGAATTACGACATGCCGGTATCAATGTGAAAGTGGATAGTATTCCACTGTGCTATTCCTTCCAATTTATCGAACTGCCAGAAAATTTGAAATCCTACTTTCAACGGACGGTAGATAAAAAAGGAACAGTGCGGATTTCATTTGCTTCGCCTACTCCTAAAAACTACATGTATATTGGACGTAATCACACTTTCGTAGAAGATCTTTCAAGGAGTGTTGTCAATGATACAATCAACGGCGGAAACTTGGGAGCTTGCCGTGCAATGGTTATAGAGACAGACAAGGTTGATATGGTTACTACCGTACTCCTTATGCGAGTCCGATCTGTAATTAGCGAGACAAAACACAACGATAATCAATTGGTTGGTGAGGAAATGATATTCTTTGGGTATAAGGGGAAAGTAGACAATCATGATTTCATTTCAGAGGCTGAATGCCAAAATCTATTTTTGGATTCACAGCCAACCGGTGATATTGACTTAGCTGCTCAACGCAATATCTTCAACCGCCGTTTGGAATGGATTAACAATGAAGCGACACTACGCCTACACACCGACGACATTGCCACAGAACGGGCAAATAACCTGGTACGTTCGTTTGCACGATACCGTACGTATCTTTCAGAAGCAGAATATCAGGTAGTAAAGCCAATTCTTCCCATGGATGTTATAGCTGCGTTTGTTTATACACCCAAAGTATCACATTTATAAAGTAAACTATTGGATATGGATTATACTTCTATACATATATATGGCCATCTTCTCTCAGATGATATTTTACATGAAATAGAGACTGAATCTTCCATGCAAGGTAACCGTGAACAAGATTTTAATCTTGATGTTTCGCTCACGGCCAAAATTGATAATGCATGGAGCAGCCTGCGTAACGATTGGAAACTATTTTCTGAACGTAACTCTCTTCGCGACCCATACGGAACGAAAGCTGTACGCCGTCTCATGGAACGGTTCTTTTCGAGTCTTGATTATCAGTTAGATTATCAACCTACACAAATTGAAGTAGGCGAACGTAAGTTCGACATACCTTATATTTGTCCCGAATTGGACCAAATGCCAATTATTATAGTCGGAGATAAAACTGGTGATGCAGAATTAGATCTTCTCGACAAATGTACACTCGACCAGCGAATCAAAGGTGAACGCCGCCAAAAGTCACCTCAAGCTACTATGCTTGACTATCTAAATAATACCGAACATGTATATGGCATTGTAACTAATGGCCAAGTATTACGCCTTATTCGTAACACCGGACAATTAGTCAAACTTACATACATTGAGTTCGACATACGTCGTATGGTCGAAGAAGATCATTATGCTGAATTCTGCTTGTTGTTCCGACTGATGCATTCTTCCCGTTTCACACACAGCGGGGACGATGCCTGTATCATGGAACAATGGTTCAATCGCTCTATTGAAAGCGGTAACCGCATTCGTGCAGGGTTGAGTGATGCCGTTCAAAAAGCAATGGAAATACTGGGACGCTCAGTGGTATGTGGAAAAGGTGCAGGTAATGAAGTATTCAGACAGGCTGTCATCAATGGTGAAGCAAACGCACAGACTTTGAATAAAGAACTGATTCATTTTATTTACCGATTATTATTTCTCTTTATTATTGAAGACCGCAATCTGGTATACAATATCGGTGCTCCGGATACAGATAATGATTATGATCAAAAAGTTCGTTGCCAGGACATTTACAAAAAATATTATGCAGTGTCTCGCTTACGTGGCTTGTCAGAGTTACCCTATTTGCGCAATGAACGCTACTGTGACTTATGGGAAGGGCTAATGGATTCTTTCCGACTTTTTGAAGATGAAACATTTGGAGCTCCACTCTTTATCAAGCCTCTTGGAGGCGTATTATTCGCTTCTGAGACATTGCATTATTTACGTCAATGCCAGATTACTAATGAACAGCTTCTGGCTGCTTTCTCTTGCCTAAATGAGTTTAGGGACGAGAAACAAAATCGGGTAAAGATTAATTATTCATCTCTTGATGTAGAAGAGTTTGGGTCAGTATATGAGGGTATTCTTGAAATGCGTGCTATCATTATGCAGGGAACATCCGTCTCAGAGTGGAATTTTACTTTTGGCGCAGGCCTTGATCGGAAATCATCTAGTTCCTACTATACCCGTCCAGACCTCGTGCAAAGTCTTATTCGTACAACCTTGGAGCCGGTAATTAAAGAGCGTATTGCCAAATGTCAGACCACTGAAGAAAAAATTCGTTCTCTACTCTCCATGAAAGTATGTGACGCCGCCAGTGGTTCAGGTCATATTATTTTGGCTATGGCTCGAACTTTAGCCTGGTATATATGTACATTACGTACTGGTGAAGACAATCCAGCTTCGCTCGACTATCGAGAAGCGCTTCGTGAAGTAATTCAGAAGTGCATCTATGCAGTAGACTATAATCCCGATGCTGTAGAACTTTGTAAAGTTGTGCTTTGGATTGAAGGTTATTGTGCTGGGAAACCACTATCTTTCCTTGACCATCATATTCGTTGCGGTAACTCTGTGGTTGGAGTGACCAACCTTGACGTACTCCTTGATGGAGTTCCCAAAGAAGCGTTCACTGCTGATAATAAAGAAACCAAGAAAAGAATTATTGAGCTCAACAAGCAGGCTCTCAAAGATGTCGATTTAGTTCGTAGTGGGAAAAATATAGGCTTATCCGTAACCTTGTTCAGTCAGGATATTGCCATTCAAAGCATTGATAGCGAGCAAATCGGACTGGCCGGTAAGGTAAAAGAAATAAATGATTTACCTGAAGACTCACTCTTACAAGAGCTTACCAAGCAATCAAAATGGGAAGAATTGATGCAATCTCCTCGTGTAGAATGTCTACGACGAGCTTGTGATATATATGTTTATAGTTTCTATAAACAATTCCATGCAACAGATTTGACTTCTGAATTTGATAGTGAAACCGAGACATTTACCCCATTCAATATTCCCTATACCCGTACAGTCTATAATGCTTTACAGGAGATAAAGTATCTTGATTATTCAACTGAGGAGATGGAAGGTTTACAGGTTCTTCCTGATTCGTTTAAGCAAGAAGTTAACGAAGTGGCACAGGCCAATCGTTTCTTCCACTGGTGCGTTGAGTTTCCCGAGGTCTTTGCTGATGGAGGAGGATTTGATGTGATGTGTGGCAATCCCCCTTGGGATAAAATAAAGGTAGAAGATAAGAAATGGTTTGAGCAAAATGGCCGTGCGGACATTGTAAATGCGGGAACCGCAGCACAACGCAAACAGGCTATTGCAAATCTTCCAATATCTAATCCTGAACTCTATGAGGCATACCAGTTGGCATTGGCGAATGCCGAAGCCATGAGCCGTTATGTTCGCTTTAGCGGACGTTTCCCGATGACAGCAACTGGAGATATTGATTTATATCCTTTATTTGCCGAACATTGTTATAATTGCACACGAGAAGCGTGGGGATTAGTACTACCTACAGGTATTGCAGTAAATGATAGTAACAAAACATTTTTCTCTAATCTTATTGAAGAAAATAGGTTAATATCTCTTTATGATTTTGAGAATAAAGAAGGCTTATTTGATATTCATCGGATGTTTAAATTCTGTCTCCTTACAGTCGGACAAAAGCAAGATAATGCGCGTGAAGTTTCGGGTGGATTTTATCTTACTTGTCTAGATCACCTTCTCAATCCTGCAAGAATTTATAAACTTAAAACAACAGATTTTGAACTTCTAAATCCCAACACTAAGACATGTCCGGTGTTCCGTACAAGTCGCGATGCAATGCTTACCACTAAAATTTATAGGCGTTGTACAGTACTAATAAATGATATAACTGAAAAGAATCCATGGAACGTAAAGTTTGCAAGGATGTTTGACATGTCCAACGATTCACATCTTTTTCGCACCTATTTTCAACTCATCAATGAAGGTGCGGAATTAAATGGGAATAAATTTCTTTTAAATAATCAGGTTTATGTTCCCCTATATGAAGGGAAAATGATCTGGCATTATAATCATCACTATGCTGATTGGCCTACCGAGGGAGAACGCCCTAATACAGTACCGACACCAACTTTAGAGCAATTAGTAAATCCTTATGACACTCCAATGCCTTGGTATTGGGTACCACAAGAGGAAGTCGATAATCGATTTGTAAAAGTAGATGCTAAAAATAATATTATTTGGGAATGGACACATAAATGGCTTATCGGATTTCGCGATATTACAAATTCGACAAATGAACGTACATTTATAGTGTCGCCTATTCCCGACGCCTCCGGCGTCGGGAATAGTGCCACGCTCCTCTTCGTGGAGCGTGGCACTATGCCCGGAGCACTACTTTTGGGTATGATGTCCTCATTAGTATTTGATTATACAACAAGACAAAAAATTGGAGGAAGTCATGCCAGTATCAGTTTTGTGAAACAATTCCCTGTCCTTACTCTCGAACAGGTTTCCTCATCGGGTTACGAACAGGGAATTGTGGAGCGTGTAGCACGCCTTTGCTGGTTCAATCATGACTTGGATGGTTGGATGGAAGAGTTACGAGAAGAGTGCCCAGAAGAGTATGACCTACCTGAAGAACCAGTCATATGGGATGAAGAGCAACGAACTGTGTGGCAAGCCGAACTGGATGCCATCTTTGCTCATTTATATGGTCTTACCACTGAGGATCTTCGCTATATCCTTGATCCCGAAAATGTATGTGGCAAGGGCTGTATCAACGAAACATTCCGTGTACTCAAAGAGCGAGAACTCCGAGAACTTGGCGAGTACCGTACCAAACGCTTGGTTATGGAGGCATGGAATAAATTTGGATTTGACAATTAATTAGCTTATGAAAAAAAGAACAGCAAAAAAGAAAAAATATTTACTAAATAGAGCAGAAAAAATGCTACGACTTCGCAGGCATTCTAAAGCTAAAAAAAAGGCTAAAAGAATTAGACTGATAGGACTTTCAAAAGCCCAAATAAATGCAATGCGACAAAATGAAAAAGAACAAAAAAATATTAAGCGAATTTTCTCATCATATAAGCATATCGAAGCACCAAAATGTCTTTCCATGATAGAAAATCCGGAAGGAACTCTTACCTTTATAAAGGATTTAGAGAAATCACTCGACAAAAAAGAAAAAGTATTTGTTGTTCTCAGACATGTAGAAAAAATAGCAAGTGGAGCAATAGTTATTTTATTATCTATTATGATAAAATTCAAAAATAGCGGTGTCCTATTTAATGGGGATCACCCTAAAAACAAAATAGCTAGGCAATATCTAAGCAATTCTGGTTTTTTTGAAAGATTATATTTACAAGATGGTGATGCATATTCTATACATGGTAAATCTGGAATATTTACTCATGCTGACAAAGTTGTTGACTCCAAGCTTTCCAATGAACTTATTTACAAGGTATCAAAATTAATTTGGGGAGAGCCATATAGATGTACAGGAGTACAAAAAGTTTATATAGAATTAATGCAAAACACAAATAATCATGCATCATTACATGGGGCTAATGAACACCATTGGTATACAACAGTCACATACAATAAAGAAAAAAATAAAGCTTGTTTTTCTTTTATAGATTATGGAGTTGGAATCATCCAAAGTATAAACAAAAATGAAAAAGGAAAATTTTGGCACGCATTAACTAAAATCATGAATTTGTTAAAGCCCCAAGATTCTGGAGATTTTTTAAGATTGCTCCTTGATGGGAGTATTCATAAAACTGCAACTGGACATTATTATCGTGGTAAGGGATTACCTGGAATATATAAAGCTTTTCAAGATAATAAAATTTCAAATCTTGTTGTTATAACCAATGATGCCTTTGCAAATTGTGAACAAAATGTATTTAAGACCCTCACGAACAATTTTGAAGGGACTTATATATATTGGGAACTTAATAATAATAATAAAAAATTACCATTAGTATGATTACATTATCTATAGCTAAAGATTTTAGTAGAATTCCTGGAGCACGTTTTCCAGAAGAAGGAGATTATTCAGGACAAGAATTTAGAGTAAAATATTTAAAGCCCAAGTTACAAGAAGCACTTTCTCTCAATACAAAATTAAGAGTTATACTTGATGGAACTGCTGGGCTAGGTACATCCTTTTTGGAAGAATCGTTTGGTGGGCTAATTAGAATTGATGGCTTTTCATATAACGATATAATGCGAACTATAGAACTTATATCAGAAGAAGATGATGAATATATTGAAGAAATTAAAGAATATCTTTTAGACGCTCATGAAAAAAGTAATAATTAATGCAATTATTTGCATATTAATTTTTCTTACAGGATTGATTATCAGAAATTGGTGGGATATTGGAACAATAGAACTTGAGACAAAAATTAATGTATTGGATGCATTGTCTTTGGTAGCGACTATTGTTGTAGGAATTTATATAGCAAAAATACTTGAGAAAGAGGTTCAGGATAAGCGAATTGAGAAAGATTTGTATATATCTAAGATTAACAGCGTAGAATATATCTTAAATACAATAGAATCACTTATTGAAAGTTCTAAAGATACTGAAATTCAATATGGTCGTATAGTTAATATGATGCATAGATGCAGAATAAAAAAATCAGATGTTTTTAATACTTTAGAAAAGAAAAAAATGGATAAATTAACAACTAAAATCCATGAATATAATCAAAAACTAAAGACAGATTTTCAACTTCTAAAAAAATCTCTAACAGAGACAACTGTAGGTGGTACTCGAAATCCTGCTGTAAAACTTAAAAACAACATTGTTAGCTATTCCGAAGAACGTTCCTTAGAGATTTTAACTCAAATAAACTCAATAGAAAGCACATTATTTGAACTTAAAATAATAATTAATAATTTGTAAGTGAATACGATATGGATACAACTAAGTGTATGATAGTAGATTTAGATAGATATCAAAACAAGCAAATGTTTGTCACCGAACGTGTTTCTTCTATTTACCAAAACAAGAATGGACTTTGGACTGTTCGGTTTT
>OGLM01002637.1_pt1 | contig 15994 bp, 13 predicted proteins | sample 1572531 | NCBI WGS metagenome assembly OGLM01 (sample SAMEA2581909, study PRJEB24529) | metagenome | biome: Human gut stool | place: China | collected 2011 | reverse complement strand
GGCTCGTGGACGGTCTCGAAGGGTTCTATGTCGTCCACGTCGATGGCCCTGATCCTCATGCCGATCTCGTGCTCGTAGTCACGGACGAAATCCATGTCCCTCTTGGTGGCGAGTGTGAGGGATACCCCCTCCCTGCCGGCGCGGCCGGTCCTGCCGATCCTGTGGATGTAGGTATCCGCCCTGGACGGTGCGTCGTAGTTGACCACCAGGTCGACGTCCTCGATGTCCAGACCCCTGGCGGCCACGTCGGTGGCGATCAGCACGAGGACCCTGTTGTCCCTGAAGTTCCTGATGACCCTCTCCCTGAGCGACTGGGGCATGTCCCCGTGGAGGGTCCCAGCCTTCGCGTCGTCCCTGAACTCCTGGAACAGGTCGTCCACCATGGTCTTGGTGGCACAGAAGACGATGGCCTTGGGAGTGCCTTTGGAAAGGATCTCCCTCAGCATGTCCTTCTTCTCGTCCCTCCTGCATTTGACCACGTACTGCTTGGTGAGGCCGGTGACGGCGTTCCCGTCGGAGGCATCCACGACCGCCGGGTCGTCGAGCATGTCCTTCTCGAGCCTCTCGACGGCACGCGTCATGGTGGCGCTGAACATCATGGTGTGCCTCTCCTTGGGCACATGTTCCAGCACGGCGTCGAGGTCGTCCTCGAAACCCATCTCCATCATGCGGTCCGCCTCGTCGATGACGACCTCGCTGACCCTGTCGAGGACCAGTATCCCCCTCTCGCACATGTCCCTCAGGCGGCCGGGGGTCCCCACTATGATGTCGGCGCCCCTGCGGATGTCGTCGGACTGCCTGCGCATGTCCGCCCCTCCGTACACGGGGACGCTGCAGTGGCCGGAGCGCTTGGACAGTTTCCTGATCTCCGCATCCACCTGCATGGCGAGCTCCCTGGTGGGGGCGATGATGAGGACGGACGGGACCTTCGACCCGGGCTTCGCCCTGGTCATGGCGATCATGGAATATGCGCCGGTCTTACCGGTACCGGTCTGCGCCTTGGCTATGAGGTCGCGTCCTTCCAATCCGGCGGGGACCGCCTCCATCTGTACGGGGGTGGGCTCCGTCCAACCCATGTCGGCCGCAGCCCTTACTATATCGGGGGATACCCCGAGGTCTTCGAAAGAAGTCATTTTTGGATACCTTCAAAAGGCCTCCAGAAAAGAAGACCTGATAGGTGGGGTTATGAGTTCAAGTATTTGAATAGGAGCCTCCGACCGAGAAAAACGGCATACGGCCGGAGAAGGGATGTTCGGGAGGGGCGGAGCCCCTCCCCTTTCAGTTCTTGCCGATGGTCTCCTCCGCCGACTGGATGCACTTGGTGAGCACCGAGTAGGCGTTGATCATGTCAGGCTCGTTGACGATGAAGATGGTGTCGGTGTGACAGGACACGGTCTCCTCGATGTTGATGCCCGCATCTGAAAGGTTGGTGATCAGGTACGCGATGACGCCTGCGGTGTCGACGATCTTCTCCGGGGACTTCACGACGATCTCGACGAGGTTCTCCCTCACCTTGATGATGTTGAACCTGCCGACGGTGTCGGTGATCCTCTCCTTCAGCATACGGTCCGCGATGATGGTGACGGCGGACGCCGACTGCACGCACTGCATGATGGAGTTCTCGTTCCACAGGTCCTTGAACAGGTTGTCCATCTTGTGGAGGACGGTCCAGTCGTTCTTGGCCGTGACGATGCACGTCTTGGTCCTCATCTCGAGCCTGCTGTCCTTCAGGACGCTGAGGATGGCGAGCTCGTGGTCGGTTGTCACGCTGAGCTTGGAGGCGTAGCGCCTGCAGGCGATCATTACCGCCTCCTCGTTCCCTACCTCCAGGTCCTTCATTATGAGACGCGCCAGCGAGGAATAGTTGATGAGGCCTTTCGCTACGCAGTCCTTGATGCTCGGGTGGGCATCGATATAGATCCTGGTCCTCTCCGCGAGACTCTCGCGGGACACTGTCTCTGCCATGATACCGTAATCGTAGGACAAGTATTAATGTCCTATCTCAAACAAAATGTTGGAAAGAAACGGGAAATAGGTTTTTATTGTCCCTGAAACAGGCACATACACCTGTTTAGGGACAATGTGTACTCACTCGAGCGCGGCGGTGAAGGCCCTCATGAACTCGTCCTTCTGCTCCATGGTGAATATGAGCGGAGGGATCAGTCTGACGGTCTTCCCGTGGGCCACGTTCACGAGGACCTGGTGGTCGGCCATGTACTTCCTCACGCCGGCCGCGGTCTCCTCGGAGTCCATCTCCACGCCGATTATGAAGCCCATCCCGCGGACGTCCTTGATCTTTCCGGGGTGCTTCGCCTTGAGGGCCTCGAGGTCCTTCTTCCAGGCGGCGCCTACGGTGCTGACGTTGTCCAGGATGTGGTTGCGGTTGATGATGTCTATCACCGCGCACCCGCTGGCACATACTAGGGGGTTGCCGCCGAAGGTGGTCCCGTGAGTCCCCGGGGTCATGACGGATGCGATCTCGTCGGTGGTCATGATGGCCCCGATGGGCATTCCTGCCGCCAGCCCCTTCGCCGTGGTGATGATGTCCGGCACGATGCCGTAGTTGTCCATGCACCACCACTTGCCGGTCCTTCCGACACCGGTCTGCACCTCGTCCACGATCATGAGCACACCGTAGTCGGTGCACAGGTCGCGGACGCCGCGGAGGAACTCGGGGGTGCCGCAGACGACGCCCCCCTCACCCTGGATGCCTTCGACCAGGAGGCATGCGGTGTCCCTGTCGATGAGGGACTTCACGGACTCCAGATTGTTGTACTCGAAGTATCCGAAGGTCTTCTCGTTTATCAGGGGCTCGAACGTCTCCTGGTACTTCTTCTGGGCAGTGGCCCCCAGGGCCGCGGAGGTCCTCCCGTGGAACCCGTTGTAGGCGGAGAGCACCTTGTGCCTCTTGGTGTAGCGGACGGCGGTCTTCATCGCGCCTTCGTTGGCCTCCGCACCGCTGTTCACGAACAGGGTGCGGGTGATGGCGTCGGGCGTCACGGTGTTAAGACGCTGTGCCAGCTGCGCCTGCTCCTCCACGTAGTAGAGGTTTGAAACGTGCACGAGGTGCGACACCTGGTCGCGCATCGCCTTCACCCAGTCCGGGTGGGAGTATCCGAGGGAGCATACGGCTATGCCCGCCACGGTGTCGAGGTACTGCTTCCCTTTCGCATCGTAGAGATAGCACCCCTCCCCGCGCTCGAAGGCCAGGTCGAGGCGGCCGTAGTTAGGGAAGAGATACTTCGAACTGAGATCCTTCACTGTCTCGAAATCCATTTGAATCACTTTTCATCTTATTATCAGGGTCCCGTGCGGGATCCCTTTGATCACGTCGGTAATTATGCTGTCTGGGTCTTTTCCGTTGACCATGCGGACGGCCTCCGCCCCGGCCTCTATGGCCCTGCGGCAGGCGTCCACCTTGGGGATCATCCCGCCGGAGATGGTGCCGTCCGCGATGAGCGCGTCTATCTGCTTCAGGGTCACGGTGTCGATCTTGGATGAGGGGTCGTGGACGTCACGGAGTATGCCTGGCACATCGGTGATGGCTATCATCTCCTTCACCTTGATGCCGGCGGCGATACCCGCCGCCATGGAGTCGGCGTTGACATTGAGGTGCTGCTCCCCGTCGGACCCGACGGGATATATGACCGGGACGATCCTCTCGTCCACCAGATCGTACACCACCTGCGGGTCCACCTTGACGACCTCCCCCACGAGACCGTAGTCGACCTCGACCTCCCTGCCCTCGTCGACCACCGTCTGCGGGCCGTCCCTCCTGCATTCGCTGAGGAAGTATCCGGGCATGCCTATGACCCTGACGCCGGCGTCCTCGAGGCACCTCACGACCTCGGCGTTGATCCCTCTGAGGACCTTCTCCACCACCTCGAGGCCCGCCTCGTCGGTGATACGCTTGCCGGCGACCTTGACGGGCTTCATGCCGAGACGTTCCATCTCGGCGTTTATGGCCGGTCCTCCGCCGTGCACCATGACTATGCTCACGCCTTCCTCGGTGAGGGCCGCGACCTCCCTGCAGAGGCGTTCCATACCGTCGTCCCCCAGTGCGTTGCCGCCGAACTTCAGGAGATATATGTCACGCATCCGGACCACTCAGGTTGCGTATTCCGCATTGATGCGGACATAGTCGTAGGTCAGGTCGCATCCCCAGCCGGTGGCGCTCTCGTTCCCGACGCCCAGGTCCAGCTGGAGGATGACCTCCTTGTTGTCCATGGCCATGCGGACGACCTCCACGGACCTCTCCTCCTGGAACACGGGTGCCCCGGAGTCGAGGATCGGGACCTCCATGTCCCCTCCCTTTATGGTCAGATGGACGTCGTTGAGGCTGAAGTTGGCCCCGCTGTTCCCGAGGGCCATCATCACACGGCCGTAGTTGGGGTCGGACCCGAAGATGGCGGACTTTACCAGAGGGGAGTTGATTATGGTCTTCACGACCTTTCTCGCATCATCCTTGGTCTCCGCACCGGTGACCTCGACGGTTATGAGTTTGCTGGCACCTTCGCCGTCCATGGCGATGGTGCGGGCGATCTTGGTCATGACCATGCGCAGGGCGTCGATGAAGGCCGGGTCCTCGTCGGCCGCCTGACCTCCGGCCATCCCGTTGGCCAGCATGATGCAGGTGTCGTTGGTGGACTGGTCGCCGTCGACGGACACCATGTTCATGGAGTCGTCGAGTATCGACTGGTAGACCTCGTTGAACTTGGGGGTGAGCACCGCATCGGTGGTGATCATGGTGAGGGTGGTCCCGTGGAGCACCTTCAGATGGGGGGAGATCATACCGCTGCCCTTGGAGATGGCCGAGATGTAAACGAGGGTCCCGTCGCCGAGGCGGACGCGGACCGCACACTCCTTCTTGATGGTGTCGGTGGTCATGATGGCCTCGCACAGGAGTCCGTCGGCCTCCCTTCCCACGTCGAGCTGCTTCACGGCCTTGGAGATCCCGTACTGGATCTTGTGCATGTCCATGAAACGTCCGATGAGACCCGTGGACATGACTCCGACCTCCTTGGGGTCGATGTTGAGCTCCGCGGCCACGGCCCTCTGCATGGTCTCCGCATCCTCGTACCCGCGGCGCCCGGTGAGGGCGTTCGCATTCCCGCTGTTCACCACGATGGCGGACAGTTTGGGGGAGTCGTCTTTGATCATCATCTGCACAGGCGCCGCCTTGACCTTGTTGGAGGTGAACGCCTTGAAGGCGGTCGCCGGGACCTCCGAGTACAGAAGTCCCAGGTCGAGGGAGCGGTATTTAACTCCGCTGTGCACCCCGGCCGCCTTGAATCCCTGAGGGGTGGTGATTCCACCGTCTATTATCTCTACCATTCTTGATCACACTCCCAGTCCCGGGAAGTCGAGGCCGTCGGCCTCCGGAAGTCCCAGCATCAGGTTCATGTTCTGGACCGCCTGCCCGGAGGCGCCCTTGACGAGGTTGTCGAGGACTCCGAAGGAGACGACCCTGTTCCCCAGAACCTTGGATCCGACCTGGGCGTGGTTCGAACCGACCACGTCGCGGATCGAAGGCTCTGGCACATAATGCACGAAGCGCTCGGCCCCGTACTGTTTCTCGTAGACCGCGTCGACGTCTTCCTGCGACGCGTCCTTCTTCAGTCTGAAGTAGCAGGAGGAGATGATCCCCCTGACTATGGGTATGAGGTGGGGAACGAAAGCCACGTCCAGATGGCTCCCCGCGAACATGTCCACCGCCATGTCTATCTCCGGCTGGTGCCTGTGGGCCCCGATCTTGTAGGGGATCACGGACTCCCCGCACGTCGGATGATGCAGGCGGGCGGACGGGGTCATGCCGGCACCCGAGGTGCCGCTCTTACCATCCACGAACACGTCGTCGTGCACGAGACCCGACTTCATCAGCGGTGCGATGGCCAGGATGGCGGACGTCGCGTAGCATCCGGGGTTGGCGACCAGGTCGGCCCCCTTGATCCTCTCCCTGAAGAGTTCGGGCTGCCCGAACACGGCCTTCTCCAGACCCTCGGGGTCGGAGTGCTCCTTGCCGTACCACTGCTTGTACAGGGCGGCGTCCTTCAGACGGTAGTCCCCGGAGAGGTCGATGCATTTGATCCCCTGCTCGCGGAGGGCCGGGACCTCCTCCATGGCCACCCCGTACGGGGTCGCCACCATCACGAAGTCGAGGTCCTTGGTATCGGAGATCCTCTCCGTGAACTTGATGTCGGTGTATCCCCTGAGGAACCCGTGGACCGAGGTCACGTCCTTCCCCGCGTTGGAACGCGAGGTGAGGGCCGCCAACTCGATGTCCGGGTGTCTGCAAAGCAGACGGGAGAGTTCGCTTCCGGTGTAGCCGGTCCCGCCGATGATACCCACTCTGTAGGACATTTGGAATTCTCCTTTCTATGGAGGACCGCCCACAAATAACAGATTAAAAAAGGTATTGTCCTATTTCAGACACAAACTGTCGGAACCGTTACGGTGGCAACAGACGTGACCCCCTGCCAACGGATGATTCCCAAGAGGGACAAGTACGGGAGGGGTCCGGATCCGCCCGGACGGGCGACTTATATGGACATCCGTACGCGATGGTCCGACCCCGTCCTTCCCTCCTCCGATACCGAAGGCATGTCCCCGCCGCCCAGACAATATCAGGACATGCTGCCCCCTCCATCCTACTCCGCGCGCCCGAGATTTTATTATAGGGCGTGGGATATGGACGCACCATATGGCAGCTAACAAGGCAGCAAACGAAAAAGGCAAGAGGGACAAGGTCGTCCTCGCCTACTCCGGAGGTCTCGACACCTCCGTCGACATACACTGGCTTCAGGAGAACTACGACGTCGACGTCGTGGCCATCTCCGTGGACGTCGGACAGCCCGAGACCGACGGCGAGGAGATCGTCGCCCGCGCCTACAGGAACGGTGCGATCCGCGCCGACTTCTTCGACGTCCGCAAGGAATTCGTCGAGGAGTACGTGTGGCCCCTGGTCAAGGCCAACGGGATGTATCAGGACGTGTACCCCCTGAGCACCGCCATCGCCCGCCCGCTCATGGCCAAGACCCTCGTCAAGATCGCCCACGAGGAGGGGGCGAAGTACATCGCCCACGGATGCACCGGCAAAGGGAACGACCAGGTACGTTTCGACGCCGGCATAAAGGCGCAGGACCCCCAGCGCGAGTGGATCGCCAGCAGGGACGACGAGATCGACTACGCCGCCGAGCACGGTATCGAGATCAAGGCCAAGAAGAACAGCCCCTACTCCAGGGACGAGAACCTCTGGGGAGCGTCCTGCGAGTGCGGCGCCCTCGAGAACGCCTGGGACGAGCCTCCGGAGGGGGTATGGATCCACACCGTCGCCCCCGAGAAGGCACCCAACACGCCCACCTATGTCGAGATCGGCTTCGAGAAGGGTGTCCCCGTATCCCTGGACGGGAAGGAGATGGACGGCGTCGAGCTCATCGACAGACTCAACAAGATCGCCGGGGAGAACGGCGTCGGAAGGATCGACCACGTGGAGGACAGGCTCGTCGGCATAAAGAGCCGCGAGACCTACGAGTGCCCCGCCGCCGTGGTCATCATCGCCGCCCACAAGGCGATCGAGAGCATGACCCTGCAGAGGGAGGTCCTCGACTTCAAGAAGACCCTCGAGCAGAAATTCACCCGCATGGTGTACGACGGGCAGTGGTTCGGCGGACTCAGGGAACCCATCAACGCCTTCATCGACAAGACCCAGGAGTTCGTCACCGGTACCGTCCGCGTGAAGCTCTTCAAGGGAAGCGTCACCATCGTCGGAAGGAAGAGCCCCGTGTCCCTCTACGACACCGGCCTCGCCACCTACTCCAAGGACACCGTCGACACCTTCGACCACAAGGCCGCCATGGGATTCATCTACGTGTGGGGTCTGCCCGACCAGACCGCCGCCAGGGCCCACACGCCCGAGAAGAAGCAGTGATCCCGATGGCAGGAAAAGCCCTCTGGTCCGGAAGGTTCAAGGACGGTATGGACGACAGCACCCTGGAGTTCACCTCCTCCCTGGACGTGGACTCCAAGATGGCGTTCTACGACATCATGGGTTCCCTCGCCCACGTCCGTATGCTGAAGGCATGCAAGATCATCCCCGCGGAGGACGCCGACAGCATAGTCGGCGGACTCAAGAAGCTGGCACATCAGCTGGAGGAAGGCGGGCTCGACATGGACTACTCCCTGGAGGACGTCCACACCAACATGGAGGTCAAGCTGACCGAGATGATAGGTCCGGCCGGAGGGAAACTGCACACCGGGAGGAGCAGGAACGACCAGGTGGCCACCGACTTCAAGATGTACCTGAGGGATGCCGTCCTCAACGCCGTCGATGCGGTCAACGGACTCATACGTTCCCTGCAGGACGTGGCCAACGGCAACAGGGACGTCATCCTGCCCGGATACACCCACATGCAGCATGCCCAACCGGTGACTCTGGCACATCACATGATGGCCCACGCGTTCCGCTTCGGCAGGGATGCGGACAGGTTCCTGGACGCCTTCGAGAGGATGAACAAGTGCCCCCTGGGATCCGCCGCCCTGGCAGGGACGACGTACCCCATAGACAGGAAGATGACGTCCGACCTCCTGGGATTCCGCGACCCCACCGAGAACTCGATGGACTCCGTCGGTTCCAGGGACTTCGTGACGGAGATCGCCTTCGACGCATCGATGGTCGCCATATCCCTGTCCTCCCTGTGCGAGGAACTGATCCTCTGGAACTCCCAGGAGTTCAAGTACATCGAGATGGACGACCGCTACTCCACCGGATCCAGCATAATGCCCCAGAAGAAGAACCCCGACATAGCGGAGCTCACCAGAGGTAAGACCGGCGGCGTCATCGGAAGCCTCGTGGCCATGCTCATGACCACCAAGGGCCTGCCCCTCTCCTACAACAGGGACCTCCAGGAGGACAAGAAACCCGTCATGGACTCCCTGAAGACCGTCACCGACTGTGCCAGGATGATGGCCAAGGTCGTATCCACGATGAAGATCAACGAGAGCAGGATGCTGGAGGCCACCAACAGCGGGTTCATCAACGCCACCGACCTGGCGGACTACCTGGTGACCAAAGGCGTCCCGTTCAGGGAGGCCCACGGGATCGTCGGGGAGACCGTGAGGTACTGCATCGAGAACAAGATCTCGCTGGACAACCTCACCCTCGACCAGTTCAGGAAGTTCTCCCCGCTGGTGGACAGCGACGTGTTCTCCGCCATAGCCGTCAAGAACTGCGTGGAGAGAAGGGACTCCTACGGAGGCACATCCCCTGCATCCACCGATGTCGAGATCACCCTCTCCATGCAGGACAGCATGAGAAGGGAAGAGGACGTCAGGATGAAGGACCAGCTCATCCAGAGCTGCTGGGACAAATTACTTAACGAGTAAGACAAGGGCAGGGGGAGAACATCCCCCTCCCGCATGGTTTTTCAGATCTGGGTCATAGGACCCCACCATCTCTCAGCCATTTTTCCATACATTTGTCCGAAGACGTTGCGGAGCCTCCGTGGACGGAGAGACCTGGCATGACGGCCGTCCCCGGACAACATTCCGCGATATCCCTCTCGCTGCGACCTATGCCGCCCCCTTCGTCGATGTATATAGGCGATATCCTCTTCCCAGAGAGACCGCGGCCTTCGAGCAAGATGAAGAACAAGAACAACGGTCGAAATGGTGTCGCCATTTATCGGACCATGTTGAAAGAGAGCATGTGCCAGCATTACGAATCCTTTGAAAAATAAGGAGCTATAAGATCCGGACGAATGTGTCGCGGAAGGACGGAGATGATCGCCCTTTCCCGGAAATGCACACACGTCCGGATATTGCCGGCGGAGATGATCGCCGACTGTGAGTGGGAGATACCGGTGCGCCGGGCCGTGCGGAGAGATGATTCCGCACCCCCGGTATGACGCACCGCTGAAGGGGAGGGGACCATGGCAGCCCCGCTCCCCGGAGGAATAAGTTTAGATTCAGTTCTTACCGAACACCTTGGCGAAGGCCTGCTCGAAGTCGGCGATCAGGTCGTTGATGTTCTCGGCCCCGATGGAGATCCTGATGGTGGTCGGGTGGATGTTGACCTTCTCGAGCTCCTCCTCGGTCAGCTGGGAGTGGGTGGTGGACGCGGGGTGGATGATCAGGGACTTCTCGTCGGCGACGTTGGCCAGGAGGCTGAACAGGGTCAGGCTCTCGGTGAGCTTCTGGGCCTGCTCCTTGGTCCCTTTGACGTCGAAGGTGAAGATGGATCCGGCACCGTCGGGGAAGTACTTGCTGTACAGACCGTGGGTGGGGTTGTCCTCGAGGGCAGGATGGCTCACATAGGAGACGTGGGGGTTCTTGCTGAGGTATTCCACGATCCTGAGGGAGTTCTCCACCTGCCTGTCGACACGGAGGGACAGGGACTCGAGGGACACCAGCAGGGCGAAGGCGGTGACAGGCGAGATGGTCGCACCGGTGTCGCGGAGCAGGATTGCCCTTATCCAGGTGACGAACGCCCCGGGGCCGAGGCTGGCGAACACGACGCCGTGGTAGGAGGGGTCGGGCTCGGTCAGGTTAGAGTATTTGCCGTATGCCTTCCAATCGGTCTTTCCGGACTCGACGATGACGCCGGCGATGACGGTCCCGTGACCGCTGATGAACTTGGTGGCGGACTCTACGACTATGTCCGCACCGTGCTCGAGAGGCCTGAAGAGGTAGGGGGTCGCGAAGGTGTTGTCGACTACGAACGCGATCTTGTGCTTGTGTGCGATCTCGGCGATGGCCTCGATGTCGACGACCTCGGAGTTGGGGTTGCCGAAGGTCTCGGCGTAGATGACCTTGGTCTTGTCGGTGATGGCCTTCTCGAAGTTGGCAGGGTCCTTGGGGTCCACCCAGGTGGTGGTGATGCCGTAGTTCTTCAGCAGGGTGTGCTCGAAGAGGTTGACGGTTCCTCCGTAGAGGTTGTTGGCCGCGACGATGTTGTCGCCGGAGAGTGCGAGGGCGGTCACGGCATAAGTGACTGCGGCGGCTCCGGAGGAGACGGCGAGGGCGGCGGCTCCTCCCTCGAGGGCGGCGATCCTGTCCTCGAAGATGCTCTGGGTGGTGTTGGTGAGCCTGCCGTAGATGTTTCCTCCCTCTTTGAGGGCGAACCTGTCGGCGGCCTGCTTGGAGTCCTTGAAGACATAGGACGAGGTCAGGTAGATGGGGACGGCCCTGGAGTCGGTGGCGGGATCGGGCTGCTCCTGTCCCTTGTGGATCTGGAGGGTGTCGAACCTGTATTTGCTGGGGTTAAGGGGTCCTGCGGGGATGTTGTATTTGTCCTCTACGCGGAACTGTTTCTCTTCTTTCGATTTCTCGGTCTTGTTTCCGAATACCATGTTGATTATCTCCTTTGTCAGCAGCGGTGCGCTGCTTCTGATTACTACTATGTTATTCCTAAGTACTTATTATCTATTGTTAATATAAGTCATATCAGAATAAATTAAAATTTTTATTCTTATCAGCCTTCAATTTTTCTTCGAAGGAAGGTCGAAGAGAATATCATCGTCCTCCGTGACGTCGAAACCCACTCCGCCCTTGGTGAGGATCTCCGAGACGGTCTCCCTGATCTTCCCGAGGTCCACGATCTTGGGGTTATAGCTCTGAAGGTAGAACTCCTTCCTGTCCAGAGGGAACACCATCCTTATCCTGGCCTTCCTGATGTATCCTTCCGGCTTGCGGTTCTTCTCCAGATCGTCCAGGTTCAGCTGGATGATCATGGTAAGCTCTTCCTCCTCCGGCACCTGGTCCGCGATGACGAGGGCGGACCTGAGTATCTCCGGGAAGACAGGCGCGAGGTCTTTGTAGTCGCTCTTGCCTTTGAGGATGAAGTGAACGCTGCTCTTGTTTGCCATGCCCGACCCATTTCCATCAATCTATTAAAAGATGAATCGGACACTCTTTCATATTGTAATAATAATAAAATAAATATTCTTAAAAGAAAAAGCACACGCCCCTTTCTATAATTATATACTTAAATGGCATGAGGAAAGACACATGAGAACCGCTCTTACGGTGGCGGGTTCGGATTCGGTCGGAGGAGCAGGCATCCAAGCGGATATCAAGGCCATGTCCTCCGTCGGCGTCCACGCCGCCTCCGTCATCACCGCTGTAACCGCACAGAACACCTGTAAGGTCAGCGACATATTCCCCATGCCGGCAGACATCGTGCAGGCACAGCTCGACGCCGTGCTGTCCGACTGCGACATAAAGGCAGTAAAGACCGGCATGCTTTACAACGCCGAGATAGTAGGTGTCGTCGCGGATACCTTCGAGGACCACGACATCCCTCTGATCGTAGACCCCGTCATGGTCGCCACCGTAGGCGACGACCTGTACGACAAGACCTATGTCCGTGCGCTCAAGGAGAAACTTCTTCCGATATGCGAGCTCGTCACGCCCAACAGGCACGAGGCCGAGGTACTCGCCAATATGAGGATACAGAACGAGGACGACGTCACCTTCGCCTGCGAGATCATCGGGAAGGAGGGTACGTCCGTCCTTCTCAAGGGAGGGCACATGAGTTCCGTCAACGTGGTGGACTACCTCTACCTGTCATCGGAGATCACGAGGATAAGGAACCCTCGGTTCCCGTACAAGGCAGGACACGGGTCCGGATGCACGTTCTCCGCATTCATAACCGCCAACATGGCCAACGGATTGGACCTGGTGACCTCCGTGCTGGAATCCAGGAAGATGATCCAGAAATCCATCGAGACGCAGTACGCCGTCGGAAAAGGAGTCCCCGTGGTCAACACGGATGTGACCCTCACGAAGAAGGACGACTCGGACAAGGTCGCCGTACTGAGGGAGTTGGACTCGGCCGTCGGGAAGGTCTGCGAGATCATGCCGACGGAACTCATACCCAAGACCGGGATGAACTTCGCCTACGCCAAGAAAGGGGCCAAAGGACCGGAGGAGATCGCCGCCGTCGACAAGAGGATAGTGGTCCACAACGGTCTCGTGAAAAAGAACGGACAGATACGGTTCGGTGCCGCCGAGCACATATCCTTCGTCCTCCTGGAGGCCATGAAGGCGGATCCCGACATCCGGTGCCTGATCGAGTTCTCCGCACCCGAGGAGTTCGTGGAGAACATGGAGGATGCGGGACTCGAGGTGACCCTCATCAGAAAGAGGGAGGAAAGCATCGCGGAGACCGTCCGTACGGCCATCGCATCGTCCAGGAAGTTCCCGGACGTCCTTGCGGACCTGTCCAACAAGAAGAACGTGACCATCGAAGTACTGGGGAAGACGCCTGCAGACGTCCTTTCCAAGATGGACATGGTCCTCTGAGCAGGCCCGGCCTTACGGCCGGCCTCTCGGAATATCTTTTCCCATTACCATAACTTCGACAGAAGCATCCACTGATGGATTCTGAACGAACACATTTGTTACTCCTGATAGTTTTGGTTGTGTTATGGCGGTGACATCGATAGTGACATTCGGAGCACACCATGGAAACCGGGATCGTTTCGTCCTTACCTATCACTCACGAACGATTCATCTTCCGAGCATCCAGTCGATGACGTTCACGACCCTGATCCCGCCGAAATTCCCGAGGTTGAACCTGTCCATCGTCAGCACGGTCTTCGGGAAGTTGTCCCTTATGGCCTCCAGAGAACCGAATTCTCTTTTCTTCGTCTCCTCGGAAAGAATGGTCATCGCGACCTGATAATATTCGACGTCGTTTCCCATCACGGCGGTGAAATCCACCTCCTTGCCGCCCCGTCCATCGCATGTGGGAAGCGATTATAAGTGTTAATCTATTGTGATAGATTTTTCTTCAACAATTTAAAAAATATCTGTTACAATAGATTTTTAGTAATGGGCGAAGTCCAGTCCGCCTCTTTAATAGTTCATTTATTCGTTCAGCAAATGATTTCATCGAAAAAGCAGAGTCTGACCATCAATCAAGACCGTCTATAAGCACCCATTAAACACTCGGATCAAAACCAATATGGAACATGTCTGAACATGTGTGCAGAAGTATTCCCCTCTACCACTTTTACCAAATTCCTGGATTTGGCGTCTTAGAATTTTATGAATCCTCTGACTCTACAACGGTGATCTGTAGTTTTCATAAGGTCCCAATACATATGTCGAGTGCCTAAATGTCGGATTGATTCTTCTACAAGTATCGGATTGTGTTTATACCTCCCAATTTATCCGTGAATGTGGATGAAGGGACGTTCTCATACAGACCGCGTATTGTGGATTCCGCTCTGAAGAGGAAACTCAGAGGCAAGGGAGCTGTGTTGATCGAAGGTCCCAGATGGTGCGGTAAGACCACCACTGCGGAACAAGTCTCGAAGAGCATCCTGTCCACCGATGATCCGAGTACGATCGATGCGAACAGGACCCTGTCGGAGATCGATCCGGAGAGATTGCTCATGGGGGAACAACCGAGACTCCTGGATGAATGGCAGGTCGCACCCAAACTGTGGGATGCGGTAAGACACCATGTCGATCGCCACAAAGGCCAGGGTCAATTCGTTCTTACGGGTTCGTCCGTTCCTGCCGATATGTCCAAGACCGTTCACTCCGGGACCGGGAGATTCGGTCGGATCGTCATGCGTCCGATGACCCTCTTCGAATCCGGAGATTCTACAGGTGAAGTGAGTCTCGCATCCTTATTCGAATCACAACAGGTTTCCGGATGCTCCGAATTGGATCTTGACAGACTGGTTTTTCTCATCTGCAGAGGCGGATGGCCGGAATCGGTGGATATGGACGACGACATCGCATTGGATCAGGCTTTCGATTACATCGATGCCGTGATCAAAATCGATATGTCGCGCGTGGATGGTATAAAAAGGGATCCGCAGAAAGTGAGGACGCTTTTACGTTCATACGCAAGGAATCAGGGAAGCCAGATCTCCCAGGCATCGATATCCGCCGACATATCATCCAATGACGTGACAAGTGTTTCAGAAGAGACCGTGTCAGAGTATCTGCAGGCGCTCAGGAAACTGTATGTGGTCGAGGACATGAAGGCATGGAACCCCAATCTGCGTTCGAAGACGATGATCAGGACCTCCGATACCAGATACTTCGTCGATCCGTCCCTGGCAGCGGCATCGCTGAGGATCGGTCCCCGTGACCTGATGAACGACCTCGATATGCTGAAATCCTTATTCGAAGCACTTGCGGTAAGAGACCTCAGGGCATATGCGGAATCATTGGATGGGGACATCTACCATTACAAGGATAACCTGGACAACGAATGCGATATCGTCATTCATCTGAGGGATGGCAGATATGCCTTGCTGGAAGTGAAACTCGGCGGCAAAGGACTGATCGAGGAAGGTGTTACGACATTGAAAGGCGTTCTCAGAAGGATAGATACCGACAAGATGGGGGAACCTGCCTTCATGGCGGTCATCACCGGTACCGAACGTTACGCATACAGGCGTGACGATGGCATATTGATACTCCCGTTGGGGGCTCTCAGGAACTGAACCGCCCGGTATGGATCGTGTAACGAAAACGTGCCGTACGAATAGAAATCTAGAACCGGAATTCTCGAAAGAAAGGATCTAAAAGTCCAGAGAATGGTTCGTGGCAGATACAGAGATGTTAAAAGAAGCCCGGAGAGACTCCGGGCAATGAGTTTGATCTCAGCTTACGGAGACGACTTTGATGGTGAAGTACAGGTCGATGTTGTACTTCTCCTCGACGGTCCTGTACTCGAAGGACCCGTCGTTGCCGAGACCGATGATGTAGGCGAAGAAGCTGTTGCCGGTATCCTTCGATGCGGTGGCATCGTACATGGGCACCCTGACCATCTTTACGGCAGAGTACTCGGCGGTGTTCCCGTCGAAGGAATCGTGGAAGTCGGAATAGGTCTTTCCGTCCTTCGTGGTGATGGTCACGGTCTTCATCGGGAATTCGCCGCGCTGGAAGCCCTTGAAGCAGAGGTTGATGATATCCGGGCTGCTCTTGCCGGGTTTGACCTTTGCGGCCAGCTCGAGGACTTTCGGGTCGCGCA
>OGLM01002633.1_pt1 | contig 16003 bp, 15 predicted proteins | sample 1572531 | NCBI WGS metagenome assembly OGLM01 (sample SAMEA2581909, study PRJEB24529) | metagenome | biome: Human gut stool | place: China | collected 2011 | reverse complement strand
TAAAACCTTATTCGATATAATGTCTAATACAGATAACTTTTTATAATTTTTTCAACGCAGATTTCCTTCGTATCTTTATATTCACCACTACGGTATTGATTTAAATCTAGATAAATAGACTCTGAAAACGGAGTAGTAACCTCTTTCTGATAAACCATTTCCGCCACGCCGACAATTGTAATAATAACTTGATCCAATTTAACTAAAAAAATAAAGCCATAACAAAGAATCATTAATATTAGTACATATCGGTATTTCTTGTTGTATTTTTCTTGAGTTACGCACTATCACAAACAATTGTACGTATTATCTCTTCTGAGGTTTCTTTATTCCTTTCCATAAATCAAAAATCCAATATAGCCTTGCACCAATCCAATCAAAACAGCAGATATTATTACCTTCCAATCTCTACTTAAATTCAAAAAAGACAGGCCTATAGATACAACTACATAAAGAATAATACCGCATAAAACAAAAATCAGAAACTTTTTCATCGGAAGTTAATTTAAAGTTGGGTCAGAATTTATCGCTTTTATTCTAGCTTGTAAAATAAGATTCTGATACTCTTGGTATGACATAGGTTCACCCATCTCTGCTCTTGATGGCCAATTTACAATCATATCATTAACTGCTTGCCCAATACCAGCAGCGAGACTTGTTCCAACGCAAACCAATGCAATTTTATCTGCAATAAGAACGCCAATAGCAGACATCCACATTAATTCTGTAAGACAAGCACAATCCGCACCAACTAACGCTCCACAAACTGTTCTAAATGAACTTTTCTGTATCTTTGAAATATTCCATTTTGAAATATTACTTGTCCAATAATCTGTAGATGCAGTTGCTACATTACAAGTAGATAAAATAACATCTCTATCGTTTTGTGTTTGAGCTAATGAATACCATTTTATTTTCATCTTATCAGGTATATAATCTAAAGAAGCGTTTGTCATTGAGTTTCGTAACTGACTTATAAAATCTTCTACAAATTCTTTTTGTACATTGCTAATATTATTGCCATACTCAGGTGTCAGATAATCTCTGGTATATGAAAAGTTTGAATCATATATCATATTAGACATTGCCCTATACACCCCCTCAGGAATTTGCGTGCTCAAATTTTGATTTACAAAATTCCTAAGGTCACTGTCTGACAATTTTTTCATTTCCCCTAATTTCTTAAAGCAAGCTACATCGGCTTTACCTATTACATTTACCACATCTTGAATAGTAACAACATGTGAAGAGCCAGAAGATTGATCAAATATAGGAGAGTCCTTTATAGCCTCATAAGCAGCTTCAAGACATTCATTATGAATATATCCTATATTCTCAGGTGTCACAGTTAAGCCTGTATCTTTGCTTTCAATAGAACAATCTTTCTGACAAGAAAGAAAGCTAATACTAAGTAAAATTAAAGTTGATAATAAAAATAATCCTTTTTTCATAATCTCATTTTTTAATTAAACAAATAATATCAAAATAATAGAACTGCGCAGTTTCTATAATTCTTATTTCAAAAAATTTCCCCAAAGCAGATTTCCTTTGGTATCTTTTATATAGATTGTATATTCACCACTACGGTATTGATTCAAATCTACATAAATCGACTTTGGAAATGGAGTGGTAACTTCTTTCTGATAAACAATTCCCTCCACACCAACAACTGTAATAGTGACCTGATCTACTTTATCTAAAAAATGAAGTCCTAATAAAGAATCATTAATATCAACATATATCGGTATTTCTTGTTGTTCCTTTACAGGTGGTATACCTTTCGCATCCCACACAATTACTTCCTCGGCTATTACATGTACACAGCATAACGCCAATCCAACTGAAAATAAAATACTTTTCATTCTTTCTATTTTTTAAGGTTATGACAAAATTAACCTTTCAAAAACATTTTCCATCGGACAAAAGGGGGACATTTTTCTGGAGTAAAAAACGTATAATAATCTAATATACAGCACCATGTATATTACGCCTTACTTTTTTAAGGGGACATCACGTTCCAGAAGAAGAAAACAGTACACAAAAAGGCAGGAATCAATACGAACACAGGAAATCTTCCAGACTTATTTCCGCATCCCGAAGGTGAAGCTTGTCCGTCTTGATTCGGTATTTACGTTTCTTTAGCGCATCGTCGCTGATACCGAGCAAATAGCAGATATCCCTGTTTTTTATATGCATTCGGAGCAGGCAGCATATAGAAATCTCTATTTCCTTTAAACCGGGAAATTCACTTTGCAGACGACTCACATAGTTGTTATGACAGGAGTTAAGCAATGATATCAGATGATCCCAATCGGCCCCTGAGAGTTTATACGAGGAAGAGAAACGGTCCTTATCCAGCAGAGAAAGCTGGACAAAGGTATCGATATGCTTTACCAACGGGTCAGAAAGAAATACACTTTCCCTCCACTTACGTTCCTTACTCGCTAATTCCTGACGGATTCGTAACAATTCAGAATCCTTTGCCTGCAAACTCTGAATATTGGCCTCCATCAACTGGTGCTGACGACGGAGAAACGATTCTTTTCTTCGCTTGAAACGAAGATAGACAGCATAGAGGACAGGAACAAGAAGAAGCAGGACGATGATACACACAAGCGTCACGATATCCTTCTGCTGCGACTCTGTTTTCAGCCGCATGTTCTCATTCCGTACCAGCGAATAGTCGTATTTCTTCTGCCACTGCATCACCCTCTCGTTTTCCCGGCGGTGAGTCAGCGAATCGACATACAAGGAGTACTGCTCATGATATGCCAGAGCCTGACGGAAGTCGCCTTCCTGACGGCACAGCCGCGAACTCATCAGGTTGTATTCCAGCATCGCATCCAGGTCATCCTCTTGCCGGATACGTTCAATATAATAACGGGCAGAATCCAGTTGCTGAAGACCTGCGAAAGAACGGCCCTTCATCAGGTCCACCCTTCTGCGCGGAGCACTTCCTTCCTCCCACGTTTCCTTGTTTAAGTGATACAAGGCCTCCCGATACTTCCCGTTCAAATAATAACATATCGCTAACCGGTGATGTAGCACCGATAGTTTATATGGATTCCGATCATACCGGTTCTCCAATTCCAAGCCCTCCGATAGACAGTGGTATGCCGAATCATATTTCTCCAGAAGAATGTAGCTCCATCCCATCTCTGTTAAAGAGTATACCCTGCTTGCGGTATCGCCAAGAAGTCTTTTATAGAAATCTGATATCCAAAATTTACTGAGTCCCTCACTATAAGGCTTTTCCTCCTGAAGTAGACAGCCCCAGTGATAATAAAGCAGACCGAGATACTTGTAGTCACGGCATCCCTCGGCAGACAGACCGGCCCGATGAAAACAGTCGAGGGAACGGCGGCGGTCACCCAGGTCACGGTAAACCTGTGCCAGATAAAAATAGCTCTGAGACTTACGTAAGGAATCGCTGCCGGAAGCATAATAATCGGCTGCTATGCGGATTAGTGAATCATCTGTAACAGGAAGATAGTTCTTATAGTAAGCCTGAGTAAGAAGAAGGGCATAGTATGCACGGTTCCTGCCATGAAGACGGTCGGGAGAAGAAATTTTACGCAACAACGACAATGCGCTGTCGGGATGTGCGCCCATCACACGTTCCACAGCCTGAAGCTCACGGTAAATACGCCGATGCGCGTACTGCCAGCCGGAGAAGCCGCCAAAAATCAGCAGCAAAAGAACAATTATGATGATAACCCGACTTGACTTCATAATACTAAGCGATGTTTATTCTTCCCTACAAATATAAGAAGAATCCGCTTATCATGCGATGGCAAAACGGGAAATGGTATGAAAATAACAGTTCTCTCCATCATAGGGAAAGCATGTCTTCATACCATAAAGGAGAACTCAAGACTGTACAGCCAAACAGAATGCAGCTGAGTTTTTTCAGCCGGACAACCCTGTGCTGCCGGAAAATGATACTCCGGCAACACAGGGAATTCTTATTGCTTAAAACGGAACTCGTATACCCGCCATCAGTCCGATGCTCTTGAAACTCAGCTTATACGGATCGTGCATTTCCTCTTCGGTAGTTGCACCTTGCGATTCCACCTTGCTCTTCTTGATATCAGTCGTTCCAAAGCAACCGATATTGGCAAACACATCCAAATGAGACAACACACGGTAAGAAACACCGCAATTTATATTTACTCCCCAGGAGTGTGCAGTCACCTTATATTCCGTTTCGTCCTGCCAACCTTTATTGGTATACCACAGATAACCGCCTCCGTAACTGACAGACAAGATGCAGCGGTCGGATATATCACAACTAAATTTCATCTGGGGACCCACGTAGTTAACCTGAATATCTTCGGATACCAGTGCAGGACCTACCGAATAATTGCCAGAAGTAGATAAGCTGGTGTACAAGGCTCCTATACCAAACCTTTTGGAAAACTTGTAAAAGGCATCCACACTGCCCTGAATGCCTCCATCATAATTACCCCGATAATGCAATCCGTACGGAGATAGATTCGAATTGAGCAACCAGCCATAACCTATTCCTGCGGAAACTTCTACCTTTTCAGCGTGGGATGATTCAACTTGGGCATGCAAGGAGCATGCAAGAAAAGTAAACAGAACTACTAGATAAACGTTTTTCATATGTATAATGATTTGATTTAATATGCCGGAGCAATATATCGCTGTCATATAAACAGTTTCTGATTACCACTGTTCGTTATCACAAAAATACCATATTAATAAACATCATACAAGGAAAAGAGGGTGAAAAGAGGTAGACATCGACAAAGAACCAATGTATTGATAATCAAAACAATAAAATAATTTTTCAAAGAAAAAGGTAGACACAATGAAAAGAACGAGTGCGCGTACTGCTTTTTAAGGTATATTTTAAGCAATTTTCAAGCAATTCACCGACAAAACAATCAAATTATTTATATTTGTAATAGTCTTACAAACATTCAGTATGAAAAATAAAACACTCATCATCATTGTCATCATAACAGCAACCGCAGCCGTCCTTTCACTCGGCATTTACCAGAAAAGGACACACCAGATAAATGCTTCACTACTGCAAATTGAGCAACTGATGTATGAAAGACCCGACAGTGCCTGGAAGATACTACAACACATGCCATCCATTTCGCAATTACGTAAAGAGGAACAGGCACTCCATGCACTGCTATTCACACAGGCTCAATATAAAAACTACATTCCGGTGAAAAGCGATTCACTACTCCGGATAGCGGAAGCATACTACCGGACAAGCAGCGACTCCCTGCACAAGGCATGGACACTTTTCTATTTGGCACAGTATTACAGGGATTCGGATGAAAAGGAAAAAGCACTCTCGTATTTCCAGCAGGCGAATATAGCAAGCCGGAATATAGAAAACAATCAATTCAAGTTCCTGCTCAATTTACACTGGGCTAATTTACTAAGCGATGAAGATGCCGAGAATAAAGGAATCGAAAAATATCAAACGGCAAATAAATATGCTATTTTACTGAAAGATACCTTAAAACAAATTGATTTATATGGACAATGGGGATGGTGCTGTCTGTTAACAGGAAAATATGATTGCGCAGACAGTCTGTTTAATATGGGATTAAAATTATCTACATCTTCAAAAATGACATATTATAACTACCTATTAAATTGTTTATCTTTAACGGCAAGAGAAAAAAAAGATTACAAACGGGCACTGGAACTGGTAAACCGCAGTTTATCGCTCGCAAAGGATTCCACCGAGCTATATCCGTTATGGAATAACAAGGGAGAAATCTTGCTGGAGATGAACCAATACGATTCGGCACACTTCTATTTAAGCAAAGATACGAGAGATTATGATCCATATTTCAAAGCGACTCATTATTTAAACTGGAGTATATACGAAGAAAAAATAAAAAATCTTCCCAAAGCGCTGGAATACAGCAAGCGGTATGCCGAACTGCTGGATACCATCTATCAAAAAAGGCTGGAGTCTAAAGTAGTAAACCTCCAGCACAAATACGACTACTCCTTGATTCAGAGTGAAAACAAGCTGCTGAAAATCAAACGGCAAAGACTGTATATCTCACTGACAGCCATCTGCATGGCGGTACTGACCGTAGCTGTCATATTCTTCTATAAACGCAGGGAAGAGAAACGCAAACTGGCAGAACAGATGCGATCAAAAGACGACCTGATGAAGGAAATGAGGCTGCAACTGCAAGAAAAGACCATCGACCTGCATGCTGCACAGGAAAAAATTATCGAAAAGGAAACAGCTTTGGACAAAGAACTTTCACAAAGGGAAAAGATGAGAAGCGAATACTCTTCAAAGGAGGCTGCCATGAGAAAGGAAATCCTGCGCCACAGCGAAATCATCAGAAAAATGGAACAGCTCAATAAAATGAGCCAGCAGGATAAAATACAAAGCCGGTCGGTAGTGCTCTCCGACGAGGAACAGGACAATCTGGCGGAAATTGTAAACATCTGCTACAACAACTTTACCGACCGGCTTTGGAAAAAGTTCCCGACACTGACAAAAGCGGACATCTCGCTTTGCTGCCTTATCAAAATCGGCATCTCAAACAGCAACATGCTTTACCTGCTCGACACCAGCAAGGTCGCCTTGAAGAAACGGAAAAACCGCCTCAAACACGACAAGATGGGTATGGACGAAAACGATTCCCTGGATGAGTTTATCATGGAATTCTGACAAGCATTATGCTCACTCTTTCACCCATACATGTTCTATCTCTACGACATACATTTTATGGAATCCGCCATGTCCTTCGCCGTACCAGCGGCTTACCAGTGAGGCATCGATAAACTGCTCGGGCTTTATCATATCGGCATACAGTTTTCTGCATTCCAGTACCATACGTGCCTGCTCGTAGGTAATGTTTCCTTCGGGAGTGGCAAAAGGTTTCAGTCCGGTAGCCGCTACCTTATCAATGTCGCGCCCAGATTTGGAACCACAGATTTTATGTATATCTTTATGTTCTTCGCCCAGGAAAGACAGGGTAAGCGTTTCTCCCTCTTCAATAAACTGGTAGGTATAACGCTCGGGACGGATGAAAATAAAGGCTACGGGCTTTGCCCACAAAACACCGGTTCCGCCCCAGCTTGCCGTCATCATGTTAAACTTTTCCTGTGTTCCGGCCGTTACCAGCATCCATTCCTTACTGATAGCGTCGAACATGTTATCTTTCAGTTCCGATACATTTATTTCTTTCATACATGCATATATTTAATGATTCATTCAGACAAAACTACTAAAATTATCGGTATTCTCCGACAAAAGAGTTCTTAATACAAAAACATTTTCAAAACAAAAAAACTGTATTAAAATTCAGAAAAATAAATTATCTTTGCCATCGATTGGTTCCGGAAGGTTGTTTCGACCCGACGGATTAAAAGGGAATCGGGTGAAAGTCCCGAACAGTCCCGCTGCTGTGAAGCTCATCAAGCACGTTGACAATTACTCATTGCCACTGGATAAAACCGGGAAGGTGTCAAAGCGTGTGAGTCAGTCAGAAGACCTGCCATCGTTTTTATTAATTAACCGAACTCGTGGGATAGGACGGTTGAACGTTTTACATAATGCTTAATAAACTTTGCTATTCAGTAATGTTTACCCTGCTGGTGTGGGGTATAAACATGTGTGCACCCGTACATGCACAAAATAAGTTAGATAGTCTTCAACATCTGAACGAGGTTGTTGTGACGGCGCGTGCCGTACAGAAAGAGATTTTTCCGGTACAAGAGTTATCGGGCAGGCAGCTTCATCAGCTCAGTTCGCACAACGTGGCCGACGCATTGCGCTACTTTTCCGGTATACAGATTAAGGATTACGGAGGAGTAGGGGGACTGAAAACAGTGAATATCCGGAGCATGGGAACCAACCATGTAGGTGTGTTCTACGACGGCATCGAGCTGGGAAACGCACAAAACGGTACGGTCGATCTGGGAAGATTCTCGCTCGACAACATGGAGTCTGTCACGCTGTACAACGGGCAAAAGAGTGCCATCTTCCAGCCGGCAAAGGATTTCGGCTCGTCGGGTTCCATCTATTTACAGACACGGACGCCTCAGTTCGAAGAAGGAAAGAAGTATAACGTAAAAGCTTCGTTCAAGACAGGTTCGTTTGGTGTGGCAAATCCATCCATACTGTGGGAGCAAAAGCTTGGAGAACAGATAAGCAGTTCGTTCAGTGCCGAGTATCTTCACTCGTCGGGCAAGTACAAGTTTACTTACCGCATGCAGGAAGGATATGATACGACAGCGGTACGGCAGAACGGCGACCTGAATGCTTTGCGCGTGGAAGGAGGGCTGTTCGGACGAATTAATCAGGGATACTGGAAAGCGAAAGCTTATCTGTACAACTCGGAACGGGGATATCCGGGAGCTATCGTCCGCAACAAGTTCTCGCACGAGGACCGCCAGTGGGATACGAATTTCTTTACTCAGGGTACATTCAAGAAGGACTTTACACAGTGGTACAGCCTGCTTGCCAATGCAAAATATGCATACGACTACCTGCATTACCTGGCCGATCCTAACAAAGACGAGTCGCTGATGTATGTCAACAATCATTATTACCAGCAGGAAGTGTACACATCGGTAGCCAACCGCTTTAATCTGTTTCCGTGGTGGGAGGCAAGCTTTTCGGCAGATTATCAGTTCAATCTGCTGAATGCCGACTTGCGTGACTTTGTGTATCCGCGCCGGCATACACTGCTGGCGTCCATCGCTACGGCCTTGCGCTTCAAGCAAGTAGAACTTCAGGCCAGTCTGCTCGAAACGTACGTACACGATACGAGTTCGGGGACACCTGCTCCCGACAAGCAGAAGCTTACTCCTTCATTTTTCGTATCGTGGCGGCCTTTCCCGCAAAGCGGACTCAATCTGAGAGGTTTCTATAAACGTATCTTCCGGATGCCTACGCTGAACGACCTGTATTATACGTTTGTAGGAAATATCAATCTGGAACCGGAGTTCACTACGCAGTACGACTTAGGATTTACGTACAGCCGTACTTTCAACGGTACGTGGCTACGCGCGCTGGAAGTCCAGACGGACGTATATTACAATGAGGTGGAGAATAAAATCGTAGCCACTCCTACATCAAATTTCTTCCGCTGGACGATGGTCAATCTGGGAAATGTGGAAATCAGAGGGGTAGATGTTGCGCTTCAGACCGGCTGGAAGATCGGACGTGAGCTGACGGTAAGCAACCGGATCAATTATACCTACCAGCGGGCACAGGACTTTACCGACCCTAAAAGTGAGTTTTACGGAGGGCAGATTCCGTATATCCCTTGGCACAGCGGTTCGGCTGTGGTAAACCTGCAATGGCGCTCATGGGAAGCCAGCTACAGCTTTATCTATACCGGAGAGCGTTATTCTTCGCAGGCGAATATTCCTTATAACTATCAGTTGCCGTGGTACACCAGCGACTTCTCGGTTTCCAAAGGACTGAAGGTATGGAAGGGTGACCTGAAACTGACGCTGGAAGTAAACAACTTATTGAATCAGCAATATGAGGTAGTGACCTGCTATCCGATGCCCGGAACCAACTTCAAGCTGATTGCCCAATATAACTTTTAATCATTCGGACCATGAACAACTATCGTTTTTACCTGACCGTTTGCCTGATTTTATGCTTCCTGAGCGGATGCCGTCAGGAACTTCCGATGATTCGTTCGGAAGTGGAATATGTCACCATGCCTTCGGACCCGCAGTCTGTAGAAGGATTCTTTCTTGTCAACGAAGGGAATATGGGAAGCAACAAGTGTACAATCGATCATTTTGACGCACGTACAGGAAGTTATTTCCGCAATATTTATCCGGAACGGAACCCTGATGTGGTGAAGGAGCTTGGGGATGTGGGCAACGATATCGGCATTTACGGCAACCGGCTGTATGTCGTAGTGAACTGTTCCAACTTTGTGGAGGTGATGAATGTGCACACGGCAGAGCATATCGGCAGCGTGACTATTCCTAACTGCCGCTACATTGTTTTCAACGGCGACAAGGCGTATGTCAGTTCGTATGCCGGTCCGGTACAGATAGATCCGAACGCACGCCCGGGAAAAGTAGTGGAAATAGACCTCGAAACACTTCAGATTACACGGGAAGTAGTGGTTGGCTATCAACCGGAAGAGATGGTTATCAACAACGGACGGCTGTATGTGGCAAATTCCGGTGGATATCGTTTCCCCAATTACGACCGTACGGTTTCGGTAGTCGATCTACAATCGTTTCAGGTAGTCAACACGATTGATGTGGCTATCAATCTGCACCGAATGGAAATAGACAAGCAGGGACGGATTTATGTCAGCTCACGCGGAGATTATTACGGTGTAGGATCTGACATCTATGTCATCGACTCTCATACGGAAAAAGTAACCGGCAAGCTGGGTATCGCCGCAAGCGAAATGTGCATGGACGATAACCGGCTGTACACCATCAGCACCGAATGGAACTACAACACAGGGAAGAACCAGATTTCGTATGCTGTCTACGATACGGAAAAACAGGAAATCGTATCACGCAGCTTCATAACTGACGGAACGGAAAAGGAAATCACATTGCCCTACGGACTTGCCGTCAATCCGGAAACCAAGGAAATATATGTATGCGATGCCACAAACTATGTCACTCCGGGATATCTCTACTGTTTTTCGCCGGCAGGCAAGTTCCAGTGGAAAGTCCGTACCGGCGACATTCCTGCACACATCGCTTTTTCGACAGAAAAGTTCTATTAATCAATAAATAACTTCAACGTTTTTAAAGATGAAAAAATTCACATTACAATCCATGTGGGCGATAAGCTTCTCGCTTATCATGTTTTCCGGAGTTTTTACATCTTGTAGTAATACAGATGATCCGGAAACTCCACCGACAACAGGTGAAAAATCACCTTATATAACCCGTGTACTCGATTTCCGTCCGGCTGTCGGACAGTTTGTCAACCAGCTTCCTGAATACAAGGAAGGAGATACTCAGGAGGATATGAACCGTAAAGTCCTCGAAGCTATCGGAAATAACAAGATGGGTATGGTTTCACTGGGAGGCTTCGGCGGATATATCGTTGTAGGATTCGACCATACCATTGAAAACAAGTCCGGTTTATGCGACTTCCGTGTATTGGGAAACGCGTTTTATGCCAACGGAGCATCGGATTATGGAAGTAGTGAACCCGGAGTCATCCAGGTATGCTATGATGCAAACGGAAACGGACTTCCCGACGACGGATGGTACGAAATTGCCGGAAGTTCTTACCCTGACGGAAAAGAAACCTGGATTGATCTGGCAACTCAGGCAGGAAACGATACCCAGACGATACTGGATTATGAAATAACTTACTACCGTCCGTCAGCAGAACCCGGAGCTCCTACCGAGCAGTATATCCGCTGGGAAGATAATCAGGGGGGAAGTGGCTACAAGGCTATGAACGCTACTCACTTGCAGTCTTATTTTCCACAATGGATAAAAGAAGACAAGATTACGTTTGCCGGAACACGTCTTCCTCAAAACGGAATAGACCAGAGTGGAAAAGGTACGTACTTCGCTCTTTACCGCTTTGGTTACGGCTATGCGGACAATGAACTGAACGACAAGGATGCATCGGCTATTGACATCGACTGGGCGGTAGACTCGAAAGGACAGCCGGCAAACCTTCCGGGAGTTGACTTCATCCGCATACATACAGGAGTGAATCAGGAAAACGGATGGCTGGGCGAATGTTCGACTGAAATCATGGGAGTAACAGACCTGCACCTGACCAATGTAAGCATAAAAAGCCAGACTATAAAGAATTAATAATCAACCTACTAAAAACTTTTGAAAAATGAAAAGAACTAAATTTATGAAGACCAATATCTTATTCGGGATATTGCTGCTGACTCTATGTCTTTTTACCGGCAGTTGTAGTAATGATGACAAAGCAGTCATCGAGCCGGCTCCGGAATTTGAACTGGTAACAGAAATCAGCGAAACAGAACCTCTGTTTATCGTACCCGATCAAACCTTCAAATTAGAGTATACGGCAAAAAACATCAAGTCTATCGCTACCAATACGCTGCCAGAAGGATGGACTGCGGAGGTAAAGGAAAGCGAAAACAGCATCAATATAAAAGCTACTTCTGAAGCTGCATCGAAAGCAACTCTTATCATTACCGCAACCAATGCAAGCGCACAAGAAGTATCGAAGGAAATAACTCTCCAATGCTTGAATTTCTTCGATGACACAAAAGGTACATTCATTCTGAATGAAGGTAACATGACAACCGAAAATGGCTCACTGACCTACATTACTGCGGATGGATATGTTTTCGACGATGCTTATAAGACAGTCAATGGCACAGAACTGGGTAATGTAGCTCAAGACATGGCTTTCTGTGACGGCAAAATTTATATAATCACTCAAAACGGTGACGAAAATGCCGTAGGTACAAAACTCGAAAACGACGGTATGCTTATTGTCGTAAATGCCAAGACACTTAAAAAGGAAATGGCTTTCAGCAGAAGTGATCTTTCTACTCTCGACTGGCCTACACATATTGCCGCACTAGATGCGGAACATGTATACATCCGCGACAATAAAGGAGTTTACCGCCTTAACACAAACACGAAAGAACTAACTTTCGTCAGCGGAACCGACAATGCTCCCAAAAGTCGTTTTGTAACAATGAACGGTAAAGTATACACATACAAAGCAGGTACGTTAAACGGTATTATAGAAATTTCTCCGGAAAACGACAATGCGACCAAAATAAATTTCCCATATAGAGTAGAGATCTCCATCAATGAAGTTTTGGGCATCCAGGCTGCCGAAAACGGAGATATCTGGGTAATGTCTTTTGGATTCGGAAAATCGGCCATGAACAAATTCAATGTTGAAAGCAAAAAAATAATACAGCGCCAGATCAATGTAAAACCGAGTGTAGGAAGCTCTGGAGTAGCATTTGCAAGTTATGACAACAACATTTATTATGCAGATGGCCCAACAATTTACCGCCTTAAATTCGATGAAGACGAATCACTTAATGCAGCATCAGGTCTTGATGCAGAAGAAACTTTAACCGACTTGTCTGCCATCGACAACAATGCAGGATTGCTTTATAATGGACTGGGAGTTCATCCTGTAACAGGAAATGTATATATCAACACGATCAAATCGTTTGCCCAGTATACTCAGAATACAATCTGGTCTTTCGATTTTAACAATAGCGCAGAAAATCCTGCTGCCAAATATGAGAACTATACGAACTTCCCTGCCGGATTCTTTTTTGCACCCGGCAAATAAAAACAGTAAACTTAAAAACATTGAATCATGAAACTCTTGAATAACCTCATCGTTCCGGTATTTTGCGGACTGCTGATTTTCTCAGGATCTCGGACAACCCGGAAGATCCGGGTACACAACCACCTTCGACCAATCCCGAACCTCCTGCATATCTGGGAGGATATGCTGATCCTGACGGAGTACTGATTCTCAATCAGGGAGCTGCAATAGAAAACAGTTCACTGACTTACATTACTCCCGAAGGAAATATCGAACAGAACGTATATCAGAAAGTCAACGGATCGGCTTTCGGTCATGGGGGACAAGACCTCTATATGCATAACGGGAAACTTTATATTCTCAGCACCAATAAGGATGTATATCAGAAACACGAAGGTGACGGCACACTGGTAATAGCCGATGCCGTGACACTGAAACGGGAGAAAGTATTTAAATTCGACGAACTAAAATACCCTCGTCCAGAAGGTTCATTAGACGAAAATGAATTTCTTCCACTAGTTACTCCACTAAGAAATATTGTAGTCATCGACGAAAAAAACATATTTTTCTCAGACCAGAAAGCACTTTTCCGATTTGACAGTACGACCGGAGAACTAAATATAGTAGAAGATTCCTACCATTTCGGTAATCAGGGAAATACAATTGAAGCTGTTGCCGGCACTCAAGGTATGGTTGTCATTGGCGACTATATATATACCGGTGGAGGAGGATTCTGGGCCAGTACAAGACTGCTGGAGTTTAAAAAAGGAGAAAACAAGGCAACCCGTATCTTGCCAGATCTCAAAGGAGAATTCATCAGTGGTGTATGCCAGACAGGAGAGCGTGAAATCATGATTGCCACATGCGGACGTTCGGAATCTACTAAGAGCTATTTTATATTTGTAAATCTTGATACCTGGGAAATCGTAAAGGAAAAACAAGTTTCGGCCGACATATCAGCCGAGTCTTCGATACTCCGGGCATTGCTCTTGCGGGAGATTATGTTTATTTCTGTGCCGGAAAAACCAGCGTCAGCCGTATTTCACTCAAGACATGGAAAGTGGAGGAAAATATCATAGACCTGACAAAGGATGCTCCGAATGCCAAATATTTAAACTGCAATGCTATAGCCGATCCGATAAAGAAGTATCTTTATGTTGCCGTTTCGGATGAATATTATGAAACAACTATTTCAAACGGAAACCTGCTGGTATACGACTGTAGCGGAGAAACTCCTGTACTAGTAAAAAACATCGAAAACAAGACAAGCTATCCTGTCGGAATTTATCCGATGTCGAAATTCTATAAATAACGGCTGAATAGAACCTAAGACACAGCTTATATTCACCACAGATTGATTCTGCTATTAATGAAGTACTCAATCTGTGGTGATTTTTCTTTTTATATATCATGATGCAGTTTTAAATTATTTCTATATTCGGTAGGTGTTTGGTGAAGTATCAGTTTAAAGGTTTTATTAAAATAAGATAAGTTATTATAACCAGCTTCATAGGCAATCTGTGAATTGTTTAAATCGGAATACAACAATAGACTGCACGCATATGCAATTCTTATTTCATTTAATACAGTAAACAATGTTTTACCTGTATGCTGTTTGAAAAAACGACAAAGAGAACTTGGATTTTGCCCAACATAACTAGCTATAGATTTTAAGTTGATGGATTCCCTAAAATTAGATTTTAAGTAAGTATAAATTCTGTTTATTGGATCGTGTACAGAATTATTGCAAGCAGTCAACGAAAAGTCTGAAGATGATACCACCCTTCTTTCATTACATTTACTCAACATATCCAATATTTCGTACAATAAAATTACTCTTTTCACTCCGCGATACCTGCCAATATCCCGCATGACTGTACAAACTTCTTTTACAAGCGGACTTGAAAGAAATTTTACTCCATAACAACTTTCTTTCAAAAGTCTGTTGACCTCCAAAAATTCTTTAGTATTATTCATATCAGCAGGAAATATTGACAGAGGAAAATACAAGATATCACATAACTCCGATGCTTTATTTGTATTATAAAAAGCATCACTTAAATGAAAATGTGGAATATTTTTTCCAATCAGCATCAAATCACCTGCCTTATATTCACTTAATCCATCTCTTATATATTCTTTTCCACTTCCTGAAGCTATGTATATAAGTTCATAATCATCATGATAATGCAACGGCAAAGTAAAAGGTATATGTCTGTTATAACTAAATGACTCATCAGCGCTATACAGTATTTTTCTATATAAAATAGAAGTTTTCATAAGTTTTCTTCTAAGGTTAATATAACATTCTACAATGCAAATATAGTATTAATATAGAATTTCCGAATACACTAATTTTGTTCTTGAAAAACAATAAAAATAATTATTATGAATACAAAAAGCAATGAAAGAATTATGCAAGCTGTAAAAGCACTGCAAGAAGGAAAAGGTATTTTACTAGTAGATAATGCAGACAGAGAAAATGAAGGTGACCTTATCGCAGTTACTGAATGGATGGCTGACGATACGATTAATTTTATGGCAAAAGAAGGACGTGGTCTCATATGTGCACCTTTAGATACTTCAATTGCTAAAAGGTTAGAGCTAAATGCTATGGAACCGCATAATACTGATGCTTATGGTACACATTTCACCGTGAGTGTAGATCATAAAAATACGACTACAGGTATTAGTTCCGATGAGTGAAAAAAATACTTGGTTATAGATACTCTATTTCTC
>OGLM01002625.1_pt1 | contig 16035 bp, 17 predicted proteins | sample 1572531 | NCBI WGS metagenome assembly OGLM01 (sample SAMEA2581909, study PRJEB24529) | metagenome | biome: Human gut stool | place: China | collected 2011 | reverse complement strand
ACGAAGCGGAAAAGGGGCTGTGAAGAAATGATTAAACATTTTTTCACAGCCCCCTGCATTACGTGCTCCTTGCCGGCATCCGGGAATACAGTCTGGCACGTCAGCGGTCAGCGGATAGCGGTCAGCTGACAGCCGTCTCACTGTCCCACTGTCCCACTAGCCCCAATCCCCAGTCCCCATTCCCCAGTCTCCATTCCCCAGTCTCCATTCCCCAGCCCCCAGTCTCCATTCCCCAGCCCACTAAGCAATATAGAATTTCCTTGACATACTTTTCTTTCCGTGCTATCCTGTATGCACAAACGAAAGAGATACCGGAACTGACGGAGAAATGTGGAATTGACCACGTGAACCGGTATTTTCTGAATCAGCCGACCGTCTGGGCAGGGAAACCTACTCAGGCGGTCTTTGCGTCTCCGGTTTCCCTTCATTGCTTACTGCTTATGGAGGGATTTACATGAAAAAGAAAAATCGCTGGCTTATTGCCCTGGCAGCTGTGGGCATCCACATCTGCATCGGCAGTGTGTATGCATGGAGTGTACTGACGAAGCCGGTCATGGCGGCTATGGGTCTTTCCCTTTCGGAAACGACCTGGGCCTTTTCTATTGCCATCCTGTTTCTGGGACTGTCTGCAGGCTTCTTGGGCGGTGTGGTGGAACGGATGGGACCATCCCGCTCCGGCCTGGTGTCGGCGGCCTTCTTCGGCACCGGCCTTCTGGGCACGGCGCTGGCGGTTCATGTCCATTCCGCGCTTCTTCTCTACATCTTTTACGGTATGATTGGCGGCATCGGCCTTGGCACCGGGTATATCACCCCCGTGTCCACCCTGGTGAAATGGTTCCCTGAACACCGGGGCTTTGCCACAGGCCTGGCCATCATGGGCTTTGGCTTTGCTGCTCTGGTGGCAGGACCGCTCATGCGCTTCCTCACCGACACCTATGGTTTGACTGCCAATTTTCTTATCCTGGGCATTGCCTATGCGGTAATTATTTCCCTTTCCGCTTCCTATCTCCGTCCGCCGAAGAAGGGTGAAATTCCTGTGATGCTGGAAGAGGTGCTCCGCCGGGAAGCGGCCAAGGGGAATGAGAGAACCGTGGTAGGACCCCAGATGACAAGGAAGGAAGCCATGCATACCTGGAAATGGTTTGCTCTCTGGTGGATTTTCTTTACCAACATTACCTGCGGCATCGGACTTCTGGCAGTGGCTTCCCCCATGGCCCAGGAAGTCATCGGCATGACACCGGTAGAGGCCGCTTCCCTGGTGGGCATTATCGGTATCGTTAACGGCGGCGGCCGTATCGTGTGGTCCACCGTTTCTGACTGGATTGGCCGCGGCATTACCTACATGGTGTTCTTTGCCCTGGAAGTATGGGCTTTCTACCAGCTTTCCATTACCACCGAAGGTCTCATTTTCCAGGCCCTGGTTCTTCTTATTATCAGCTGCTACGGCGGCGGCTTCTCCTGCATGCCGGCCTACCTGTCCGATATTTTCGGCGTAAAGCAGCTTTCCTCCATTCATGGCTCTATCCTCACGGCCTGGGGCATGGCCGGTGTGGCCGGTCCCCTCATTCTGGCCTTCATGAAGGAAAACACCGGCGGCTATGCAGCCACCCTTCACCTTTTCTCCGCTATGCTGGCCCTGGCCTTTATCATTGCAGCAGTGCTCCGCTGGAGGAATGAAGTGGATAAAAGGAAATGGGAAGTGAAGGAAGAAAAGAAGAATCTGGTTAATGGAAAAATGAAGACCACCATGGCATCCTGAAGTCCGATTCTTTCTCAAAGACAGATATTGACTTTCCGATTTTTCTGAACTATACTATGAAACATAGAGCAAAGGTGCTTATAGGGATTTCCCCTGTAAGCACCTTTTTGTTTATAAGGAGGGTTCTGCTATGAAGGATATCTGTACGATTTCAGTGGTCACTTTCCATCCGGTGTGGGGCGATAAGGCATCCAACCTGAAACGGATTGAAGAATATATCGAATGTGCTTACCGCAAAGGAAGCCGGATTGTCATATTCCCGGAAATGAGCCTCACCGGCTACGACGATGAAGCAGATAAACCTTTCAAGGAAAAGATGCAGTATAAGCTGGCGGAAACGGTGCCGGGGCCGAGCACTCTGGAGGTGGCGGAGCTCACAAAGAAGCTGGGCATGTATGTAATTTTCGGCATGCCCATCAGGGACGACAAGAATCAGGATATCATCTATAATGGCCTGGCCATTTTCTCACCGAAGGGACTGGAAGGAGCTTATCATAAAATGCACCTGCCCTCTCCGGAACCGAACTGGGCCACCAGAGGGGACAAGCCCTTCATTCTTCATTCCGAATGGGGCCCCATCGGCTGCGCCATCTGCTATGATAACTATGCGTTCCCGGAACTTACCAGGTATTATGTGGCCAAGGGCTGCCGTCTCCTGATTAACAGTACCGCCCTTGCTAAATGCCATGGGCCCTATTTCGGCTCTCCCACCCTGGAAGCTTCTGTTATCCAGAACGGCATTTACATTGCTTCTGCCAATATCGGCGGTCTCGACGTGGATAATTATTTCTGGGGCGGCAGTTCCATCATCGGGCCGGGACAGAAGCATCCATGGTCTTTCTATTACTATGCAGGACGGAAATTCACCGATGAGGATGCACCGGAAATTGAAATGTTCACCGCCACCGTGGACCTGTCCCTGGCAAGCCGCTATGCCTTCAAACATAATCCCGCTGTGGGCGGCACGGACTGGAGGCCGGATAAGTACATTGAAATGTACAAGGATATCCTGAAGGACCCTGATTTCGGAAAATAACATAAAAAAGACTGTGAGGAAATGCATCCATTTCTTCATAGTCTTTTTTCTTATTCTTGCTTTCTTTGAATGACAGTGGGGCATTTCACTGTTTCACTGGCCCACTGTCTCACTGTCCCACGGTCTCACTATCTCACTGCTGTGCTTCTTCCAGTTTCTGCAGGAAGAATTTCACATTTTCCGTGAGGTTTGGGCCCTGGGTCTGGAGAGCGCCGCCTACGAGGAAAATGGTGTCGGGACCGTAGGTCTTATACATGTCCTTAAAGAGCTGCCATTTCATGCCGCCTGAGGGAATGGGGAAAATGGAGCGGAGGTAGGCCATTTTTTCATTGGTGCCTTCGCAGATTTTGGTGCAGATTTCCCGGGAGAAGGAGAAGCGGCCGCCGAAGCTGGTGAAGATGACGGCGTCAGCGCCGGCGAGGCGGGAGAGCTGTCCGTAGTAGCAGAAGGGGGAAATGCCGGAATCTTTGGAAAGCACCTGGGGGCCTGAGAAGCAGGGATGAAGGAAAATGGGGAGGTTGAAGTCCGGATCCCTGGCCAGGTCGCGAATCAGGGTGAAGCCGGTGATGGCAGGGGCTGCCATGATACCGTCGGCACCGATTTCCTTGGCCTTGTAGGCCCGGTCCAGGAACTGGAGGCCGTCGGCGGTGCAGTTGGCGATGTACATGCTCTTTTTTCCGGTCTTTTCCTTGGCATCTGCCAGGGCCATGACGCACTGGAGCACCCTCTCTTCAAAGGGGGCGTAGTCCTGGTTCATGAGGCTGTGGTCGTCTTTGATGATGGGGCAGCCGCCCAGGGCCAGGTCGTACACCATTTTGGCCAGTTCCTTGGGGCTTCTGCCCAGGGGCTTGATGGCGCTCATGAGGATGGGGCCCCGGGGCACGCCGCAGAGGTCACGGAGTCCCGTGCGGCCGAAGCGGGGGCCGGGATAGTTGTCATACATGGATTCAGGAAGGTCGAAGGACATGAGCTTGATACCGGGCTGGAGGCTGGTATTGCCGAAGAGCATATTTAAAAGTTCCGCCATTTCATTTCCCACGGCAGAAGGGTCATAGGAAATGGTGGCGTAGTAGGCGCCGGGTTCAGCCTTTTTCAGGTCTTCTATCTGGCCTACAATGGTATCGCCGATGGGGGTTCCCTCCACCAGTTCGTAGGGGCATTCCACGGTTTGTTCTACGCAGATGCCGAAGGCCAGCTTTTTGGCTTCTTCGTAGTCGGGGGCCGCAATGCGGTAGGTGGCGGTGAAACGGGAAGACTGGGTCAGGTCTTCCTTCAGCTCTGCAAAAAGTTCGCTTTCAAAAAAGGGGGTATTACTCATAACTATATCCTTCCCGGCAGGAGTCAGTCACTCAAAAGAAGCGGGAAATCCCGCTGCCTTCTGCCTTATGAAATTGGAAATCAGGGAATCATCGGTCTTGGTCCCGATGTTCGTGGGTTTGATGATAGGGATTGTCCCCGTGAGCGGCGGTGTCGTCGGAGAGCCAGTACAGGGGACGGTTCCTTGTTTCTTCAAATACGTGGCCTATGTATTCGCCCAGGATGCCCAGGCACATGAGGTTGAGGCTTCCGAAGATGGAAATCAGGATAGTCATGGTGGCCCAGCCGGGGACGGCCTGTCCGGTGATGACGCAGTAGAGCACGTGGAGAATCAGCAGGAATCCTGCAAAGGCGGCTAAAAGCCCGATGTAGAAGGAAATGCGCAGGGGAATGGTGGAATTGGTGATAATGCCGTCCATGGCAAAGTGGAGCATTTTCTTCATGGAAAATTTGGAAACCCCTGCATGACGGGCGGGCGCTTCAAATTCAATGGCTGCCTGTTTAAATCCAAGACCGCCGACAATGCCGCGGATAAAGCGGCTGTGTTCCCGAAATTTCAGGAAGGTATCCAGGGCCTTCCTGTCCATGAGACGGAAATCGGAGCCTCCCGGTACCACCCGGGTGGTGGAAATGGAGTTAATCACCGCATAATAGCCGGCGGAGGTGAGCTTCTTCAAAAATCCGGCGTCTTCGGTGGCGGTGCGGATGGTCTGCACAATGTCATAGCCTTCCTGCCATTTTTCAATGAGTTTGGGAATGAGGGCCGGCGGATGCTGCATGTCTCCATCCATGGTAATCACCGCATCTCCCCGGGCAAAGTCCATGCCGCAGGTAATGGCAATCTGGTGCCCGAAGTTCCGGGCAAAGGTGAGAGCCCGCACGTGGGGGTCATGGTCTGCCAGCTGATGAATCAGCTCATCCGTACGGTCCCGGGAACCATCATTGACGTAGATGATTTCATAATCCATACCCAGGTCCTTCATGACTTTCGTCACTTCATCGTGGAAGTAAACTACATTGCCTTCTTCATTATAGACAGGCGTCACAATTGATATCATAATAATCCTCCAGGTCAGGCTGTATGCCAATGTATATTATAACACAGAAAAGGGGACGGTTTGGCGATTTTGTCCGGCTGAAACGGGATAAATCTATGGATTGATACTATTATATCGGCCTCTTTCGACGGTGCAATTAATTAATTTTAAAGTTTTTATAAAGGGGCACAGAAAAAGAGCAGGAGGGGAATCCTGCTCTTTTGTCAGAGGGTATTGGGTTATGATAAAGGTAAAAATTAGAATTGTGCGTCTTCCGGCGCCCGCGGAACAGGGCCTCTTCCATTTCTATCATGACGGCGTCCATCGTAGTGATGGCGTCCATCCCTGTCGTCTTTGTCAAAGCGGCGCTGATGGCGTCCATCGTAGTGATGGTCTCCGTCCCTGTCGTCCTTGTCGAAACGGTGCTGATGGCGTCCATCATAGCGGTGGTCTCCGTCTTTGTGGTCTTTGTCAAAATGGCGCTGATGGCGTCCATCGCAGCGATGGTCTCCGTCTTTGTCGTCCTTGTCGAAACGGTGCTGGCGGCGTCCATCATAGTGATGGTCTCCGTCTCTGTCATCCTTGTCAAAACGACGTTCATGACGGCCTTCATAGGGATAGTCATCATCCTTATCGCCGCGTTGGAGGGCGGAGCGGCTGTCCCTGAAATCTTCACCTCCGTTGCGGTCCTTCACTTCATCGGATGGGGCGGCGGGTTTTTCCGGCCGGAGTTCTTCCTTCACGGGCTTGTGGATGACCGGGCCATTGGAACGGTCCGCATTGATTAAGGCGATGCGGTAGTCCCGGCCTGTGCTTGATACGGGGCCGGCGGGCTCTTTGGCTTCCAGGGAAGCGGCGGATACGCCATTTCCCATCGCAGCGCCTGCTGCGGATAAGGAAATCAAAAGGGCTGCGGCTAACATTGTTCTTTTCAGGTTTCTCATAGTATGACCTCTTTTGAAACAGGCCTTTCAGGCTTTTTCACTTTTCATTACAGGCGGTGCCAGGTAATGCCGTCATCGTCCTGTACATTTCTCTTTTCCGGATTGCCTTTCTGGGCATCCCTTTCTCTGGCTTCCGGATGCTGTTCATAGTACTTTTCTTCCCAGGGTTTCAGTTTGCGCTGCTGTCCCTGGTCCTTTTTATCTTTCAGTTCTTCCCGGTCTTTTTTGTCCTTATGGACCTTCTGCTTCTTTTCTACGTGCTTCTTTTCCCTGTGAACCTGGGGATGCTGTCCCTGGTCCTGCTGGATTTTCGGCGGATGGTCGTAATCAGCGGCGGAAGCGGTGCCGGCAAAGAAGAAACCGCCGGCCAGTGCCAGGCCTGTCATGGAAGCGGCGATGAGTGCATTTAACTTTTTCATAATGGAACCTTCCTTTCAAATTTTGTAAATTTGTTTCCGAGGGAGCTTCCCTGAAACTCCCTCCTTCTATTCTGGGGATATATATAAATCAATGGCGGAGCTGGTATTCTCCGGCCACGATGGACAGATTAGGGAAGCGCTGATTAAATCGTTATCGGATTTCATTCTTGTATTTTTATTCAATGCAAGGAATCAGTCGACGCGAATAGCGAGCTATTTAAGGAGACTTATGACGCAGCATTGGATAAAAATACATATGAAATTCGATTCTGCGAATTAATCGGTGCTTCCTTAGCTGTTCTTATCAGGTGCCTCGCGTTTATTGCCCTTTGGGTTATCCTGATGGTCACCGGGCATGTTTCTATCGGGGCCCATGCTGTCCTGGTCATGGTGGTTTCTCAAGTCTTCCCGCATTCTGTCATTGGCAGGTCCGTTTTTGGAATCCTTCCGGTCCTTCGACCAGCCTTTGAAATTTTCCATCATTTTAGGGCCGTTGTCCGCCATCCAGCGGTGATAGGAGGGGAGGTCATTGATGATGAAGGAAAAGGTGCCGATGATAAGGGAAATGACTGCGAGCACCACGGAGATGAGGATTTTCTTCATTTCGGTTCACCGCCTTTTGCACTGGGCTGGCGGAAACTGTTTTCAATGGCCCGGCTGCCTTCCCTGGCGATGAGATAGATGGAAAGGGCGGTAAAAATGCCGAAGCTTCCGATGGAGGCCAGTGTGAGGAAGCTGAAGCGGGGCAGCGGCGCCATGCCGTGGAAGGGAACCAGGTTGGTGGAGAAGAAACCAATCACCAGTCCCGCGGCAGCCAGCACCACAATGGCCATGATGATACCGGCGGCGGTGAGGAGGCGGGCAGTCATGCGGGCTGTGGTTTCTGCGGCAGCGGGAAGCCTGGGGCTTACTTCCGCCCAGGTCTTTTCCACTTTCTCCTGGGCGCCCTGGGCCATTTCCTTGGCCCTGTCCTGCAGCTGGCTTCCCTTTGTTTTTTCATTCACCACGCCTTCCGACTGGAAGGAATTGTAAATATCTTTGGGACTGCCCAGCTCTTTGGCGATTTCTTCCTCCGAGAGGCCCCGCTTTTTCCCTTCTTCGAAATGGGATTCATAGTCTGCCAGGATTTCCTTCACTTCTTCTGCCCTGGCATTGCGGAAATAGTATCTGAGCAGGTCTAAAAATTCTGTTTCATTCATGGGTATCGCCTCCTTCTTCCAGTATTTTCTTGACGGCTTTTGTAAATTCGGTCCATTCCTTGAGGGATTCTTTGAATTCCTCCCGTCCGGCGTCGGTGATGCGGTAATATTTTCGGGGAGGACCGTTATGTGATTCCGCCAGGTAGGTATCTACCAGGCCGTCTTTCTTGAACCGGTTCAATAGGGGATAAATGGTGCCCTCCGACATTTCAATGTACTTTGAAATCTCAGTGACCAGCTCATAACCATAGTAGTCTTTCCGCCTGAGCATGGATAGAACCACAATTTCCATGACGCCTTTTTTCAGTTGGATGTTCATGGCTTTTCCTTTCTGAGGAATCAGGGGTTCTGCATAAGGCAATGCATCGGTCTCTTCATTGATTTATAGACTGATGGTCATTTCCTGCTGCTAACAATATATCACAAAGTACTTTGCAATGCAAGGTACTTTGTGAAGCAAATAAAAAATATCTACAGAAATCATCCATGACGCTTTGTATGCTGAAATAGCAATTTCCTGTTTTCCCTATTGACGGATGGAAAGAGATTCGGTATCATCATAGGCACATTCAAACCAGTACATGCTGTGAACGAGAAGGAAACAGACAGGAAGCTTCAGAGAGCCGGCGTATGGTGAAAGCCGGTGCGGAAAATCTGCGGACTATCACTCGTGAGCTTCCTGATTGAAAGAATTTTCCGTAAATCAGGACGTAAGTCCCCGTTACAGGACAGGCCTTCAGAGTATAATGCAGGGTGGTACCGCGAATTCGCCCCTGTCCCGTGGTGGACAGGGGCTTTTTGTTACCTCTTCTTATACATTATACATGATACATGGCGGCTGAGAGATAAACCGGAGTGGTACCGCGCGATGCGCCTCTGTCTGATATTTCAGGCAGAGGCGTTTTTTTATGGGTATCCCCGCAGAGTGAAGATTGCACATGTGCTATTCCATTTCAAAGGAGAAAAAGATGATGGATTGGAAAAAAGGACTCAAACTGGCAGGCCTCGGCCTCATGATGACAGCTGCATGTGCAGGACTGACCGGCTGCGGCGGAAAGAGCGAAGGCGCCGGAAGCGGAAAGACGGCCAAGGTGGGTTTTATCAACGGCGTTTCCGGCGGCGTGGCTTCCTACGGCCTGGCAGAAAAGGAAGGCTTCGACATGGCGGTGGAGGAAATCAACAGGGAAGGAAAAATCCACATGGACGTGGAAATGGTGGACACCAAGGGCAATGTGCAGCAGGCAGTGTCTGCGGCCCAGAAGCTGATTGCCGCAAAGAAGGTCATCGTGGTGGGGCCCCTCATTTCCGGTGAATACAAGGCAGTGGGGCCCCTCTTCCAGCAGGCGAAGATTCCACTTTTAGGCGTGGCTACCACGGCGGAAGGGCTCATGGACATGGGCGATTACATGTTCCGGAACTGCGTGCCTGAATCAAAGAATATCCCCCAGACCGTTCAGAAAACCCATAAGCTTCTGGGCTATAAGAGGGTGGCGGTGCTCTTCTCTAACAATAACGAACACCAGGTGTCCGCCTATAAGACCTTCAAGAAAGCGCTGGAAGATGAGGGCGTGGAAATCGCGGCCACCGAAACCTTTGCAGACAAGGACACCGACTTTTCCGCCCAGCTTACCAAAATCCACAACGTGAATCCCGACGCCGTGGTGGTGGCAGGCTATTACCAGGAAGGGGGACTTATCCTGAAGAAAATGCGGGACATGGGCATGAACCAGCCGGTGCTGGGAGACAATGGCTTCATGTCGCCGGAGCTTGTGAAAATCGCAGGCCCCGCCGCAGACAATGTGTACGTCTCCTCCATGTGGTCCCCGGACAGGGACTCCGAAGCCACCAGGAAATTCGTGAAGGACTTCCGGGCCAAATACAACCATGACCCCGACAACTTTGCCGCCTGTGCCTATGTGTCCGCCAAACTGGCAGCAAAGGCCATGGAAAACGCAGGCACCACCACGGACTCCAAAAAGGTGCGGGACGCCCTGGCTAACATCAAAAACTTTGAAAGCGCCGCAGGTCCCATGACCTTCAATAACTCCGGCGACCCGGAGGTGGACCTGGTACTCCTCAAGGTGGAAGACGGGAAATACAGGGCAGTAAAAGTGTAAGGAATGACTGCAAAACGGGCAGTGAAGGAATGATTTTCATTTCTTCACTGCCCGTTTCTGTGAGGGTTCCTGTCGGTATGCTTGGCTAAGGTGTATCACCACAGTAGGAAACTTTTCGCGAATAGTTTCCTGTCGGTATGTTTGACCAAAGTGTATCATCTCAATAGGAAACCTTTCGCAAATAGTTTCCTGTCGGCATGCTTAACTAAGGCATATCACCACCATAGGAAACCCTTCGCGAATAGTTTCCTGCCGGTATGCTGGACAAAAGTGTATCACCACAGCAGGAAACCTTTCGCGAATAGTTTCCTGTCGGCATGTTGGACAAAAGTGTGTCACCACAGCAGGAAACCCTTCGCAAATAGTTTCCTGACGGCATGCTTGACCAAAGTGTATCATCTCAATAGGAAACCCTTCGCGAATAGGTTCCTGTCGGCATGCTGGACAAAAGTGTGTCACCACAGCAGGAAACCCTTTGCAAATAGTTTCCTGCCGGCATGTTTGACCAAAGTGTATTACTTCAATAGGAAACCTTTCGCGAATAGTTTCCTGCCGGTATGTTTGATCAAAGTGTATCATCTCAATAGGAAACCTTTTGCGAATAGTTTCCTGTCGGTATGAATGCTCAAAGCGTATTACTTCAATAGGAAACTTTTCGCCAATAGCTTCCTGTCGGCAGGCTTGCCCAAAGTGTATCACTACTACAGGAAACCTCTTTTTTATACTGTTATGGAAATCACAGTTTCCGCTTCTATGGCCTCATCATCGGGATTTCTGGCGGGGGAGAAGGTCCACTGGCGGAGGGAGCGTTCTATGTAGCGGGAAAGGATTTTGAAATCGGAATCGCTGAGGGTAATCCCTTCCCTCTGCACTTCCGGCGGTGCAGTCATTTTCCCTTCCCCGTCAATGGACAGTTTCACGGAAAAGGTGGGGTGGCCGCTCCTTTCGGCGGCCTGCTGCTCCTTGTCTGTCATATCCGCCATCACCTGTTTTTCCGGTGCTGGCGGCACGGAGATCATGGCGGAAACGAAGCGGACCGGAATGCGGACGGTAAAGGGTACCGCCTTTTCTCCCCGGCGGGCGGGACGGAAGGTCCAGGACTCGGCAGAGGAAGCGGCGTACTGGTCCAGAATGAGGGAGGAAGAGCTTTCGGATACTTCCTCATGGGTTACGGCGCCGTCTTCATTGATGGAAAGGATGAGCACCGTGGCGGCGGAGTGGGGCAGCTGGGAGAGGGCGTCATGGACGGCGGCGGACTGGGGCAGCATTTTAGCCGATTTCACAGAAGGCGGCACCATCTGCTCTTCCGTTATGGGGCTGCCATCCTTGTCAAGGTACACCCCTTCCTCCGGCAGGGCGGCGGAGGCGGTAAAGCCCAGGGATAGAAGGAGGGATAAAGAGATGAGGACTTTTTTCATAAAGGCTCCTTTGAGAAAATATGATTTTAAACTCATGAAATATGAGATTTACAAAAAGATTTCCTTTATCTATTTTAATAAACCGGATAGAGAAGAGCAACCGATTTCTAGGGAAGCGCTGATTAAATCATTGTTTGCTTTTATTCTTGAATTTTTATGCAATGCGAGGAATGGGCTGACGCGAATAGCGAGCTATTTAAGGAAGCCCATGACGAAGCAGTGCATAAAAATTCTTATAAAAGGAAACTCTATGAATTAATCAGTGCTTCCCTATATCCCATCAGTTTGTCAATGATCTCATGGGGGCGGGAATCTTTCCGCCGCGGTTGATGAATTCGTCGGCCCGGAATTTGTTGATTTCCAGGATGGGGGCGTAGCCCATGAGGCCGCCGAACTGGACCATGTCGCCTGGTTTCTTTCCTGGCACCGGGATGAGGCGGGTGGCGGTGGTTTTGTTGTTAATCATGCCGATAGCCGCTTCGTCGGCGAGAATGGCGGAGATGGTGGAGGCAGGGGTGTCTCCGGGAATGGCAATCATGTCGAGGCCTACGGAGCAGACGCAGGTCATGGCTTCCAGTTTTTCCAGGCAGAGGCTGCCTTTTTCAACAGCTTCAATCATGCCCAGGTCTTCACTTACCGGAATGAAGGCGCCGGAGAGGCCGCCGACGCTGGAGGAGGCCATGAGGCCGCCTTTTTTCACGGCGTCGTTCAGGAGGGCCAGAGCTGCCGTGGTTCCCGGGCCGCCGCAGCTTTCCAGTCCCATTTCTTCCAGTACCTGGGCCACGCTGTCGCCGACGGCGGAGGTGGGGGCCAGGGAGAGGTCGATAATGCCGAAGGGGGCATGGAGCCGTTCGGTGGCTGCTTCGGCCACCATCTGTCCCAGACGGGTAATCATGAAGGCGGTGTTCTTGATGGTGCGGGCCACCACGTTCAAGGGGGCGCCTTTTACGTCTTCCAGGGCTCTCTTCACCACACCGGGGCCGGAAACGCCTACGTGGATGGCGGTGTCCCCCTGGGTGATTCCGTGGAATGCGCCGGCCATGAAGGGATTGTCTTCTACGGCGTTGCAGAATTCCACCAGCTTGGTGCAGCCATAGGCGTCCTGGTCTTTGGTGAGCTCAGCCGTTTCCTTCACCACTTCGCCCATGCGCTTTACGGCGTCCATATTGATGCCGGCCTTGGTGGAGCCTACGGCCACGGAGCTGCAGATGCTCCTGGTGGAAGCCAGGGCTTCCGGGATGGAGTCGATGAGGATTTTGTCGGAGGAGGACATGCCCCGGTCCACTAGGGCGGAGAAGCCGCCCAGAATGTCCACGCCCACTTGGTCTGCTGCTTTCTGCAGGGTCTCGGCAATGGACACATAACTTTTGGCTTTGATGCCGCCGGCTACGAGGGAAATGGGGGTGACGGAAATACGGCGGTTGATGATGGGTACGCCGTATTCTCTGGAAATATCATGGCTCACTTCCGTCAGATGCTCTGCTTTGGTGCAGATGGTGTCATAAATCTTGCGATTCAGTGTCTTTTCATCATCGGAAACACAGCCTAAAAGGGAAATGCCCATGGTAATGGTGCGTACGTCCAGCTTGTTCTGGTCAAACATGCGCTCAGTGGCAAGGATTTCTTCAATATCGAGCATGGCTCCCCCTTTCAGATACGGTGCATGGCATAGAAAATGTCAGCCAGCTGGGCCCGTACGTCCACGCCCAGATTTTTCCCCAGGGCACCCAGTTCATCCTGGACTTCCTTCAGGGAACCTTTGGCCTTTTCCATGTCGCAGATCAGGACCATATCAAAAATATCTCCTAGAATGGTCTGGGAAATGTCGAGGATATTAATATTTTCCTTCGCCAGGGCTGCCGCAACGCCGGCAACAATGCCCACACGGTCAGCACCGATTACAGTGACTACGATTTTTTTCATACATCTGCTCCTTCCATACTTCGTTCCATAGAAATCAGACCGCTGCAGCCCATTTTCCTGAAAAGCAATTCTGCAGAATGTCTTGCTTCATTATAGCATAAATGGGTAGGAGATGTAGGGGCGTAAGGGTTCAGAGGGTGCAAGCCGCCATCGGGCCCGTCGGCCCTGGGCGACTCGGGTTCGGCCCGGAATCGGCTTCGCCTTCCGGGCCGGTTCAGAGGGTAGATATAAAGTCCATTCCATGGAGGCAGGGAGGCCGCCTCCGGCGTCCGACAGGGCGCCACCACCATCCTCTGAACCTTCTGAACCCTTTGAACCTTTTGAACCCTGCGCGCCCAAAGGGGGCGCTCCTGCTATTTCAAATACTTTTTATAAAGGAACACGCAGATAATGACAGACAGCAAAGACCCTGCCGGCGCTGCCATGCCCATGGGGTAGAGGGTGGTGGGGAAGAGAAGGGCGGCAGCGTAGGTGCCGGGGATGCGGACGGTGAAGATGGAAATAACGTTGTGGAGGAAGGAGAAGGACGCTTTCCGGTGGGCTGCAAAGCAGCCGGAGAAGCAGAAGTGGATGCCGGCGATGGCGCAGTCCAGTACGTAGGACTGGAAGTAGTCGTTTCCCATGGCAATGACCGTCGGTTCGCCCGGTACGAAGAGGGCCACGATTTCACTGGCTTTGAAATGGACGAGGAGGATGCAGAGAAGGCCGAAGGAAACGCACACGGTGATGCCATAGCGGAGGGCCCTCCTGCCCCTTTCCGGAAGGCCTGCGCCCAGGTTCTGGGCGGTAGTGGCGGACACGGTGGACATCATGGCAGAGGGGACCAGGAAGAGGAAGCTGATGATTTTTTCCACAATCCCCACGGCCGCCGCCGCTTCCACGCCGCGGCTGTTGGCAATGGCGGTGATGACCAGGAAGGATATCTGGATGAGACCGTCCTGGCAGGAAATAGGAATGCCTATGGTAAGGATGCTTCGCATCCAGGGGCTGCCGGGGGTAAAGTCCTTTCTGGAAAGGGCAAGGGGCGACAGTTTCCGGTGGAGGTAAAAGAGGGAAAGGACGACGCTCACCGCTTCACTGGCAAAGGTGCCCCAGGCGGCACCGGCGGCGCTCATATGGAAATGGCCGATGAGAAGGTAGTCCAGAAGGATATTCACTATGCCGGCAATAGCGATGAAGGTCATGGGGGCTTTCGTATTTCCCATACCCCGGAAAAAGCCGCTCACCATGTTATAGATGACGATGAGTGGTACTCCGGCAAAGCAGATGGTGAGGTAGGCTCTGGTGTCCTCCAGCGCTTCTGCCGGTGTCTGCAGTACTTGGAGAATGAAGGGCATGAAAAGAAAGAGGAGCGCCGTGAATACAATGGCGAAGGGAAGAAAGAGGGCGGCGGCACTGCCCATGAGACGGAAAGATTCCTTTTCATTTTTTGCTCCCAGTGCCCGGGCGATGGATACGGCGCTTCCGATGGTGAGGCCTGCAATGATGACGATAATCATGTGCATCACCTGGCTTCCGATGGACACGCCGGTGACAGGAGCGGCGCCGTAGTACTGGCCGGTAATGAAAAGGTCCGCCATGCCGTAGAAGGTCTGGAGGAAGCAGGCCGTCAGATAGGGGACGGCGAAATTCATCATTTTGGGGAAAAGGGGTCCCCGGGTCAGATCGTTATGGAGAATCATGGCTATTTCCTTTACATATAAAAAGACACAATATTCTTATTTCAAAAGAATATCATGTGTCTTTTGGAAAGTAAAAGGAAGAAAAGTCTTTCATTCAGCACTTTTTTTCATGGAAGAAAGAAATCAAACGCTGAAGGGCCGGCGAACCATGGGAAGGTCTGTACACCAGGCAGGTCCATTCTTCAAAGGTGGGAGAAAGGGGAAACAGGTGAAGACCGTTTCCGATGCTGCCGGGGGTGTAGGGAAGGATGGAGAAACCATGCCCCAGGGACAGGCGAAGAAGCTGTTCCGTAAAGGTGGGGATGGTCTCGCTCATTCCAAAGGAAGCGTGGTACACCGCCTGAAATTTCCTTCGGCACGAATCCACATAGGATGGATTGTTCGCCTTCGTGAGGAAAGGAAGGGCAGAAAGGATGTGGGGGATATCCTTCAGGGATTGGGCATGGGCCTCTGAACAAATAAGGCACTGGGGGACAGGCATGAGGGGGATGGTGGCAAAACGCTTTGGAAAGATAATGGCATCCGGAGCGATGATGCCATCCAGGGTTCCCGCCTCCAGCCCATTTTCCAGCTCCGGCACCGGCGCCATGTGGCAGGACAGGCTGATTTCCGGAAAGGCTTTCTGGAAGGCAGGAAGGAAATCGAGTCCCTTGAACTCCTGTGACGCCAGTCCCAAATGGCAGAGGGCCTTCTGCGGCGCAAGGGAAGAAAGGAGGGCGCGGTACTTTCGGTCTATTTCCTTCATGCCCTCATAGAACCGCTTTCCTTCCTCCGTGAGTGTCAGTCCGCTCTTGGAACGGAGAAACAGGGTACATCCCGTTTCCTCCTCCAGCTGGGCAATGTACTTGCTCATGGTGGTCTGTGCAATATGGCAGTGCTCTGCGGCCCTGGTAAAACTATCCGACTCCGCCGCCGCAAAGAAATAGTAAAGCTTGTTGATATCCATAGGGCCCTCCCGGTGTAACGTTCCTATGTATTATATCATGCCGGGAAGGGAAAATAGCGGCGGGTATAGGCCAAAAGAGACCGACACCGGCGGCCTTCCCGCCTATCGGGATTCTTTAGTGAACTAGGGAAGCACTGATTAATTCGCAGAATCGAATTTCAAATGTATTTTTATCCAATGCTACGTCATAAGCCTCCTTAAATAGCTCGCTATTCGCGTCGGCTTATTCCTTGCATTG
>OGLM01002614.1_pt1 | contig 16079 bp, 8 predicted proteins | sample 1572531 | NCBI WGS metagenome assembly OGLM01 (sample SAMEA2581909, study PRJEB24529) | metagenome | biome: Human gut stool | place: China | collected 2011 | reverse complement strand
CATACACGTCCTGATTATATGAAGACGCAGCCGTGGTGAAGATTGTAGAGGGCGACTTCACGCCGTCAACGTCGGGCGTTCCCTCCCATGGCCATGTAACGTCGGCGTCGCCTTCGGTTATCTCGGGCGCGTCGCCATAGAACTTGACGGCTCCTACAGATATCTCATAGTCGTTGGCGGTAGATACCTGCAGACGGTACTTCTTCTCCTTGTCAAGCTGAAGCTCGAGCACGTATGGCATCTGCTTCTGTACAAGATTGACAGACTGCACGCTCAGCTGCTCGCCGCCGTCGCTCGGAGTGGCCGTAAGCACGCCACGGTCAACGTAGCTGCTTTGGTTGGATATGAACACGCGCACCTTGGTAGTGCCTGTCACAAACATGTCGAGCGTCTGGTCGCTGTTGTTTACGACAAGAGCCGGACCTAAATAATAAGTCGCATTGTCGTCCACCTCGGGGTCGTAGAAGGTGCGGTTGTCGGTGCGCTCCTTGTAAGTACCCTGTATCCAGTCGGCCGCGGCGGCATTCTCGGGCGTGGTGTAGAATATCATATACTCCTCGCCGGGCATTATCTCGGGCGCGTAATATACGCGGTCCGGCGTATTCCACACGTAAGGCAGGTCAACGCTTATGCTCTCTACCTGCTTGCCTGTGGCGTCGTAGACGTACGTGTCGCCCGTGGCGGTGTACTCCTCAACAGCCCCAGCAGTGGTTACGGTCACCTTTGCACCCTCGCATGCGGGCAGCGTTATGCTGGCGTCCTCGTATTTGAGGCGCACGTCGTGGTCGGCACCTGAGAAGTAGCTCTGGGTTACGTATATGCCGCTCCCGCTCAAAGAGGGAGCGCCTTCTTCAGTAAAGTCCCAAGTTACGTTTACGTCCGTGATGCGGTCGGGCATGTTAACCTTGTTCTGGGTATATATTGCCGTAAGGGTTACGGTCTCCTTCTTCAGGGTTACGGTCTGGCCCGGAGTGTAGAGCTTGCCGTCGCCCTGCCATCCGGTAAGGGTGTAACCGTCCTTGTAGAGGGTGCGGTTAACGGGCAGGGTTATGGTCTCGCCGTATTTTACGGTAATCTGTGCGGGCACCTGGCCTTCAGCCTTTGCGTCCGTATTGGTGAATACGGCAGTAACCGTTTCGGGCGGAGTTACCTCGGGACCCGGCTCCACATATTCGGCAGAAGTCTCGTACTTGGTCTTGTTTATAGTTCCGTCGGCTATGCCGTTCAAGTAATTCTCCAGGTTGGTGTAGCCGTTGTCGGCGTAAGCTGCACCGTCGGCGGCGTCGTTCTTGTTGAAGCCCATCTCGTCTTCATACTTGTCGGGCATGCCGTCGGCGTCTGAGTCTATCATGTACTTGTCCTGTCCCTCGACAAACATGCGCGGCATGTTGTTGTATGTAACGCCGTCAACAACGTATGTGTCAGTGTAAGACAGCTTGACGTCGTCAGGCGAGTCGATGATGCCAAGCTCGTTCAGGCTGCCCGTGAAGCGCGGGTCTACGGTGCCGGCAGCCTCCTGCAACAGTCGTGTGTCTACCTCGTCGTAGCGCGGAAGCGACGCTCCGGCCTTGGTGGTTACGCTGAGGAATGCCTCGTCGGCAGTCTCGTAAGCCAGTCCGCTCAGCTCGTCGGGGCGCGTAGTCATGATGCTCTTGTCGTAAAGCTCCTGCGATGGAGTGAGGCTCCAGTAGTTGATAGCCCTCGACGAATTGTTGTCAAGCAGGCCGTAGAGGTTGTCGTTGTTCACCTTCTCGAGTTCGGCGTCGCTCCATACGGTGGTCGTCGGGGCGAACTTGCTTGACGTTTCAAACTTGTTGCCGTTGAAGTACCACTGGCCTACCTGGTCCAAGCTGCCGCTTGCCGAGACAAAATAACGCCTGGAGCTTGTGCCCTTCTGCGTTGACGGACCCGGACGGAAGTAGTTGTTTATCATGTAGACGCGGTTGTATCCCTTGCACTCGGGATAGTTCTCGCCGCCGTAAATTGAGTTGTAGCCACTCCAGTTGAAGATGACGTTGTTGGCAAACTCAGAGTCTACATACTGGTCGTGGTCGCCTGGGTTGTTGCTCACTGAACGCACGCCGTTGAAGCGGGGCGAACGCGAATGCGAGTTGGTAATCAGCGTGTGGTGCATGGTTGAGTGCTCGCCGCCCCACTGCGTGGCGTAGGCGCGCGCACCCTTTGAGTTCTTAGAGTTGTAAAGGCCCTCGCCTATGATGCACCACTGCACGGTGGTGTAGTCGGTGTCGTAGGCCGTGAGGCACTCTTCCATAGACCATGTCATCGAACAGTGGTCTATTATCACGTTGTCGCAGTTCTCCATGTCGAGGCCGGTAAGGCTCTCGTTGGGTATGTCGCCGGCGCGGAAACGTATGTAACGTATGATTACGTTGTCGCGGCAGATGTACATCGGGTAGCCCGTGATGGTGATGCCGCCGCCGGGAGCCGACTGTCCGAGGATTGACACGTCGGGATACTGGAGCTTGAGTTTGCTCGTAAGATAGATTGTGCCCGACGTTGCGAAAAGCACCGTACGCGGCTTGCCGCCGTTGTCGTGGCGCAACGCCCAGCGCAGCGTACCTTCGACGAGGTCGTTGTCGCTGCAGTCGTCAGTGCGCGTCACATAGCACACTTCTCCTCCGCGTCCGCCGGTGGTGTACTTGCCGTAACCGTCGGCGCCGGGAAATGCAAGCATGTCCTGCGCCTGCATCGGGCCGGCCTGCAACAACATGCTGACCAGCACGAATAAAAGACAAAGTTTTTTCATTTAAGATAAAGTTTATATTAGTAAGTTAGTATTTTTAGCGTGTAAATATACACATTTAATTCCTAACTTTAATGAAGCACACCATAAAATCCCGGTCCTTGTCAATAAATATAGTTTTTATTGCAAGAATAAAAGTAAACGGCACTATGCAGCCACGGTAATGGCCGTTTTATAAAAGGTTACCTTTCAGGCTGCAAAAGGCTACCTATTGCAAGCCGAAAGGTAACCTTTTGCAGGGTAAAAGGCGGCATATTGCAAACCCGCTGATTACCAGCGTGATAGAGGACAGTGAAACACCGCCTGCCTCAAGCGGCGCATCAGCAATGCTGAAGGCCTTACGATGTCACTGCTCGACGAATATCAGCTTCGACGTGTCGTAGCCGCGGCGGCGCAGCTTGGCAAGAAGCGAGTCGAGCACAGGCCGTGGCAAGGCCGGCGTGCGGCTCATTATCCAGAGATACTTGTCCGAACTGCTGCCCACGAGCACATAGCTGTAGTCGGGCGCAATGTCGAGAACGTAATAGTCGGCATAGAACCACAGGAAGAACGCCACCTTGAGCTTGCCCGGCTGCGAGGCGTCGGGCAGCTTGCCTTTGCCGCGCGCCGTCTTATGCTTACCGTTCCTTACTCCCTCGTTAACCACCTTTATTCGGCCGTCGCCGAGCAGGCTGTACGTGGCCGTGACGTGGCTCATGCCGCGCTCGAACCTGTGGTCGTAGCGCGCTATCTCGTACCAACGGCCCATGAACCTCTCGAGGTCGAGCTGCTTCACCGTGCTGTTGTCAACGGTCAAAGGACCGCCGGCACATCCGCCCAGCCCCAGGAGCGAAAGCAAAAATAACATTATCTTTTTCATAATCAGTGGTAATTAAGATTACTGCCGGCCTATGCCGTGCAAATAAGTTTGCATGACAACAAATATACATAATTAATCTTGAAGTAATGAAAATGCAGGGTAATAATAAACTATTCGACCATTTTACACCCCGTTACGACTGCCGCCGAACAAAGGAACGGTACCGCGAAGAACGCAGACAACAAAAAACAGAGGAGAAAAACAGACTCTCACGAGTCCGGAATTTTCTCCTCCTACCTGCAATTGACAACAAATATACCATCTGAAACCAAGACGGTATATAATAGTTAAGGCATCACTGCCTGATCAAAATATATTTATCATATAGTTTTACAGACTGGTATTATAACATTACTTCATAATGACAGCACCGCCTGCCGATGGCCGTCCAGACAGCAATGGCAGCAACAGCCGTGCCGTATTCTCAGGAACCGGTGTCAGTTACCTGCGTGTTCTACAAATTCGTCAAGGCGTCTCTTGTCCTCAGGGTCCATCGGCTTGGTCAGCAACTCCTTGCCGGGGTCGTATACTGCATCAACAACATTGCCGGGTTTGGGTATAAGGTAAACCACAAGGGCTTTCGCCTTCCTCTCCTTAAGGTCGCCTATGTAGTTGATGCGGACCGAATCGCCAGGCATGACTGCACCATTGGTGAAACGCGCCTTGCTGATATCGAAGCTGATTTGATAGTCGCCTATCATGGTGGTCATCGACGTTGAGTCGCTGACTTCCTCTATTTTTGCTGTGCAGACCTTGATCTCCTTGCGGCATGAATGCATCGCGAGCATCACCAGAAGGAGAAGCGGGATTATCACATATTTCTTCATTTCGTCAACTGTTTTTGGTTCCATAAATAAGCACGGAGGGCTTACAGGACACGCCCTGCGTGCTAATTCAACGCCGCATTGACAGCGTTTACGGGCAAGTAGCCCTAATGTCAATCTTGAAATTTAAGACAGAAGGAGGTTGGCAAGGCTGCCCCCTTCTGTCCGAGCAAGTCACAAAATATACAATTCTGTCAAATGTTTCAGTTCGGGTTCTTAACGGTTACAGGAAGCTTGATTGTAGTAGTGATTCCGTAAGCGTCTTTAACGTCGAAGCTCAAAGTCTCTTCGTGCTCTCCGTAAGGAGCCTGTGAAGCGTCAGTTGTATTCTGCGTGAACGTCAACTTCAGGGTAGTCTCGTCAACACTTACGTTGAAGTAAGGATTAACGCTGCCGTCAGTAGCCGTAAGCTTGGCAGAACCTGCAACATAGTTCAGGTAGTTCTTGCCGCTGTTGTCCATCAACGAAGCAAGCGTTCCACCGAAGTTCTGTGAGTCACGGTCGTTGGTAACAGTGATTTCTGTCAGTACCACATTTTCCGTAGTACCAGCTGAAGTCCAGTTCAGAACCGGCTTGTGGTAAGGATTCTTATAATCATTCTTATCTGTCAGCCAGTCATACTCCATACCATAAGACCAAGTTGCGAGTTTGATATACAGAGGCTCAGAGTAAGCAACCTCGTAGTTGCCGGTTACCCAAACTCCGTTAACCTTCTTGGCAGAGATGTTCTCATAGATGTTGTAAACGTTGAATGAACGCTCCTTGTCATTAATGAGGCTCTTAGGTACAGTAAGAACGTAGCCGTTGGCAGATGTAACGTCGGCAATATCATCAGTGCCGAAGTCGAACCTGTACTCCTCTGTTCCATCGAGACCCTTGAAGATATCTGTCAACTTAGCCTGACCTTCGGTTGCGAAAGAAGCTCCTACAGCCCATCCGGCAGCCGGTGTTATGAACGGACGTACAATATTAGAGCTTGTTCCCCAAGTCTGGCCGATCTTGATACCAAAGTCACCCTTGAACGTAGTAGGCATCTTCTTGGTTACAGAAGCAATGATGGTCTTAGCCAAAACCTTCGTGCCGCTGATTACGTTGTAGAGCTCGAGCGTCTGGGTGTATGTGCCATCGTCTTCGAAAGCCATCGGGTTGTCAAGAACAAACTTGACATACTTGATCTCTCCGTATTGGGCGGGGTTGGTTATTTCAGCCTTGTCTGCATCATAATACTTAACCGTGAATACAGGAGCAACATTGTTAACCTCAGTTCCGCCTGCGTTTGTCCAGCCTATTACAGAGCTGCAATTGATGAATGTTCCATCTTCAACCTCTACAAGGTCAGATGAAGTACCCTTGGTAAGGTCGACGGTTACACCCGGAATTGTAGCCTCTGTTGAAGTGTTACCTACTGCAACATAGAATGCACGGCCGTCCGGGTCAACCAAAGTACCGTCGAGGTTGACAGCATAGAGACGGAAACCGATAACGTCGCCGGCTACACCGCTACCTAAATCAGCAACTGTAATCTGGCCCTTGTTGCCCTTGAAGAGGGTAGCCTTTCTCTTAGCATCGCCAGGAACGCCAACGCCTACGTAGCTGTAGTTGTTCCATGAGTTAAGCTCTGAAGGATCAGAAGCTGAAGCGAACTTGCTGTCAAGAGTTACATAGAAACCGGCAATCTTGTTGTTGGTCTTGTTGTTGTTGATATCGTAGTCTACCTGTATTTCGATAGCCTTGTCAACCTCGGCAGCGAGCAGAGGCTGTGCTGTACGGTTATCGCCTACAACAACATTGATGTCAGAACCAGAAGTGATAGGTGCGGTTGCAGGCTTGGTAGCGTCTTTCCATACATACTCTTTAGGTGCGCCTGTTGCTCCGTAGCGGTTGTTGATGCTTTCAACAGACCTCCAGATGCCGGCATTGTCCTTCAAGGCGAAGCCGTTTGAAGCAGGTTTAGCATCCTCTGCAGAGAGTGTAAGGTCATAACCTGTAATCACGCGGCGCTCGTCTTCGTTGAGTTTAGTATTCTTTACTGCTACAGCGAACAATACAGATTGTCCGTTGTGTTCAACTGCAGCCTTGAAATCGGCAGCACTTACACCGTCAACCATCTTGAATGTAAGTTCCCAAAGGCCGTTGTTGAGGTCGCTTCTTGTAAGAAGGCCTGTGAAAGGTTCAACCTTTGCACACTCAACTACATCGCTAATCTCTTTGCCCTGAGAGTTGATGAGTGTTATGTTCTCCTTAGTAAGTTTAGCGTTTGTAGGTGATACACGTACAATAACTGAAACAGAATCAGTAGTAGTGTAATCCTTCTTGAAGGTCAACTGGGTATCTGTTACATCCTCTTTCGGGAATGTGTTCTCCTTCTGTGTAACCTTGCTGAACTTAGGACTGAGGTCAGATGTAGTATTGTTAGCATAGAAGAACGACACGCTTGTTACCATTGTAGAGTACTCGCCTACGATATCCTTGAGAGCGCCGTCAATGCTGTCGAGCTTCTCCTCGATTGCCTTGAGGTCGATCTGCAGGCCTTCAGCCTCGCCACCCTTCATCCAAGCCTCGACAACTTTCAGACGTGCGTCGAGGGCAGCAAGACCTGTCGTCTCGTCGTTGATCTGCAATTTGATGGCGTCGATGGCTGTCTTGGCTGCCTGTGCGATGCTGAGTGCCTGGTCAGCCGTAGCCTGTGCTGCGTCAGCAGCGGCCTTAGCTGTGTTGGCAACTGCAGTTGCGCGGTTCTCGGCAGCGGTGATAAGACCCTTCAGCTCGTCCTTAGCTGCATTAATCTGGCTGGTGAGTTCGTCCTTTGTAGCGCCGTCAGCGATAACCTGGTTGAGCTTGCTTTCGAGCTCGGAGATTTCGCCGAGTGCCTGGTTGGCAAGTGTCTTAGCCTCGTCGGCAGTCTGCTGTGCCTTAGTAGCGGCCTCCTGTGCGAGGGCTGCGGCTGCCTTGGCTTCCTCGGCCTTGCCGTCTGCTGCCTGTGCTGCGGCCAGTGCGTTTGCTGCGTCAGCTACACCCTGCTGGGCAACCTGTTCAGCCTTGAGGGCTGCGTCAAGAGCCTCAGCTGCTGCGGCTGCGTTCTTTGCTGCTTCCTCGGCAGCGTTTTCTGCTGTCTCGTCGATAAGTGCCTTGGCGTCGTCGAATGCCTTCTGGGCGGCTTCCTTAGCCTCGTCGGCGGTCTTCTGGGCGTTGTCGGCCGTAGCCTGGGCCTGGCTTACAGCTTCAGTTGCGGCAGCTACAGCCTGGTCGAGTGCGGCCTGGAGTTCTGCCAGAGCCTTGTCAGCATCCTGCTTTGCCTGCTCGGCGAAAGCCTGTGCTGCTGCGGCTGCTTCACGTGCGGCTTCAACTTCTTCCTTTGTTGCGCCGTTCTTCTCAAGCTCTTCAGCCTTTGCCATGGCGGCGTCAGCTACCTGCTGGGCACCTTCGGCAGTGTTTTGTGCGTTAGCTGCGGCTTGCTGTGCGGCCAATGCCACTTCGTTGGCGGCGTTAGCCTTTGCGATTGCCTCGTTCTTTGCCTGCTCGATTGCCGATGCCATCTCGTTGATGCGGTTGGTCAGGTCGTCTGCCGTTGCCAGACCGTCAATCTGCGATTGCAGGTTCTTGATGTCGTCGTCATAATCTTCTGAACAAGAAACGAGCATACCCGTGGAACCTACGGCAAGCATAGACGCCATGAGTAATGAACTAGAAATTTTCTTTTTCATTTGACTAAATTGATTAAATTAAACTTATAAAAACACTAGTATTTTCTTGATGGGTTGAATTCTATCCTTCATTCTTGCGCTGCAAATTTACGCCGAAAACTCTGAACAAAAAAAAAAAAACGTTAAGTAAATTTAATTCGATTGCTTTTTTTAAGAAAATACCGTAGCGTTAGCTACTCGAAAATAAAAAATTTAGCCCAATACTGACATTTTTCGGGAAAACCGCCGTTTTCCGTCAAGGTTATAACGAAATACTTGCCTGTTTATTGAATATTACCACAAAAAACATGGGTTAACACCGGAAGAAATAACGCCGACGGCGGAAGGAAAAGTAAAAGGTAACCTTTCGGGCTGCAAAAGGATGCCTTTTACACGCTAAAAGGCGGCATATTGCAGCGCAAAAGGTTACCTTTTGCAAAACGGCTCTTTATTATATATAAAATAGGTAGTAAAGGGTCAGAGGAGCATTACCAGCACATAAGTCCAGTGGGCTACCATACCGGCGGCTATGCCGCCTATGGTATGCGACACTATCGCCTTGGACGTAAGCTCGCGGTAGCCCAGCGAGTCGAGCATGGCGGTGTGCGTGCTGAGGTATCCGCTCCAGCACATGCCGATGGCGGTGAACACGGCTATGGCGTTGCCGTCAACCCATCCGGCGCTCATGAAGCCGGGTATGAGGCCGAGCGAGGCGCCCACGGCGCCGAGGGCTGTTATGGGGAATGCCACCTGGTGCGGGTCGTTGAAGCCGAAGAGCCACTCGAACAGGAAGCCTATCTTGTTGGCGAGCCATGGCAGAAGCTCGACGCCCTGGTACGGCGAGCCGTCGTAGCCCGACGGTCCGGCACCGAAGGTGAGCATCATGACAAGTGTCGAGATTATAAGGACGCCGGGTATTATGGCTATGCCGATGTCGACGCCGGTGCGTCCGCCGTCAAGCAGGGAGTTAAGCGTGCGCAGGAAGACGCTTTTCTGCTCTTCCTCCTTTTCCTCCTCCTCAACCTCGTGCCTGTCGCAGACCGGCTCGTCGGCGTACTGCGGATACACTTTGAGTATCTTGCGCTGCATGAGGCGCGTGGAAACAATGCAGCCTACGAAGGCTCCAAAGAGTCCTACTATCGGCTCGACGTAGAAGCCCTGCCCTATCATGAACACCATGACGAGCAGTCCCATGCCGAAGGCGGTGCCGAAATTGGTGAGCGAAATGAACTGGTATTTCTTGAAGTAGCTGCTGAAACGCTTGTCCTGCGACAGCGAGATGATGGCGGGATTGTCAGACAGGAATGTCATCACGGCTCCGAGCGAGGCCACTCCGGGCAGGTTGAACAGCGGGCGCATGAGCGGGCGGAGCAGCTTCTCGAGCAGGCTGACGACGCCGAACTCGACGAAGAGGCGGCCTATGGCGCCCGTGATGACGCAGATGCCCATAAGGTAGAACACGGTGTTGAGCAGCAGGTCGTGGGCGGTTTTCATAATAGTGTTGAGCATGTTGGGCACGCCCATGATTGACCCGATGTAGCCGAATAGCGCAAAGATTACGCACAGGCAGACTATACCGCCGGGTATGGCCTGCCAAACTTTCCTTAATAATGTATTTTTCATAGTCGGTCCTGGATGCGAAATGTCGTTATCAGTCATTGCCCTTGCGCCACGGATTGCGCAGCGTCAGCATGTTGATGTCCCACGTGAAGCCTACGTCAAGCCAGTCGCGGCCGGGCTTAAGGGTGCCGGCCTCGTTGGTGTTGGTGCCGAAACAGCGTGAATAGGCGGCATGCAGGCGCACTGACTTGTGCGGGCGGAACTCTACTCCGCCGCCCACCTGTGTCATCTCGGTGCCGGGCATGACGCAGTAGTCGGCAGTCTTTGAAGTACTGTTGACGTCGTAAGTCACCTTGCCGAACACGTTCAGCTTGTCAGTCGGACGGTAAGCCACGTTGACAATGGCGGAACAGTCGGCGAAAAGGAATGTCTGGCCGGATGCCGCACGGTTCATGAAGTCGGCCTCGACAGTGACGCAGCCCAGCGCCAACTTATGTCCGAAAGACAGGTAACTGATGTAGCGGCCGCGCATATACTCGACCATGTTGGCCGAATAGAGCGTGGACAGGCACCCGTGGCTGCCGTACCACATGAGGCTGTAGGCATACATGTCGGAGGCTTTCGCCACGAAAGGGCTCTGGCTGCACTGCACGGCTATCTTGTCGTTGCCGCTCTTCGTAGTGTATGCCACTGTGGCCCCGAGCTGGAAACAGGGTATGTTGTTCCAATACTCGGAGGCGTAATAGACGTCTACAGGGTTGGCGTCATACTCATACCCGCCCACGGCAACCGGCTCCTTGCCCACCGAGAAGCTCCAATGGCGGTCGGGCTGGTACTTCAGGTAGGCCCAGTCGGTGGCGTCGAAAAAGCTCTCGCCGGAGCATCCTTTGTTGAGACGCTGGCGGTAAGCATAAGAAAAATGGCCGTTGATCTTGCCGTCGAGCAGGAGCATGAAATACTTCCCCTTGAAGCCGGAGTTGTCGTGTACGGCATCGCCGTCGACGTATTCACGCTGGTAATCAACCCTCGTCTGCATCTTCAGCCTCACCAATTCGTCCTGCGCGCAAGCCGCAATGACGCTCGCACCGCACAATACGGCACAGATAAGTCGTTTCATCTGGTAATATGTGTTTGTTCTTAATGGTATTAAATTTGCGCAAATATAGTACAAACCACGCGCAACGCAAAATAAAATGCGCATGAAATGTGAATATTGTTGCATAAAAAAGCACCGTCCCTGCATAGGGACGGTGCCGTACCGAATATTTTATCCGCATCCATACTGTCCAGGCCTGCCGGCCCGTACTTATGGGACACGTGCGTCAAAGCTTCTGCTTTACCTCTATCTCGGTGAATGTTTCGAGGATGTCGCCTACCAGAATGTCGTTGAAGTTGACAAGACTGATACCGCACTCGAAGTTCACGCCGACCTCCTTGACGTCGTCCTTGAAGCGCTTGAGGGCGTTGATGTCGCCCGTGTGTACCACGATACCGTCGCGCACGACGCGCGCCTTGTCGCTGCGGTGCACCTTGCCTTCGGTGACGTAGGCTCCGGCAACCGTGCCGACTTTCGATATATGGTAAACCTCGCGCACCTCGACCTGGCCGGTAACAACCTCCTTGACAACCTTGTCGAGCATTCCTTCCATGGCCGACTTGACGTCTTCGATGGCATCGTAAATAACTGAGTAGGTGTTAATCTCGACTCCCTCCTGCTCGGCCAGCTTGCGTGCAGCGGCCGAAGGACGTACCTGGAAGCCCACGATGATGGCGTCTGAAGCGTCGGCCAGCGACACGTCGCTCTCCGAAATCTGGCCAACGGCCTTGTAGATGACGTTGACCTTTATCTTCTCGGTAGACAGCTTGATGAACGAGTCGCTCAAAGCCTCGATACTTCCGTCGGTGTCGCCCTTTACAACGATGTTCAGCTCCTTGAACGAACCGAGGGCAATGCGGTGGCTGATGTCGCTCAGCGTCAGTCGCTTCTGCGTGCGCAAGCCCTGCTCGCGCTGGAGCTGCAGACGCTTGTTGGCTATCTCGCGCGCCTCCTGCTCGGTGTCGAGTATGTGGAACGAGTCGCCTGCGGTGGGCGCACCGTTGAGTCCGAGGATTATGGCCGGATCGGCCGGACCTGCGTGCTCGATGCGCTGGTTGCGCTCGTTGAACATTGCCTTGATGCGGCCGTAGTGCGTACCGGCAATCACGATGTCGCCGACGTTGAGCGTACCGTTGCTCACAAGCACGGTCGAAACATAGCCGCGGCCCTTGTCGAGCGACGACTCTATGATGCTACCGGTGGCCTTGCGGTTGGGGTTTGCCTTGAGGTCGAGCATCTCGGCCTCAAGCAATACCTTCTCGAGCAGCTCGTCTACGCCCAAGCCTTTCTTGGCACTGATCTCCTGGCACTGGTACTTGCCGCCCCATTCTTCGACGAGCAGGTTCATGTTTGCCAGGTCTTCGCGTATCTTGTCGGGATTGGCTCCCGGCTTGTCTATCTTGTTTATGGCGAACACCATCGGCACGTTGGCAGCCTGTGCGTGGGCTATGGCCTCGCGCGTGGTCGGCATCACGCTGTCGTCGGCAGCGATTATGATGATCGCGATGTCGGTAACCTGCGCTCCGCGGGCACGCATGGCGGTGAACGCCTCGTGTCCCGGGGTGTCGAGGAAGGTTATCTTGCGGCCGTCTGAAAGCGTTACGTTGTACGCTCCGATGTGCTGGGTTATGCCGCCGGCCTCGCCCGCAATGACGTTGGTGTTGCGTATGTGGTCGAGCAACGAAGTCTTACCGTGGTCGACGTGGCCCATGACAGTAACGATCGGGGCGCGCGGTACGAGGTCGTTCTCGTCGTCGGCCTCCTCGGTTATAGCCTCAGACACTTCTGCGCTTACATACTCGGTCTTGAATCCGAACTCGTCTGCTACGATGTTGATGGTCTCTGCGTCGAGACGCTGGTTGATGGATACCATGATGCCGAGGCTCATGCAGGTGCCGATGACCTGGTTTACAGACACGTTCATCATGCTTGCCAGCTCGCTGACAGTCACGAACTCGGTCAGCTTCAGTATCTTGCTCTCGGCCTTGGCCTCGGCGCGCTGTTCCTTCAGGTGCTCCTGTACGGCGTCGCGCTTCTCCTTGCGGTACTTGGCGGCCTTCTTGTTCTGTCCCTTGCTGGTCAGACGGGCGAGCGTCTCCTTTACCTGGCGTGCAACGTCTTCCTCGTTGACTTCAAGCGGCTTATGGTTGCGCTTGCGGTTCTTTTTCTTGGCACTGCCCTTCTCGCCGGCCTTGTCAGGGGCGGCGTTTCCGGTCTGCTTGACGGCCTGGTCTATGTTTACGCGCTCCTTGGTTATGCGCGAACGCTTCTTCTTGCTGCCGTCCTGGCGGTTCTGGGAAGCCTTCTCCTCGCGTTCCTTGCGGCGCTCCTCCTTTGATTTCTTCTTCGGGCGTGTGCTCTGGTTGAGCGAGTCGAGGTCAATCTTGCCGAGCACGTTGACTTTCGGGGCGAACTTCTTTTCGCTCTTAAGGGTAAATATCTTGCCCTCTTCGCTTCCTGCCGGAGCTGCGTCTTCCTTCTCCGCCTTAGGCTCTGCCTTCTGCGGTTCGGGTGCTACGGCCGGCTCTGCCTGGGCGGGCTTGTCCTCCACCTTACCGGCAGCGGCCTTGTCCGGTTGGGCGGCGACTGTCCCTACAACCGGCTTCGCCGTTTCAACAGGCTTGGGGGCTTCCTCTACGGGCTTTGCCGCTGCCTGTGCGGCAACCGGTTTTACCTCTTCGGGTTCGTGGCTTACGGCAGAAGCCTTGTCGGCGGGAGCCTCGGGCTTAGCTTCGGGAGCAGCCTTGGGCGCCGGTTTCTTGCCCAGACTGTCAAGGTCAATCTTGCCCAATACGGTGTATTTCTGCGGCTGTGTAGCCTTGACGGGCTTTTGCTCCTTGCGGTCAGACGGGCGTTTCTTCTCCTTGGGATGCTTCTGGAGCAGCTTCTCGGCCTGGTTGCGCACCTCCTTGTCAGACTTGAACTCTTCCTTGAGGGCGTTATACTGGCCGTCGCTGAGCTTGAAGCTGAGGTCGTCCCTGACCTCGCCAAGGTCACTTCTCTTTTTCAGGAATTCAACTGCCGTTTGAAGTCCTATATTCAATTCACGAATTGCTTTATTTAATCTGATACTCATAATCTAATTTAATTCATAATCCATAATCCATAATTCATAAATCACATTACCTCGACCGGGTCCCTTTCATAATCCACAACCGGCCTGCGCCTTGCTCCCGGCGCAGCCGGTCATGTATCAGGAATTATGAATTATGAATTACTCAAACTCTGCCCTCAGCACTTTCAGCACATTGTCGACGGTCTCCTCCTCAAGGTCGGCCTTCTCAACGAGCATGTCGCGCGGAGCGTTGAGCACAGCCTTGGCCGTGTCGAGACCGATGCCCTTGATGGCGTCGATAATCCACTGGTCTATTTCGTCAGAGAATTCGTCGAGGTAGATGTCCTCGTCGACCTCGCTCTCGTCAAGCTCGCGGAATACGTCGATTGTGTATTCGGTCAACATGCTGGCCAGCATGATGTTCATACCGCCGCGGCCTATCGCCAGCGACACTTCTTCGGGACGCAGGTAAACCTCGGCCTTCTTGTTCTCCTCGTCAACGTTGATGCTCGATATCTTGGCGGGGCTGAGCGCGCGCTGGATGAAGAGCTTGATGTTGGCGGTGTAGTTCACCACGTCGATGTTCTCGTTGCAAAGCTCGCGGACGATGCCGTGGACGCGGCTACCCTTGACGCCGACGCAGGCTCCTACGGGGTCGATGCGGTCGTCGTAGCTCTCTACGGCTATCTTGGCGCGCTCGCCCGGCATGCGGGCTATGCGGCGTATCATAATCAGTCCGTCGGCAATCTCGGGCACCTCGGCCTCGAGCAGGCGCTCAAGGAACATGTTGCTGGTGCGCGAGAGGATTATCTTCGGGTTGTTGTTGTCGTTGTTCACCTCCTTGATGACGGCACGCACGGTCTCGCCCTTGCGGTAGACGTCGTGCGGTATCTGCTCGCTCTTGGGCAGGATAAGCTCGTTGTTCTCGTCGTCGACGAGCAGCACCTCGCGCTTCCACACCTGATACACCTCACCGGCAATGATCTGTCCGACGCGGTCTTTATACTTATTATATAATGAGTCGTGTTCCAGCTCAAGTATCTTCGAAGCCAGAGTCTGCCTCAGATTGAGGATGGCACGGCGTCCGAACTTCGCGAAATCGACACGTTCGGACACGTCTTCTCCCACTTCATAGTCGGGCTCAATCTTTCTTGCCTCTGTCAGCGAAATCTGTTTGTTGTCGTCCTCCACCTCATCGTCTGCCACAACGACACGGTTGCGGTATATCTCGAAGTCGCCCTTGTCCGGATTGACTATGACGTCGAAGTTCTCGTCACTGCCGAATATCTTGGCAAGAACGTTGCGGAAGCTCTCCTCAAGCACGCTCACCAACGTGGTACGGTCAATGTTTTTCGTCTCCTTAAATTCTTTGAAAGAGTCGAACATGCTCACGACCGGTTCTTTTTTCATTGCTGCCATAGCTTTATTTGAAGTTTATTAAGTATTTTGTATATTTCACTTTATCCATCTCGTAAGTGTGGTCCACCTCGACAGTCTGCGGGCGTTTCTTGCCCTCAACCTTCATTTTCTCAGCCACACTCACCACGAACGTGTTGCCGTCCACGCTTTTGAGCAGCCCCTTGACCTTACGGCCGTCTCCGTCGAGCACCTCAACCTCCTTGCCGACAAAGCACTCATACTGCTGCGGCACCTTGAAAGGCTGACCCAGACCAGCCGAACCTACCTCAAGCTCGTAGTCTTCCTCATCGCGGCTCAGACGCTCTTCAATGAAGCGGCTCAGCTCCACACAGTCCTCTATCCACACACCGTCGGCGTGGTCTATCTCCACCACGATCTTATCATCCGGGCTGACTTCGACATCCACAAGAAAATAGTCCTTGTCCTCCAGCCACTGTTCTACAATACCTTTTACGACGTTTTTGTCTATCATATATAATTGGTTAAATAAAATGAGGAGCCCTGTGTCGGAGCCCCTCATTCCTCTGAATGCTGCAAATTTACGAATTATTCCGCACGCGCACAAATATTTTGCATCTTTTCTGCAAATGCATTGCAAATTAATTCCTTACATACCATTACATTGCTCCCTACAAGCCATCCCTCAGCTTCCCATACATCATTTCCCGACAGCTTACACACCATCCCTTATTTCCATACATACAACTCCTTATTTCCTTGCATTCCTCCCCTTAATTCCTTGCACACCACTCCTTAATTCCCTACACACCTCCCCTTAATTCCATACACTCTGCTTATTAATTTCTTACACACTGCTTA
>OGLM01002612.1_pt1 | contig 16089 bp, 14 predicted proteins | sample 1572531 | NCBI WGS metagenome assembly OGLM01 (sample SAMEA2581909, study PRJEB24529) | metagenome | biome: Human gut stool | place: China | collected 2011 | reverse complement strand
AAAATTTTGTCATAGGGACGGGAGAAATCTGCTGAATGTTTCGGAGCAAAAAAAGGACTACAGAAATCTGTAATCCTTTGAAATCGGAGTGACAGGATTCGAACCTGCGACCTCTACGTCCCGAACGTAGCGCTCTACCAAGCTGAGCCACACTCCGATAAAATAGGGAACTTGCAACTGCAAATTCCCAGCTACGGAAAAGGGACTTGAACCCCTACTAACAGAGTCAGAGTCTGCTGTGCTGCCAATTACACCATTCCGCATCATCTTAGTTTATTTCGTCGTATCTTGTCCGACGCAACAAGGTTATTATATCAGACTATCAGAAAAATGCAACCCCTTTTTTGAAAAAATCACGTTAGAATTTTTGAAGAAAAAAGCTTAAAAGTCAGAAAATTCAGAAAATTATTCAAAGGAAATAACACAGGGTTTTACATTTAGTGGGGGAATATGATATTCTTAAAAGAAAAGGGAGGCATAGGATATGGAGGCAGCAGAGATTATTAAAGGATTGAGAGATAAGACCGGAATGACGAGAAAGGCATTTTCGGATCATCTGGGGATTCCGGTACGGACAGTAGAGGACTGGGAAAAAGGAAAAAGGACACCGCCGGAATACATCCCGCGTCTGATTGCATATCAGTTAAAGTATGAAGAACTGATCAAAAAGCTTGGAAAAGAAGACATTGAAGAGTAGCAATGGCTGACGGGCTATAAAAGATATGGGCATATCTGAAGGGAGATATTTATGAAGAAGTATACATATGACGCGTTTATCAGCTATAGTCATAATGAAAAGGATGCTTTTGCGGCAGAACAGCTTCATAAGATATTAGAACATTATCATATTCCAAAAAGAATACAGCAGAGTTCGGGAAAAAAGAAGATTGAAAGAGTATTTCGGGATCGGGAGGAAATGCCGATTTCTTTTAACCTTGCCAGTAATATTCAGGAAGCACTGGATCAGTCAGAATTTTTGATCCTGATGTGTTCCCCCAATTCGATCAAATCAGAGTGGGTCCAAAGAGAAGTGGAGACATTCCTGAAAAGTCATAGCAAAGAGCAGGTTCTGACCGTTTTGTTAGAGGGAGAACCGGAGAAAGTATTTCCGGAAGTTCTCTGTTATGAGGAAAGAAAGGCAGAATCGGAAGATGGAACGGAGCAGACGGTAAAGGTCAGAATTGAACCGATGGCTGCAGATATCAGGGGGAAAGATAAGAGTGAGATCAAAAAGAAGATCGAGCAGGAAAGCCTCAGGATTCTGGCAAAGATGCTGGGGTGTACTTATGATACATTGCGACAGCGGCACAGGGAATATGCACTTCACAGAATGATGGCGGTTCTGGGTGGTGTTGCCGGTGTGGCAGTGGTTTTTACGATATATGCATTTCACCAGTCCGCAAAGATCAATGAACGTTATCAGGAATCCAGAAGAAATCAGGCCAGATATCTTTCACAGATTTCAACCGATCTTTTAGATGGAGGAGACAGAGAAAATGCCCTGCTGACAGCACTTGCAGTTGTGCCTGAAGACTCCGATTCAGATGAACCGGTAGCAGAAGAGCAGATGTATGCATTGAATGAAGCACTGCATTCTTACGAGCATGAGGAGCACCTCAATTACAAACCGTTGTATAAATATGAAATGAGTGGAAATACTTATTCTTCACAGTCACAGAGTTCGGGAATGCTGAGTGAGGACGGACAAACTTATTTCTGTGTGGATCAGCTTGGCAATGCCTATGTGCTGAATGTAGAGGATGGAAGCTGTATCTGGAAGATTGCTCCGGGTGAATGGGAGACAAAAGAGACGAATGGATTTCGGAAGATTCTTCCTGTAAAAGACGAGAAGGCAGTATTGATTACAAAGAAAGGCATTTTTTATATTGACTGGAAAAAGCAGCAACTGATAAGAGAGATGAAAAATGACGCCGAAGAAGATTTCTTGTCCGAACGGGATCGGGACGGGGCATGCTGCACTGTATCGGGAACGAATCTGGCGATTGCCAACGGACACTATTTGTGGGTGTATGACCTGGAGAGTGGAGAATGTCAGCTCCAGAGTCAGTATGACCAGGAGAAATATAGTTCAGATCAGGCGAATGCGATTGCGTTTGATGAAAAGGCAGAAAATGTATTTCTTGCGTTTGGAATAGATTGGGGATATGCTGAGCTTTCTGCATCAGAAAGCAAAGAGGGTGTGTTGAAAATCCGGATTTCTACAGGAGAAAAATCTCGGGTCGCAACAGAAAAAGCGAAAAAGATATGTGCAGTAAGTGAAAACCAGATGGCTGTGCTGCATATGGAATGCATCAATGAGGATGAGATAATTGATCATGGTGAAATGAGTGCTGTCCAGGCAAAGTACTGGATTACTTTATATGATACAGCGGAGGGAAAAAAGCAGTGGAGTAGTGTGCCGTATACTGTTTCGGGTTATACCATACCGGAAACGCTTTTGCTTCGGGACATGGAAATTAATGGGGAACTTAAAAAAGTGCTGGTTGTCAGTGCAAAAGACAGGATTCAACTCATTGATGCAGAGAACGGTACTGTAATACGGGAAGGAATCTTCCGGGAAGATATTGTAAATGTTGTCCAGGCAGATAAGAGAAGATTGCTCGTGGGTCTGTCAGATGGAAGTGTGATGATTGGAACAGTCGAAGATATGTCAGCCAATATGGAAGTCGGCAGTGTTTCGGGAAAAATATTAGATTTCACATTCAGTCCGGAGCATCAGCAGGTCATCTGGACAATGAAATCTGGAAAAAGGCTTGTTTTTGGGGAAAAGCAGACAGATCAACAGATGAAGTCGGTAAATCTGGAAAAAGAAAATGATGTGGATTCTGTGAAATACACTACATGGACAGATCAGAAGGGAAAAGAACAAAATTATCGCATCATTGAATATAACGGTTTGCAGACAGATTTAAAAGAAGGAGTCAGAGTATACAGAACAGGGACATCGGATCTTATTTTTCAGTATGAGTGTAAGACCGCAGGCGGAATGATTTCGGAAGTGAAATTCGCTGATATAGATGGAAATCCGGGGCTGTCGTTTAAAGTAATAGAAAAATATGAAAGCAATGAGTTGGGAAAAAGGTATGAATCTAAATATGTGACAGCAGATCTTAACAGTGGAAAAATCTGTTCCGAGCAGACGGAAGACGAGGTCGAAAATCAGTTTGATTCTGTATCAGCAGTGGAGGTTGGAAATAAAGGTCTTGTAGTCATGTATGGTAATGAAGATTTTGCGGCAGCTAATAAAGAAATAAGTTTCATGACGGGAAGTCTGACAGAAAAAGGGATTCAGTTTAGCAAAAAGGCAAAGTCCCATCAAGTGACAGAAGAGGGTCGGGGGGTTAATTGGGTTTCTATAACCGCAGACGACAGGTATGTGCTTTTTCACATAGATAATCAGGATGATACATATTGCCTGAAAGTCTGGAATGTGGAAAAGGAAAAATGGGAGTCTTATGACGGACAGACAGAACTTCTGGTTTTAGATGCGAGAGATAAGAGGAATAGTATGTCGATCGGTGCAGAAAAGAATTTGCTGGCAACTTATACTCAGGATGGAATGATTCATGTATTTGATCTGGAAAAAGGAACAGAAGCCCAGACACTCAAGTGTGGAAATTATAAAAAGATCCAGATGGGATTCTGTGCAAATGATCAGTATCTGGTCACATATGATGACTCAGAGATGATTACATTGTGGGATATTTCCGAAGGAAAAATACTGATGAAGGAAGAATACGACAGTAAAGGATCAATTGAAAGCTTATATACAAATGGAAGTGGATGGTATTTCGGAGTCGGATTTCATGGATATGCACTTGGTGATGAGGGATTTTATACTTCCGAACTGATGCTGTATTCGATTGATAAAGAAGGAAAATTTTATAAGTATGCATATATTCCGGCAGGGTATGCGGATTATACGGGCAAAGAAATTTATGTGGATTCCGGTGAGGGATGGTATAGCCCATTTTATAGTTTCAGTGAATTGAGGAAGCGTGCGGAGAAAGAAATGGCCGGTAAAAGTCTGAGTGATGCAGATAAAAACCGCTACTTTATTTCGGAATAAAAGAGAGAATGAGGAAAAAGAGATGATCTGGAAAATTTGCTTTGCAATGTCACTGATCTTTCTGGCAGCAGGGGCAGTGATGTTCATTTATAAGCGATATCATGGAAAAGGCGGAGTGAGATATTTAGGCGGTGGAGTTTTCCTGTCTGCAGTATCCATCTGCTTTCCGGTCATGCATCTGACTGAAAAGGATGGATTTGCACTGGCGATGAGCATTTCACAGAGCATCAGAATGTTTGTGATTGATACGGGAACGTCGGATATTCTGGATGTCTTGCAGCAAGATGCTCTTGGGAGTATTTACATTCCTTATAAAATTGTCGTATGCATATTATATTTGCTTGGCCCGGTCTTTACATTGAGCGTAGTGCTGCGGTATTTTTCTAACTTTTTTGAGAGGCTGAGAATTTTTTTCAGTAGCAGAAAAAATCTTTACATCTTTTCAGATCTAACAGAGAAGTCACTTGAAGTTGCCACAAATCTCGTGGAAAAGGATGAAAAAAAGAAATCTGCGATTTTATTTTGTAATTCAAATGCCAAAGATGATGAAAATGTAGAGCTGGAAGAAAAGGCAAGAGTGATCGGTGCGATTCTTGTCCCACAGGAGGCCTCCCGGTTGCATCTGAAGAATAAAAAAAGGTATCTTACCTATTTTCAGATCTCGGATGACGAAGAAAAAAACCTGGATTGCACGTTAGCAATGATTGACCGGATGACCGAAAAGAATCTCAAAAAATATGGGGCTACGGAACAGAATATTACCATTTACTGCTTTGCTTCGGGAGATGAAAAGGAAATTTTGCTGGATGCAAAAGATAAAAGAAATCTTAGAGTAATTTTGATTGATGAGATCAGGGATTCTGTCTATGAGCAGTTATATCGTTATCCACTCTATGCAAATCAGAACAGTACAGAGGAAAATGGAAAGTTATCCGTTCTGATCGTCGGAGGCGGGGAAATCGGTACAGAATTTTTAAAAGCTACGGTATGGATGGGACAGATGAAGAGTTTGGATCTTGAGATTTATATGATTGATCTGAAAGGAAATCTTCGGAGAAAATCATTAAGTGCAAGATGCCCGGAACTGCTGCAGGAAGATTCTGATTATCAGATTGACATCCATAAGGGAAATATTTTCAGTAAAAAAATAGAGCTGTATCTGAATGAACTGAAAGATATCAACTATTGTATGGTATCTCTTGGTGAAGATGAAAAAAGTCTCAGGGCGGCACTGGCTCTTCGGGGATATTTTTATCGCAGATATAAAAAGGTTCAGCCGGTGATCAGCGTTTATGTGGAGAGTAGAAAGAAAAGAGAAGCAATCCGGAATCTGAATGAGACAACCAGGACAAAAGAAAAATATTATTATGATATTGTACCTTTCGGAAATGGTGGAATCTATCAAAGTCAGCAAGGCAGTGAAGCATTATTGATCGAATATCTTGGACTGGGTATTCATGCACATTACTGCAGACTGAAGAAAGAAGATAACCGGGAAACTCGAAGAGAAGTAATAAAAGGGTATTATAGCAGACAGTATAATCGCAGGTCGAGTATTGCAGGTGGAATGCATATTAGTTCAAAGCTTTGGGAAATGGGACTTGGAATTATAAGAGTACCTGAAAATGAGTGTGAAAAGAAACTGTTTCAAAAATTTGTCCATCCGGTAAACTATGAAGAAAGAACCGAAAATATAAGAAAAATCTGTTATAGTCTGGAGCATGATCGCTGGATGGCGTATGTCCGGGCAGAGGGCTGGAGTCTTGCAACAGAAGGTGGCAAAAATATAGATGACATCAGGGAATGTTACGAACAGTATTGTAAGGTATTCAAAAATCAGAGTTATCCAGATAAACTGCATCCGGCTCTGATTCCGCTGGAAAGTGATGATCCACAGATTGCAACACTTCAGCAGGTAGATGATATGATTGTTCAAGTGAATAAGAACTTAGGGCTTGAATATGAACCGCATTATGTAGAATCTGACGAGGAAGTAGTCGATCATATTGGCGAAATAGTTTCCGGGGAATGGTGCGGTGAAGAAGGGATTGTTCTCAATGGAAGAGTGGTTCGGGCAAATGAATGGATCATCGCAGATCTTGGAGAAATCCTGCAGTACGATACAGAAATTTTAAAGAGAGATGAAGCCAAAATGAGTTTGGAGAAAAAGCTGGCATTGCAATATGAAATGATGCGGTGCAGAAATGGGAAAATTAGTCTGTAAATAATGAAAGAAGAAAATAGAAGGGAGTCTTGAATGAGTATACTAAATGTTGAACATCTGACGCACGGTTTTGGAGACAGGGCAATCTTCACAGACGTGTCATTCCGTCTGTTGAAGGGAGAGCATATCGGGCTGGTCGGAGCAAATGGAGAAGGAAAGTCCACTTTTATGAATATTGTCACGGGAAAGCTTATGCCGGATGAGGGAAAGGTAGAGTGGTCGAAGAATGTCCATGCAGGGTATCTGGATCAGCATGCCGTGTTAAAGCAGGGGATGACGATCAGGGAAGTTCTGAAATCAGCTTTTGACCCGCTTCTGCAAAAAGAAATAAGAATGAACGAGATCTGCGATCTGTTAGGAACTGCAGATGAGGAAGAAATGAATCTTCTGATGGAAGAACTGGGAACGATACAGGATGAGCTGACGTTGCATGATTTTTATACCATTGATGCAAAAGTGGAAGAGGTTGCAAGAGCCTTAGGACTTCTTGATCTTGGCCTGGACCGGGATGTAACTGATCTGAGTGGTGGACAGCGAACCAAAGTACTGCTGGCAAAACTCCTGTTGGAAAAGCCGGACATTCTTTTGCTGGACGAGCCAACGAATTATCTGGATGAAGAGCATATTGCATGGCTGAAAAGATATCTTTTAGATTATGAAAATGCATTTATCCTGATTTCACATGATATTCCGTTCCTAAATGAAGTGGTTAATATCATTTATCATATGGAAAATCAGGAATTGAACCGTTACGTGGGAGATTACAATCATTTCCAGGAAGTTTATGCTGTGAAAAAAGCACAACTGGAGGCAGCATACCGCAGACAACAGCAGGAGATCAGTGAACTGAAAGATTTCGTGGCAAGAAATAAAGCGAGAGTTTCTACAAGAAATATGGCGATGTCCAGACAGAAAAAGCTGGACAAGATGGATCTGATCGAACTGGCAGGAGAACGGCCAAAGCCGGAATTTCATTTCCGGTATGGAAGAACGCCGGGAAAAATGCTCTTTGAGACAAAGGATCTTGTGACGGGATATGACGAGCCGCTGTCAAAACCTCTGAATTTCTCTATGGAACGAGGACAGAAGGTCGCACTGGTTGGAACGAACGGAATCGGGAAAACGACATTGCTGAAAAGTATCCTGGGGCTGATCCCGGCACTGGAAGGGAACTGTGAACTTGGAGATAATCTGGAGATCGGTTACTTTGAACAGGAAGTAAAAGGTGAAAATAAAAATACATGTATAGAAGAGCTGTGGCAGGAGTTTCCGTCCTGTACCCAGTATGAAATCCGCTCTGCACTGGCAAAATGTGGACTGACGACAAAGCACATAGAAAGTCAGGTCAGGGTCCTGAGTGGTGGCGAGCAGGCAAAGGTACGCCTGTGCAAGCTTTTGAACCGGGATACGAATCTTCTTCTGCTGGATGAACCGACAAACCATCTGGATGTTGATGCAAAAGATTCTCTGAAGAAAGCTTTGCAGGAATACCGGGGAAGCATCCTTCTGATCTGTCATGAACCGGAGTTTTATGAGGATGTGGTGGATGAAGTCTGGGATATGAGCCAGTGGACGACCAAAATCTTCTAAAATTGCACAAATGCAAATATGAGTTAATTGTAGAAAAATAACGAAAATGTTTGAAAATTAGAAAAATCCTTAAATTTAACCTGAAATAATGATAAAATATACAAGGATAGTCTGTTAATAGAGAATTTGAATGAAAGGTCTCTGTATTATTGGCAATAATTGAAGTATAAGATTCAGGAAAAGGAGGATTTGAAATGCTCAGCAGAGGAGATGCGGTAGTTTATAAATGCAGAGGAATGTACAAAGTGGAAGAAATTGGTACGCTGGATTTTTCATTTGCGGACAGTAAAAAGAAGTATTATACGTTACAGTCCATAGAAGATGCAAAGGATAAGGCTTATGTACCTACAGATGATGAAAAAAATATCCGTCGGCCGGTGAGCTTTGAAGAGGCAAAGCATTTACTGGACTGCGTAGATAAGATCGAAGTGCTGAGTGTAAAAAATGAAAAGTTCCGGGAACAGGAGTATAAAGATTGTATTTCGGATTTTAGACCGGAAAACTGGGTGAGAGTCCTGAGAACTCTCTATACAAGGACAAAGCGTCGTGGCAGCATGACAAGTATGGACAAGAAATATCAGATGCTGCTGGAGCATGCCCTGTACAGTGAAATGCAGTATGTTCTTGGAATTTCGGCAGCAGAGCTGTCCGGGCTGCTTACATCAAATCTTGCGAAAATATAATGCACATGATATACTTCTCCTGAATGTAAATTTAGGAGAATTTTTTACTGGAAACTGAAAGGAGAAAAGACGAATGAAGATGCTGTCGATCGAGCAGGAACTGAAGAACAATTCTTATCCGGGAAGAGGAATTATTATCGGAAAGACCCCTGATGGAACGAAGGCTGTCACTGCCTACTTCATTATGGGAAGGAGTGAAAATAGCAGGAATCGTGTATTTGTGGAAGAGGAAGAAGGAATTCGCACGCAGGCGTTTGATCCGTCAAAGCTGACTGACCCGAGTCTGATCATTTATGCACCTGTAAGGGTTCTTGGAAATAAGACGATCGTGACCAACGGAGACCAGACGGATACGATCTATGAAGGGATGGACAGACAGCTTACATTTGAGCAGTCTCTCAGAAGCAGAGAATTTGAACCGGATGCTCCAAATTATACACCACGTATTTCAGGTGTGATGCACATTGAAAATGGAAGATACAATTACGCAATGTCCATCCTGAAAAGTAATAATGGCAATCCGGAGAGCTGCAACCGCTATACATTTGCCTATGAGAATCCGGCAGCGGGAGAGGGACATTTTATTCATACTTATATGTGCGATGGTGATCCGCTTCCGAGTTTTGAGGGAGAGCCGAAGCTGATCCAGGTACCTGACAGTATGGAAAAATTTACAGAACTTCTTTGGAACAGTTTGAATCAGGAAAATAAAGTTTCTCTTTTTGTACGTTATATTGATATTGAGACAGGTAAGTACGAGACAAAGATCGTAAATAAAAATCAGAAATAGAAAGAACGGTAACCAGACAGATCAGATCACGAAAGAATGGAGAAGAAGAATGAAAGAATTAGAACTGAAATATGGATGTAACCCGAATCAGAAACCGTCAAGGATTTATATGAATGATGGAAGTGAACTGCCGATCAAAGTTTTATGCGGACGACCAGGTTATATTAATTTTTTAGATGCTTTTAATGGATGGCAACTGGTATCAGAGCTTAAAAAGGCAACCGGCCTTCCGGCAGCTACTTCTTTTAAGCACGTATCTCCGGCAGGGGCAGCCGTAGGACTTCCGCTGACAGAGACCCTGGCAAAAATTTACTGGGTGGATGATCTGGGAGACCTTTCTCCATTGGCAAGTGCTTATGCACGTGCCAGAGGTGCGGACAGAATGTCTTCTTTTGGAGATTTCATTTCTTTGTCAGATGTATGTGATGTAGATACGGCAAGACTGATCAAGAGAGAAGTTTCAGATGGAGTGATCGCACCTGGATATGAACCGGAAGCTCTGGAACTTCTGAAGCAGAAGAAAAAAGGAAATTATAATATCATTCAGATCGACCCGGATTATGTCCCGGCTCCGCTTGAGCATAAAGAGGTCTTCGGAATTACTTTTGAACAGGGAAGGAATGAACTTCATATTGATAAAGATTTCTTCTCCAATGTTGTGACTGAGAATAAAGTGATTCCGGATGCAGCAAAAATCGATCTTGCGATTTCAATGATCACTTTAAAATATACACAGTCTAATTCTGTATGCTATGTAAAGGACGGACAGGCAATCGGAATCGGAGCAGGACAGCAGTCCAGAATCCATTGTACACGCCTTGCGGGACAGAAAGCAGATAACTGGTGGCTTCGTCAGAATCCAAAAGTCCTGGATTTACAGTTTAAGGATGGAATAGGACGGGCAGACCGTGATAATGCAATTGATCTTTATATTGGAGAGGAATATATGGATATTCTTGCGGACGGAGTATGGGAAAATACATTTAAGGTAAAACCGGAAGTGTTTACAAGAGAAGAGAAGCGTGCATGGCTGGATCAGATGACAGATGTAGCACTTGGCTCTGATGCGTTCTTCCCATTTGGAGATAATATCGAACGTGCCAATAAGAGCGGCGTAAAATATATTGCACAGCCGGGCGGCTCTGTGAGAGATGATAATGTGATCGCAACATGCAATAAATATCAGATGGCGATGGCATTTACAGGTATTCGTCTGTTCCATCATTAATCGGGCAGACCGTGAGATTCCGGGTACAGAAAAGAGGCAGAAACTATGATAATAGAGACAAGAAGTCCTGAAGAGACATTTCAGGTCGGAAAAAGTCTTGGTGAAAAAGCATATCCCGGTCAGGTGATTACCCTGACCGGAGATCTTGGTGTGGGAAAAACCGTATTTACGCAGGGGCTTGCAAAAGGGCTTGGGATTGAAGAGCCGGTGAATAGCCCTACGTTTACGATTGTCCAGGTATATGAAGGAGGGCGTCTGCCCTTTTATCATTTTGATGTTTACCGGATCGGCGATGTTGAAGAGATGGATGAAGTAGGATTTGATGAATATGTGTCGGGTGAGGGCGTCTCACTGATCGAGTGGGCAAATCTGATCGAGGAGATCCTGCCGGAGAACCGGGTGAACATTACCATTGAGAAAGATCTGGAACAGGGATTCGACTTCCGAAGGATCACAATAGAGGAAAGAAGGAAGAGTAACGTATGAGAGTATTGGCAATAGACAGTTCGGGTTTAACTGCGACCGTAGGGATCGTTGAAGATACGCAGACCATTGCGGAATATACTGTGAATTATAAAAAGACGCATTCTCAGACTCTTCTTCCAATGATCGATGAGATGACAAGAATGGTAGATCTGGATCTTTCTACCCTGGATGCGATCGCGGTGGCAGGAGGCCCCGGATCATTTACAGGACTGAGGATCGGATCGGCAACAGCAAAAGGACTTGGACTGGCACTGAATAAACCGTTGATCCATGTACCGACTGTGGATGCACTGGCTTATAATGTTTATGGATGCACAGATGTAATCTGCCCGATCATGGATGCAAGAAGAAAGCAGGTATATACGGGTCTTTATACTTTCGTAAAGGGAAAAGACAGCGGGAAAGGACTTGAAGAACCGGAATTTCAGGTGATGGAAAAGCAGATGGCACTTCCGGTAGAAGAATTGATTCAGAAACTGAACAGTTATGGACGTCCGGTTGTATTCCTTGGAGATGGGGTGCCGGTCTATGAAGAAATGATAGAAGCAGGTATGGAAGTTCCGTATTCTTTTGCACCGGCCTATATGAACAGGCAGAGAGCAGCGGTGGTTGGATCTCTTGGAATCTGCTATTACCGTGAAGGTAAATTCGAGACAGCTGCAGAGCATAAACCAGATTATTTACGGATATCACAGGCAGAACGGGAACGTGCAGAAAAAGAAAAAAATGCAAAGCCGGAAGTCCGTGTTATGACAATAGAAGATGGTGCGGCGGTAGCAGAGATGGAGCATCAGAGTTTTTCAGATGCGTGGAGTGAAAAAGCGGTTTTGGAAACGCTCAGACAGCCGACAGCCCTCTGTCTTGTGGCAGAGAAAGCCGGGAGACGGGTCGGATATCTGCTCGCATATCAGGCGGCGGATGAGATTGAGATTGCAAGAGTTGCCGTTGTGGAAGAAGTGAAACGTCAGGGGGTAGGTACTGCACTGATGAAGAAACTTCAGGAAGAGGGAACGCAGCGAAAAGCTGGAAAGATCCTTCTTGATGTACGCGAAAAAAATCATACGGCACAGGCATTTTATGAAAAAATTGGATTTAAAGAGGATGGGACCAGAAAGAGTTTTTATACTGAACCGGAAGAAGATGCTGTGTTGATGAGTATGCAGATCAGCGGATAACCATCACTTTCCAGTAGGCACAGAGGCATACGCTCGCTATAATGAAGGCGTGATAAAGAAAATGACAGTTACGCAGGAGGAGATTGTATGCACCAGTATCAATTAAAAAAGACGAAAGAAATTTCAAAGATCATTTGTAATCAGTGCGGAAGAGAGATCAGTGTCATAAATGGAAGACCGGAGGAAGAAGTTCTTTGTGTGGAGCATACCTGGGGCTATTTTTCTGAAAAGGACGGGGAGCATCATCAATTTGACTTATGTGAAGAGTGCTATGACCGGTTATTGAAGGGGTTCCTCATTCCGGCTGAAATTGAAAAATAAGAATAGAGGAAAAATATGTTAGATGTATGTTTACTTGGAAGCGGAGGCATGATGCCGCTTCCTTATCGCTTTCTGACAGCACTGATGACCCGTTATAACGGGAGCAGTCTCCTGATTGACTGTGGAGAAGGAACACAGGTTGCTGTAAAGGAAAAAGGATGGAGTTTTAAACCGATTGATGTGATCTGCTTTACTCATTATCATGGGGATCATATCAGTGGACTTCCGGGACTGCTTCTTACCATGGGAAATGCAGACCGTAAAGAACCGTTGACGCTGATAGGGCCTAAGGGACTTGAGCGGGTAGTAAGCTGCCTGAGGGTCATCGCACCGGAGCTCCCATTTCCGATCATTTACAAAGAAATTGAAGGAGCGGAACAATGTTTTGAAATGAATGGATATCGTCTGAAGGCATTTCGTGTAAACCATAATGTGCTTTGTTACGGATATACCATCGAGATTGACCGGTCTGGAAAATTTGATCCTGTAAGAGCGAAAGAACAGAATATTCCTCAAAAATACTGGAGTGTTCTCCAACGGGGAGAATGTGTGGATGCAGAGGAAGGACATTTTACCCCTGAGATGGTTCTTGGACCGCCGAGAAAGGGAATCAAACTGACTTATACGACAGATACCAGACCCACTGATTCTATACGGAAGAATGCGAAGGATTCCGATCTCTTCATTTGCGAAGGAATGTACGGTGAAAAAGAAAAGGCAGCAAAAGCAGTGGAATATAAACATATGACCTTTTATGAAGCGGCTGAACTGGCGAAAGAGACGCAGGTGAAAGAGCTGTGGCTTACGCATTACAGCCCGTCGCTGACCAGACCAGAACCTTATATGGAAGACGTAAGAAAGATTTTCCCAAATGCAAAAGCCGGAAAAGACGGAAAATCAGTAGATCTTATGTTTGAAGAATGAGAGGCGTGAAAAAATGAAGGAAAGTAAAGATGTAACAATACTGGCGATTGAAAGTTCCTGTGATGAAACTGCAGCAGCAGTTGTACGGAATGGAAGGGAAGTCCTTTCAAATGTGATTTCTTCACAGATTGATCTGCATAAGCTTTATGGTGGTGTTGTCCCTGAAATTGCATCAAGAAAGCATATTGAGAAAATTAATCAGGTGATAGAAGAGGCTTTGAAAGAAGCCGGCAAGACGTTAGATGATATAGATGCGATCGGGGTGACATATGGTCCCGGTCTTGTTGGTGCACTTCTTGTTGGTGTGGCAGCGGCGAAGGCGATTGCCTGGGCGAGAAAAATCCCATTGATCGGAGTTCATCATATCGAAGGGCATATTTCAGCAAACTATATTGAACATCCAGATCTTGAACCACCGTTTCTTTGTCTGGTGGCATCAGGAGGACATACGCACCTTGTAAAGGTAGAAGATTATGGAAAATATGAAATTCTTGGACGGACAAGAGATGATGCAGCAGGTGAGGCGTATGATAAAGTGGCACGTGCAATCGGACTTGGATATCCGGGCGGACCGAAAATTGACAGGATTGCAAAAGAAGGAAATCCGGATGCAGTGAAATTCCCGAAAGCAAAGGTTGACGGGGCAGAATATGACTTTAGCTTCAGTGGACTGAAATCAGCAGTGCTGAATTATATTAATGGCTGTAAAATGAAAGGTGAGAGCTTTGATCCGGCGGATCTGGCTGCGTCATTCCAGAAAGCAGTTGTAGAAGTGCTGGTAGGAAATTCAATGAAAGCAGCAGAAGAACTGGGGATCTCAAAATTCGCAATCGCAGGCGGAGTGGCTTCAAATTCAGCTTTGCGTGCGGCAATGATCGAGGCATGTGAAAAAAGAAAAATGAAATTCTATCGTCCGTCTCCGATTCTTTGTACGGATAATGCAGCAATGATCGGGGCAGCAGCTTACTATGAATATATTTCAGGAGCAAGAGCAGGACTGGATCTGAACGCAGTTCCGAACCTGAAATTGGGAGAACGCTGAGATGAATAAGGATAAAATGGAAAAATCATATTGTACGGCTATCGTACTGGCGGCGGGCAGTGGAAAAAGAATGGGAACAACTACACATAAGCAGTATTTACTTATGGGAGGGCATCCTGTCCTTTTTTATTCGTTACGCACTTTTCAGGAGTCGGAGTTTATAGATGAGATTATACTGGTTACAGGAAAAGATGAGCAGGAATATTGCAGGAAAGAGATCGTAGACCAGTATGGCTTTACAAAAGTCAGCAGGATTGTTGAAGGTGGAGCTGAACGGTTCAATTCGGTATGGAATGGTTTGCAGGTAATAAAAAGAAAGGGATATGTATATATTCATGATGGTGCAAGACCGTTTATAGATGAAGGTATCATAGAAAGAGCGTATGAGTGTGTCTGCAAGTCTGATGCCTGTATCGCGGGAATGCCGGTGAAAGATACAATTAAAATTGTAAATGAAAGACAACGGGTGGAGTCTACACCGGATCGGGCAACATTGTGGGCAATACAGACACCACAGGTTTTTTTAGCAGATCTTCTTTTAAAGGCATACGGGAAATTGATGAAGCAGAATTGGATCCAGGTAACGGATGATGCGATGGTAGTAGAGAAGATGCTTAATCATGAAGTGCAGGTTTTTACGGGAAAATATGAAAATATTAAGATTACAACCCCAGAGGATCTGGTGATTGCAGAAGCTTTTTTAGGTAAATAATACATATTTTTAATAAACTGCAAGAATATAAAAAAATAGCGAAAAAAATAGTAAAAAAGTGTTGACATTTCGTAAAGTACTATGATAGAATAATCAACGTCGCAAATGCGATACAACTTAATAGTTTGCTGAAATCGGCAATTAGGTATCTTGGAGAGGTATCGAAGTGGTCATAACGAGGCGGTCTTGAAAACCGTTTGTCCGAAAGGGCGCGTGGGTTCGAATCCCACCCTCTCCGCTCTTGGAGAAGTACCCAAGCTGGCCGAAGGGGCTCCCCTGGAAAGGGAGTAGGTCGTTAGTAGCGGCGCGAGGGTTCAAATCCCTCCTTCTCCGTTTGTTTAAGACTGAGTTTAGAAAAGGGATTTTCACCAGTTGGAAAACAACGCTGAAATGCCGAAAAAGGATGAAAAAGTTCTTGACAAGTGAAAGCGAAAATGATAAACTGTTAAGGCTGATTCGTGAGAAACGGCAAAGAAAAAGAATTGAAAAAAATCTTGACAAATGAAAAAGCTTATGATAATATAAATAAGCTTGTTGCTGAAAAGCAACCAAATAGCTTTGAAAAAAGTTAAAAAAGTTCTTGACAAAGAGAAAGGCTTTTGATAAAATATAAAAGCTGTCGCTTGAAAAGAACAGCAGAAAAGAACCTTGATAACTGAACAATAGACAACAACAACCCTTGAAAATTTCTTTAAGAGAAGATTTTTAAGAACGGTTTTTAAACAAACCAAAACAACAGTAAAAAGGGAAGAATTAGCTAGTTAGTTGGTTCTGAACTGGATACAAACACTTTTAACGAGAGTTTGATCCTGGCTCAGGATGAA
>OGLM01002609.1_pt1 | contig 16105 bp, 10 predicted proteins | sample 1572531 | NCBI WGS metagenome assembly OGLM01 (sample SAMEA2581909, study PRJEB24529) | metagenome | biome: Human gut stool | place: China | collected 2011 | reverse complement strand
TTTCGGAAATGAAGAAATTTGTATTGCCGAATGATTATCCCGATATGCCCAGTAGTCTGATGCATATTTATCTGATAGAAGCGGGTTCGCGGCTACTTGCCGGAATGTCCGAAGACTCATCTAGTCATGCAGAACAGTTCCTCCGTGAAATGGGAGTCAACATTCTTTTAAATAAGCGTGTCACGGATTACCGTGACCATAAGGTGACACTTGAAGACGGCAGTGAGATTGCTACCCGTACTTTTATTTGGGTAAGTGGAGTGACCGGAGTTTCTTTTGGGAATATGAATACGTCCGTAATCGGTCGTGGAGGCCGTATCAAAGTAGATGCCTTCAATCGGGTAGAAGGAACGAATAATGTATTTGCCATTGGTGACTTATGTATTCTTTCCGGTGACGAAGATTATCCGAACGGACATCCTCAACTGGCACAAGTTGCCATCCAACAAGGGGAATTGCTGGCAAAGAATCTGATCCGCCTGGAAAAAGGAAAAGAGATGAAGCCTTTTCATTATCGTAACTTGGGGTCGATGGCGACTGTCGGGCGTAATCGTGCCGTGGCGGAATTCAGCAAGGTGAAGATGCAGGGATGGTTTGCCTGGGTAATGTGGCTGGTAGTACATCTGCGCTCTATTCTGGGAGTACGCAATAAAGTAGTGGTGTTGTTGAACTGGGTATGGAATTACTTCACCTATGATCAGTCCATGAGAATGATTGTCTATGCCCGCAAGGCGAAAGAGATCCGTGACCGGGAAGCAATTGAGGCAACTACCCATTGGGGGAAAGACCTCATGCAGGAGCCGCAACCGGCCAAACAAGAACCGCAACCAAACTCAAAAGAAATAGTATAGCACCGTTTTGCGATGGTGTCACTATCCGGTCGGTATAGTGACACTATTACAAGGAGATAGTGACACTATAACAACAGTATAGTGACACCATGTTTTTTTGAACGGTAAATTCGTACAAGGTGTCCGATATCGGACACCTTCTCTTTTTTATTATTCTCTGTTAATCAGTTGATTATGCTTTTGGCATAGATTTGGTATAATAAAAGGTAAAACAACTGAAAGTGAAATTGTAAATACTTAGATATGGACAGAGAAATACCCAAAGAAGTGCGTAACAAAGAACGCAATAAAAAGATCATCCGTTATTCATCGATAGGAGTGGCCGGTATAGTTGTTATCGGTGTACTTATATCTGTCATGCGGACAGGAGTGGAAAAGAAGGATCTGGTACTTTCTACAGTTGATAAGGGAATGATTGAAGTTAGTGTCAGCGCCTCCGGTAAGGTAGTCCCTGCATTTGAAGAAATCATCAATTCTCCCATTAACAGTCGTATCGTTGAGGTATACAGAAAAGGAGGGGATAGTGTGGAAATCGGCACTCCGATTCTGAAACTCGACCTTCAGAGCACGGAAACGGAATATAAAAAACTGCTTGACGAAGAACAGATGCGCTGCTATAAGCTGGATCAGCTTCGCGTCAATAATCAGACGAAACTTTCCGATATGGCGATGCAGATTAAGGTCTCTGCCATGAAATTGAGCCGCATGAAAGTGGAACTTCGGAACGAACACTATCTGGACAGTCTGGGAGCGGGAACAACAGATAAAGTGCGTCAGGCAGAATTGAGCTATAACGTAGCACAACTGGAATACGAACAGCTCCAACAACAATATAAGAACGAAAAAGAAGTAGCGGCTGCCGAACTGAAAGTGCAGGAACTGGGTTTCAATATCTTCCGTAAAAGTCTTGCCGAAATGAAGCGTACACTGGACGATGCCCAGATTCGGTCTCCGCGTAAAGCGATTCTTACCTACATTAATAATCAGATCGGTGCTCAGATTTCGCAAGGCGGACAGGTGGCCATCATCTCAGACTTAAGCCATTTTAAAGTAGAAGGTGAAATAGCCGATACCTACGGTGACCGGGTAGCTGCCGGAGGGAAAGCGGTTGTGAAGATAGGCAATGACAAACTGGAAGGAACGGTCAGCAGTGTGACACCCCTGTCTAAAAACGGAGTCATTTCTTTTACAGTGCAGTTGAAAGACGATAATAACCACCGTTTACGTTCGGGACTGAAAACGGACGTTTATGTGATGAATGCCGTAAAGGAAGATGTGATGCGGATGGCAAACGCTTCTTTCTATGTGGGACGTGGTGAGTATGATCTTTTTGTCCGGACATCTGATGACGAACTGGTGAAACGTAAAGTACAGCTGGGCGATTCCAACTTTGAATATGTGGAAGTGGTGAGTGGCTTACAACCGGGAGATGTAGTGGTAGTCAGTGATATGAGCTCTTATAAGAACAAGAATAAGCTGAAAATGAGATAAAAACGATCTAAATTAAATACTTATAGTTATGATAACATTGACTTCTCTCTCTAAGATTTACCGTACGGACGAGATTGAAACGGTAGCACTGGAAAACGTGAATCTGACCGTAGACCGCGGAGAATTTCTAAGCATTATGGGGCCGTCCGGATGTGGCAAATCTACTTTGTTGAATATTATGGGACTGCTTGATGCACCCACAACAGGAACTGTTGAAATTAATGGTACGCACACTGAGGGAATGAAAGATAAGCAACTGGCGGCTTTCCGTAACAAAACACTGGGCTTTGTATTCCAGTCTTTCCATCTGATTAATTCACTCAATGTGATGGATAACGTTGAGTTACCGTTACTCTATCGTCGTATCAGCAGCGGTGAACGCAAGCGTTTGGCGAAGGAGGTACTGGAAAAAGTCGGATTGAGTCATCGTATGAATCACTTTCCGACACAGCTTTCCGGTGGTCAGTGTCAGCGTGTGGCCATAGCGCGTGCAATTATCGGTCATCCGGAGATAATTCTGGCCGATGAACCTACCGGTAACCTGGATTCTAAGATGGGTGCCGAAGTCATGGAACTTCTCCATCGGCTGAATAAGGAAGACGGCCGAACTATCGTTATGGTGACGCATAATGAAGAACAGGCGAAACAGACTTCAAGAACTATCCGTTTCTTCGATGGCCGTCAGGTACAGTAATCCCCTTTTAAACTCTAAAAAAGCTAATCATGACAAAGAATATTTTTATAACTGCTGTTGCGGTATTATTAAGTGTAGCCCTTTGCCCGCTTTGGGCACAAAATGTGAGTGAAGATTGTAAAGTAGGCGAATTTTCCGCTATCAATCTGCGGTCGGTAGGTAACATTATTTTCACTCAGTCCGATACTTATTCCTGTCGGATGGAAGGTCCTTTTGAATATGTCGATAAAACAAAAGTAACGGTAAAAGGAGAAACATTGGTTATCGAATATAAGCAGAAGAATGTAAAAAACGTTAAGAACCTGACGTTCTATATCACAGCCCCTGATTTGAAGAGTGTAAAGATCGATGGTGTCGGCAACTTTAATGCTAAAGAAACCCTGAAACTGAAAAATGTAACTTTCAAACTCGATGGAGTGGGAAACTGTGAGGTGAAAAAGCTCCATTGTGATGAGTTGGAATTAATGGTAGACGGGGTAGGGAATATGAATGTCAATGTAAACTGCAATACTGTGAAAGCCAAAGTGGATGGAGTCGGAAATATCAAATTGTCCGGCAAGGCAGACAGAGCTTCTCTGAAGCGTGACGGAGTAGGCAGAATCAATCATAAAGGCCTGAAATGCCCGGATGTGAGCACGAAAGGCTGGGGATTCTGATAAGTATGAAAATGAATGAGAAGATAATGAGATTACAATGATAAAACTCTATTTCAAACAAGCATTTCACCTGTTGAAGGAGAATAAGTTACTTTCTTCTATCTCTATCATAGGTACGGCATTGGCTATTGCTATGATTATGGTGATTGTGATCACATTGCGTGCTACTATTGCACCCTTTGCTCCGGAAAGCTATCGTGACCGTATGTTGATTTTCAGGTATGCGGGATTTCAGTATAAAACAAACGAGAACTGGCAGAGTAACGGACCTGTTTCTTATAAGACAGCGAAAGCCTGTTTTAAAGAAATGGCTGCCCCTGAAGCAGTTACTATAACCAGCAGTTTCTCGGAAACGATGCTGGCTGCCAAGCCAGCGGGAGAGAAGGTTAGTTGCAGTGTATTGCAGGTGGATGATGATTTCTGGAAAGTATTTAAGTTCGATTTCCTTTCGGGATATCCGTTTGATAAGGCTACTTTTGATGCCGGTGCAACCAAAGCAGTAATATCTGAGGATATAGCCCGGCAATTGTTCGGAACATCGGATGTAGTCGGAAAAACATTCCTTTTAAATCACTCCGCTTATATGATTTGTGGAATTGTGCGTCCCGTATCCAAACTGGCACGGTATGCTTATGCCCAGATTTGGATTCCTTTAAGTTCAACAGATGCGTTTACCGCCAGTTGGGGTGAATATGGAATTATGGGAATGGTGAGTGTCTACATTCTGGCTAAATCTCAAGATGACTTTCCGGCAATCCGTATGGAAGCTGAACGTCTCAGGGACAGATATATGGAAGGTTATCCGGATTATGAATTGCTCTATCGTGACCAGCCGGATACTTATTTTGTGGCGGCGCAACGATATTCAGCCAATAATCCTCCGGCTGTGAAGCAGGCTGTCCGTCAGTATATAATAACGTTAATCATTCTGTTGATCGTACCTGCTGTCAACCTTTCCGGACTGACATTGTCGCGTATGCGCAAACGCCTTTCTGAAATCGGTGTTCGAAAAGCTTTCGGTGCGCCCAGACGCGAACTGATGATACAGGTACTTTCTGAGAATATGCTTTATTCACTGTTGGGTGGAGTGCTCGGATTAATTCTGAGTTATGGCGCAACTTTCTTTTTGGGAAGTATGCTGTTTTCCATTGACTTTATGGGTAATGGTGTGACGGATTTGCGGACCATGTGTATGGATCTGCTGTTTGACCCGGTTGTGTTCTTGCTCGCATTTTTTGCCTGCTTTGCACTTAATTTATTGAGTGCTGCCATTCCGGCATGGAGAGTGACACGGACAAATATTGTGGATGCCATCAATGAGAGATAACCGAAACATTCAACAAACTAATTTTTAAGAAGATGCAACTGTTAAAACAAATATGGAACGAACGTCGCTCGAACGGGTGGTTGTGGGCAGAATTGCTGATTGTTTTCGTGGTGTTGTGGTATATTGTCGATTGGACGTATGCAACAGCGCGTACTTATTACGAACCGCTGGGATATGACATCACCAATACTTACTATCTGGAACTCAGTCTGAAAAACAATAAGAGTGATTCTTATATTCCGAGAGGGCAGAAGGAAACGACGACGGGACAGGACATTGTTGAACTGACTAACCGACTCCGTCGCTTGCCGGAAGTAGAGGCTGTCTCGATATCAGTGAATGCACGTCCGTATATAGGAAGTAATTCCGGCATCCGTTTTCGCCTTGATACGCTGGTGCGCAGTCCGTTGAGACGTCCGGTAACACCGGAGTTTTTTCAGGTGTTCCGTTATCAAAGTGCGGATGGACAGGGATATCAGCCTTTAATGCAGGCTATAAAAAACGGAAATGCGGTTCTCAGCGAGAATATATGGCCTGACGGTTATAAGGGTGACCGTACGTTGTTGGGAAAAGAAGTCGTGAATGTGGATGATTCTACAGACGTTTATAAAATAGCTGCCGTATCGACTAAGGTACGTTACAATGATTTTTGGCCAAATTACAGCGATCGCTATATGGCTATTCCTCTTACGGAAGCACAATTGGCCGAGATTAATGATGACCTGTATCCGCTCAATACGGAAGTTTGCCTGCGTGTAAAGCCGAATACGGCTCCCGGCTTTCCGGAGCGTCTGATGGAACAGTCGGATACCCAGTTCAGTGTGGGAAATCTTTTTATACTGAAGGTACACGATTACGAGATGATACGTGAGGATTATAATCGTACCAATGTCAATCAGATGCAGACGCGGTTTTGGATGATGGGCTTTTTGTTGGTGAATATCCTGTTGGGAATAGTCGGTACATTCTGGTTTCGTACCCAGCATCGTCGTGGAGAACTCGGACTTCGTGTCGCAGTCGGTTCCACCCGCATGGGACTCTGGCATCGTCTTAATAAAGAAGGCTTGTTGCTACTGGCACTGGCTGCTTTGCCTGCTGCAATTATTTGTTATAATATAGGTTATCTGGAACTGACGGAAGGTGGTATAGAGTGGAGTATCATTCGTTTTCTTATCACTTTTTGTGTGACAAGTCTTTTGATGGCTTTGATGATACTCATAGGCATTTGGTTCCCCGCCCGGCAGGCGATCCGTATACAGCCGGCAGAAGCCTTACGCGAGGAATAAAAAACTGAAGCTATTTGCATTGTTTTCAATATAATAACTTATCTTTGTAGGCAAAATGTTGAAAACAATGCTGTTTTTTTGCTTATGAACCGACAATATTACTGTTTGTTTGTTGTTTTGTTCTTCGTTGTTTTTGCCCGGGCGGCGGCAGCAGAACATACATACAATATACTTTTTATCCAATCGTATACCTCACAAACTCCCTGGCACAACGACTTGAATGAGGGGTTGGCAAAGGGGTTCAAGGAGAATGGACTGACAGTAAATATTACTACTGAATATTTGGATGCCGATTTTTGGTCATTCAGTTCGGAGAAAGTGATTATGCAGCGTTTTTGTCAGCGTGCCCGTGACAGAAAGACGGATATGATTATCACAGCCAGCGATGAGGCTTTTTACACTCTTTTCTCTTCCGGCGATTCGTTGCCTTACCAAGTTCCGGTTGTGTTTTTCGGAATCAAATATCCCGATAAGGAACTTATAGCGAGTCTTCCCAATGTATGCGGATTCACCGCTAATCCCGATTTTTATGTGATCTTAAAGCAGGCACAAAAGGTATTTCCCCAACGGAAAGAAGTGATATGTGTAATTGACAACAGTTTTCTGAGTAATAAGGGACGTGAGGACTTCAAACAAGAATGGCAGCTTTTTCAGGAAGAGAATCCGGATTACAAGATGAAACTCTACAATACCCAGCATGAATCAACCAATCATATTATTGCGGCTATCTGTTATCCCCGCAATAGTTATGCTCGGGTTGTGGTTGCTCCCAAATGGTCACCGTTCCTTTCGTTTGTAGGCAAGAACTCCAAAGCACCGGTCTTCTCCAGTCAGAATGTGGGGCTGATGAACGGTGTATTTGCGGCATATGACGCAGACGCCTATACCTCTGCGATGTCTGCTGCAAAGAAGGCATCGCGAGTGTTGAAGGGGGAATCTCCCTTGAAACTGGGTGTGACGGAGACGGAACAGGGATTTATTTACGATTATAAACAGCTGGACTTCTTTCATATAGACCCGGATAAGGTTTCCTCCAGTGGCAGTGTTGTTAATCAGCCGTATTGGGAAAGATATAAATTATTGTTTATTCTTCTTTATCCATCTATCCTGGCATTGTTGATCGTCTCTATCGTGTGGCTCATTCGTGTCAACCGTCGTGAAGCTAAGCGACGGATACATGCCCAGACCCGCTTGTTGGTGCAGAATAAACTGGTGGAACAGCGGAATGAGTTTGATAATATCTTCCATTCCATACGCGACGGTGTGATCACATATGATACTGATCTTCATATTCACTTTACCAACCGTTCTCTGCTGAAGATCCTTCATTTACCCTCAGAATCGGGCGGACGGAATTATGAAGGAATGATGGCGGGCAGTATTTTCAAAATATACTATAACGGTCAGGATATCCTTTACAAGATATTGAAGAAGGTGGGAGAGACTGGGCAGAGTGTCATTATTCCCGATGGGGCTTTTATGAAAGAAGTACATAGCGAACATTATTTCCCGGTTTCCGGGGAAGTTGTTCCGATTCATTCAGGCGGGCAGATTACCGGTATGGCACTTTCGGCACGCAACGTATCGGATGAAGAAATGCAGAAACGTTTCTTTGACATGGCCGTGGAGGAAAGTTCTATTTACCCTTGGCAGTTTGATGTGGAGAGTAATAGTTTCATCTTTCCGCAAGGTTTTCTTGTTCGTTTTGGTTATGATGAGTCGATTACTTCCATCACCCGCGACGAAATGGATCGTATGGTTTATCCGGAGGATTTGAAGGAAATGCGTATTCTCTTTGATAAAACATTGGCGGGAAAAGAAACCAATACCCGTTTGAATTTCCGTCAGCGCAATGCCAATGGAGAATATGAATGGTGGGAATACCGTTCCTCTGTTATTTCCGGTTTGACGAGAGATTCGCTATATAATATATTAGGTGTATGCCAAAGTATCCAACGTTATAAGACAGCAGAACAGGAAATGAGGGAGGCGCGTGATAAGGCACTTCAGGCTGACAAACTGAAATCTGCTTTCCTTGCCAATATGAGTCATGAAATCCGTACACCACTGAATGCTATTGTCGGTTTCTCCGACTTGTTGAGCGATACAAGCGGCTTTACAGAAGAGGAAATAGGGCAATTTATAGCAACGATCAATAAGAATTGCGGATTGTTACTTGCATTGATTAATGATATTCTCGATCTGTCGCGTATCGAGTCAGGAACAATGGAATTTATGTTTGCCAATCATAATTTGCCTCTGCTGCTGAAGACAGTACATGATTCTCAACAACTGAATATGCCTCCGAGAGTGGAACTGTTGCTTCGTATGCCCGATAATGAGAAAAAATACCTGGTGACAGATAATGTCCGTCTCCAACAAGTCGTCAATAATCTGATCAATAATGCTGCCAAGTTTACGACTTACGGTTCCATTACTTTCGGATATGAGGAAGATGAAGATCCCGAATATACCCGAATCTTTGTGGAAGATACGGGAGGCGGCATTTACGAAGAAGGTATCCGTCATATCTTCGAACGATTCTATAAGGTGGACAACTTTACACAGGGAGCCGGTCTTGGATTGAGTATCTGCCAGACGATTGTCGAACGTCTGAGAGGAACGATCTTTGTGACTTCCGAAGTAGGCAGGGGAACTCGCTTTACTGTACGTATCCCGAATTTCTGCGAATAAGACTGAACGTTCATTTCTGTGCATAGTGTCCGAAAATGAACACTGATACATTTTTCTAACCGATTGATAGTAAATGTATTATTCTTTTGGCACATGGTTTGATTCTATCTGACTGGAAAATACCGTGTACAATGAAAAAGAAAAGTATATTGTTTGTTCTGGCTGCAATCTGTCTGCCTTTGGCAGTGTCGGCACAGAAAGAGAGGGAAATCACCTTGAACGAAGCTATCGCTATGGCGCGTATGCAGTCTGTTGACGCTGCCGTTGCCTTGAATGAGTTGAAAACATCTTATTGGGAATATCGCACATTCCGTGCCGATCTTCTTCCGGAAATCAATCTGAAAGGAACACTGCCTAATTACAATAAATCTTACGGCTCCTATCAGAATCCGGACGGTTCTTACAGCTTTGTCCGCAACAGCGCCTTAGGTCTTTCCGGTGAGCTTTCCATCGACCAGAATATCTGGCTTACCGGTGGACAACTTTCACTAACGTCTTCCCTTGACTACCTAAAGCAACTGGGTAATAGCGGTGATCGCCATCTGATGTCCGTTCCTGTTACTTTAAAACTGACCCAACCTATTCTTGGTGTGAATAATGTGAAGTGGAACAGGCGTATAGAACCTGTGCGATATGCCGAAGCGAAAGCGGAATTTATCACAGCTACCGAAGAAGTGACGATGCGGGCTATTACCTATTACTTTGATCTGCTGTTGGCGAAGGAGACTCTTGGAACCGCCCGTCAGAACTTGACGAATGCCAATCAGCTTTACGAAGTGGCTATAGCTAAACGCAAGATGGGACAGATTTCGGAAAATGAACTTCTCCAGTTAAAACTTTCAGCATTGAATGCAAAGGCTGCGTTGACCGAAGCCGAAAGTGATCTGAATGCCAAGATGTTCCAGCTTCGTGCCTTTCTGGGAGTGGGAGAGGATGAAATCCTCCGTCCTGTTGTTCCCGAGTCGGTAGATTGTGGTAAAATGGAATATAATATGGTTTTGAATAAAGCGCTGGAACGTAATTCTTTTGCCCAGAATATTCGTCGCCGTCAGTTGGAGGCCGATTATGCGGTAGCTACGGCACGTGGTAATCTGCGTAGCATTAATTTGTTTGCCAGTGTAGGATATACGGGAGAGAGTCGTGAACTTTCCAGTGTCTACAGGAACTTGCAGGATAATCAGATTGTGCAGGTAGGCGTTCAGATTCCGATTCTGGACTGGGGAAAGAGACGCGGAAAGGTACGGGTAGCGAAAAGCAACCGCGATGTAGTGCTTTCGAAGATCCGGCAGGAACAGATCAACTTCAATCAGGACATATTCTTGCTGGTAGAGCATTTCAATAATCAGGCACAGCAATTGGAGATAGCCAAAGAGGCGGATGGCATAGCTCAGCAACGTTACAAAACCAGTATTGAAACCTTCCTGATTGGTAAAATCAATACACTGGATTTGAATGATGCCCAGAACGCCAAAGACGAGGCACGCCGGAAACACATCTCCGAACTTTATTATTACTGGTATTACTTTTATCAGATCCGTAGTCTGACTCTCTGGGATTTCCAGGCTAACACGGAGTTGGAAGCAGATTTTGATGAAATAGTGTGGCAATAGGGATTAATCGGGCTATTTGTTGCTTGTATTGAGTATTTACAATATCTTTGTCACAAGTAATTTAAACTATGATTTTAATAATAGACGACGACAGTGCGGTACGCTCTTCACTCAGTTTTATGTTGAAGCGGGCTGGATATGAAGCACAAACGGTTTCCGGTCCCCGGGAAGCTATGGAGGTGGTGCGTTCCGTAGCACCGGATTTAATCTTAATGGATATGAACTTCACCCTTTCTACTACAGGTGAAGAAGGGCTGACTTTGCTCAGGCAAGTGAAAATATTCCGTCCGGAAACTCCGGTGATACTGATGACCGCCTGGGGAAGCATACAGCTTGCCGTGCAAGGTATGCAGGCAGGAGCCTTCGATTTTATCACCAAACCTTGGAATAATGCGGCATTGTTGCAGCGTATCGAGACGGCTTTGGAACTGGCAGGCTCTCCCAAAGAGACAACGCAGGAACAGAATGACGCTTTCGACCGTCGTCATATCATCGGCCGTAGTCAGGGACTGACGGAAGGACTGAATACCATTGCCCGTATAGCAAAGACGAATGCTTCCGTACTGATCACCGGAGAAAGTGGGACGGGCAAGGAACTGATAGCCGAGGCGATACACATCAACAGCCAGCGTGCCAAACAGCCTTTTGTCAAGGTGAACTTGGGAGGAATCTCCCAAAGTCTGTTCGAAAGTGAAATGTTCGGCCATAAGAAAGGAGCTTTTACGGATGCTTCCTCCGACCGTATCGGACGCTTTGAGATGGCGAACAAAGGAACCATCTTTCTGGACGAGATCGGTGATCTCGACCCTTCCTGTCAAGTGAAGCTCTTGCGGGTGTTACAAGATCAGACGTTTGAAGTATTGGGAGACAGCCGTCCCCGTAAGACGGATATTCGTGTCGTCTCCGCTACCAATGCCGATTTACGCAAGATGGTGGGCGAACGTACTTTCCGCGAAGATTTGTTTTATCGTATTAATCTGATTACCGTCAGACTGCCGGCTTTGCGTGAGCGTCGGGAGGATATTCCCTTGCTGGCACGTCACTTTGCCGATCGTCAGGCAGAGGCCAACGGTTTTCCTCGCACCGAATTTTCAGCGGATGCCTTGCAGTTTCTGAGTCGCTTACCTTATCCGGGAAATATCCGTGAATTGAAGAATCTGGTAGAACGTACGATTCTGGTCAATGGAAAGCCGACGCTTGATGCCGCCGACTTTGATGCTCAGTATATCCGTCACGAAGATCAGAAAGTCGCCGAAGGCGCATCCTTTGCTGGTATGACTCTGGATGAAATAGAACGGCAGACGATTTTGCAGGCTTTGGAGCGTCATAAGGGAAATCTGAGTCAGGTAGCTACAGCGCTTGGCATCAGTCGTGCCGCCCTTTACCGTCGTCTGGAGAAGTTTGGAATCAGTGTTTAGCAGATAGATGTTACTATTATTATGCGTATAAAAGGATTCTTTGGTATACTCGTTTTCCTGCTTCTGGTCTTGGGGGGTGGATTGCTTTTCCTTTCAAGCCGGTTGAACCTGATCTATTTCTATATAGGAGAGGGGTTGGTCCTTTTTATCCTGTGTTATCTATCGTAAGATTGTGAAACCGCTGAACTCTATCGGAAGCGGTATGGAACTGTTGCGCGAACAGGATTTCAGCAGCCGGTTAAGTCCCGTGGGGCAATATGAAGCCGACCGTATTGTGAACGTCTTCAACCGGATGATGGAGCAACTAAAGAATGAACGTCTCCGTCTTCGCGAACAGAATAACTTCCTTGACCTGCTGATTAAAGCCTCTCCGATGGGAGTCATCCTCACTACATTGGACGAGGACCTTTCCGAGCTGAACCCGATGGCGCAGAAAATGCTGGGTGTCCGTCAGGAAGATGTTCTGGGTAAAAAGATGAACGAGATAGATTCTCCGCTTGCCGCCGAGTTGGCAAACGTACCGAAAGGAGAAACGGCTACCGTCCGTCTGAATGATTCGAATATTTATAGATGTACGCATTCCTCTTTTATTGACCGTGGATTTCAGCCCCCCTTCTTCCTGATAGAAAGTCTGACGGACGAAGTGATGAAGGCAGAGAAGAAAGCCTACGAGAAAGTGATCCGCATGATTGCCCACGAAGTGAACAACACTACTGCCGGAATAACCTCCACACTGGATACGGTAGAACAGGCGCTTTCTACCGAAGAAGGCATGGATGATATTTGCGATGTCATGCGTGTATGTACCGAACGCTGTTTCTCTATGAGCCGTTTCATCACCCGTTTTGCCGATGTAGTGAAGATTCCCGAACCGACGCTCACACTTGTCGACCTGAATGACCTCGCATTTACATGCAAACGTTTTATGGAAGGTATGTGTACCGACCGGAACATAAAACTTCGTCTGGAGATAGACGAAACGCTGAAAGAGGTAAAAATGGATGCCTCCCTCTTCGAACAGGTATTGGTAAACATCATCAAGAATGCTGCGGAAAGCATCGAGAAGGATGGAGAGATTATCGTCCGCACCCTTTCTCCTGCCATTGTCGAAGTGGTGGACAACGGCAAGGGAATCAGCAAAGAGGTGGAAGCGAAGCTGTTCAGCCCGTTCTTCTCCACCAAGCCCAATGGTCAGGGAATCGGACTGATCTTTATCCGGGAGGTTCTGATGCGTCACGGCTGTACCTTCTCTCTGCGGACTTATGCCGACGGATTAACCAGATTCCGTATTCTTTTTCCCTGATCAAATGTCAAACGAGAACAGTTCTTCCGCTATATAGACCTTTTTTTGTTCTGAAATCCCTCCTACCTTTGCCCCGCTCAATTCAATAGGATGTTAAGGTATAAGATATGAGATTAATAATTAAAGGTGCAGTAGCGCTCTTTCTTTTATTGGCTATCAGTATTCCGCTAAGTGCCCAATACATAGTGCAGGGTGTGGTGACTGATTCTCTGACCAGAGAACCCTTATCTTATGTATCTGTACGTCTGAAAAACACGACCGAAGGAACGACTACCGGAAGTGACGGACGCTTTTATTTCAAAACTCATCGCTCCGAAGGAGTGCTTGTGATCTCAACCGTAGGCTATAATGAATATAGCCGGCTGATCCATCCGGCACGTAATCTTTCGTATAAAGTAGCACTTTCTCCCGCTACATATGCGCTCAACGAAGTATTGGTGAAGCCTAAACGCGAGCATTACCGTAAGAAAGACAATCCCGCTGTGGAGTTTGTCCGTCGGATGATAGAACATCGTGACGACCATTCTCCTAATGAGAAAGACTTCTGGCAGCGCGACCGTTATGAGAAGACTACCTTTGCGCTGAACAACTTCGACGAAGAGAAACAGAAGAAATGGCTATACCGCAAATTTGATTTCCTGACAGAATATGTAGACACCTCTGCCGTCACCGGAAAACCGATACTGACCGTATCTGCCCGTGAACTTCTTGCTACGGACTACTACCGCAAATCTCCTCATTCCGAAAAGCAGTGGGTGAAGGGACGCAAGCAGGCAGGAGTCGATGAATTCCTTTCCAAACAAGGTATGCAGGCTGCTATTAATGAAGTCTTTAAAGACGTGGACATTTACGAGAACAACATCTCCCTGTTCACCAATAAGTTCGTCAGCCCCTTATCCCGCATCGGGACAGGATTCTACAAATATTATCTGATGGATACCTTGCAGATCGGCGGTGAAACCTGTGCGGACCTTGCTTTCACCCCCTTTAATTCCGAATCTTTCGGTTTTAACGGGCACTTGTATGTCACGCTCGACTCTACCTACTTTGTCAAACGTGCCGTACTTAACTTCCCGAAGAAGATCAATCTGAACTTTGTCGATTATATGCTGCTTGAACAGGAATTTAAGCGGGCAGAAGACGGTACTCGTCTGCTCGACCATGAAAGTATCACCGTAGAATTCAAACTGACCGAAGGACAGGATGGTATCTTTGCCCGTCGGGTGGCGGATTACAGTCGTTATTCTTTCCTTCCGACCGAGGAAGCCGATAAAGCCTTCACCAAACCGGAACGTATCATCGAAGAAACCGAAGCGCTGTCCCGACCCGAAACCTTCTGGGCGGAGAACCGTCCGCAAGCAGCCATCTCGCAACAGGAGAACTCCGTAGACCGCCTGATGGCGCAACTGCGTGGCTATCCGGTCTATTATTGGACGGAAAAGGTGCTATCCATTCTCTTCACCGGATACATCCCGACCTCCAAAGAAGCCCCTCTTTTCTATATCGGTCCCATGAATGCCACCATCAGCGGGAATACGCTGGAAGGACCGCGTATCCGTGCTGGTGGAATGACGACCGCATGGCTCAACCCTCATCTGTTCGGCAAAGGCTATATCGCTTATGGCTTCAAAGACGAAAGGCTGAAAGGACTGGCGGAAGTAGAATACTCCTTTAAAAAGAAAAAGGAATATGCCAATGAATTTCCCATCCATTCACTGAAAGTACGTTATGAATCGGACGTTAACCAATACGGACAAAACTATCTGTACACAAGCAAAGACAATGTCTTCCTTGCCTTGAAGCGTGAGAAAGATGATCGTATCGGCTATTACCGGCAAGCGGAAATGAGCTATACCAATGAGTTTTATTCCGGTTTCTCCTTCCAGCTAACGGCACGCAGGCGGACGGATGAATCGAGCTACCTGATTCCTTTTCTGCGGAAAGACGGTGAGGTTTACTCTCCGGTTAAAGACTTCTCTACCAGTGCGGCGGAGTTGAAGCTGCGCTATGCCCCGAACGAGAAATTCTTTCAGACACAATGGAACCGCTTCCCTGTATCGCTGGATGCTCCGGTGTTTACACTGTCGCACACCATTGCCGGAAAAGGAGTACTGGGAAGTGATTACACCTATAATCATACCGAAGCGGGTGTGCAGAAACGTTTCTGGTTTTCCGCTTTCGGCTATACGGATATTATCCTGAAAGCAGGGAAGGTATGGGATAAAGTTCCCTTTCCGTTGCTCATTATGCCGAATGCGAACCTTTCCTACACCATTCAGCCGGAATCCTATTCGTTAATGAATGCTATGGAGTTTATGAATGATGAATACTTTTCGTGGGACGTCACCTATTTCCTCAACGGGTGGTTGTTCAATCGTATCCCATTGTTGAAAAAACTGAAATGGAGGGAAATAGTTTCCTGTCGTGGACTTTATGGGCATTTGAGTGATAAGAATAATCCGGATATGACAGACGGTTTGTTCGCTTTTCCGATAGCAAGTACCCGTACAATGGGAAAAACACCTTACGTGGAGGCGGGTGTGGGTATTGAAAACATTTTCAAGGTATTACGTTTAGACTACGTCTGGCGGCTCACATATAGGGATTCGCCCGATATTGACAAGTCCGGCCTGAGGATAAGTCTTCACATGACCTTCTAAAAGTTAAATCCTGCTAATTGCAATGTTTATATAGCAAACAAAGGTCGCTTTAGTAATTAATTAATCTTATTTTTGCATCAATCTTAGTTTAATTTTAATAGAATAGAAATGAAAC
>OGLM01002605.1_pt1 | contig 16130 bp, 15 predicted proteins | sample 1572531 | NCBI WGS metagenome assembly OGLM01 (sample SAMEA2581909, study PRJEB24529) | metagenome | biome: Human gut stool | place: China | collected 2011 | reverse complement strand
AGTGAGTTAGAAGTTTGTTTCAAAAACATACTTTTTCTACAATCTGTGCTGTCCGGTGTAAAAACCGGGCAGTTTTATTTGCTGTATTGTTACAATTGCTTAGTGTAAAATTCACAGTTTTGATTTCAGCTTTCTAACAAACATAATATAAATTGATTTAAACTGTTGATTTCAGAAACGAAATGTGGTATACTTTTATTTAAATAAGTATATCCGGAGGTCAGAAAACAAAAAGTCTGCGGATATAAAGGAGGGAGATTACTATGTTGAATATAAAGCACAGAACAGAGATAATTTCAGCGATAGCGGCTTTATGCATAGCGATCTTCGTGGTAATGGCGTCTTTGTTTATGGCAAATACCATATCTGCACTTGACGGAGAGGTCAACAATTATATAGACAGAGCGGCTTCTCAGAAATGTGACATAGTGGAAAGCGCAATAAGAAACGATGTCAATACGGTAAAGAATTTTGCCGCCTGCGCAAGTAATTATAAGACTACCGATGAGAATCTTGTTATCAAGATGATAAAGGACCTTGAGAACAGCTGCTCAACGATAGACGCATTTATAATCGCCGATGAGAACGGCGATGTTATAACAAGCAAAAACATAAGCAAGAATATATCCGCCCGTGAATATTATAAACGAGCTATGAACGGCGAGGTGTATTTTTCAAAGGCGATATACAGCGAGCCTGACGAAAAAATGGTAAATGCAATTGCTGCACCGATCTATGGCGATTACAAGCGTATTGTGGGCATGGTTGCGGGAATATGCGACACAAGGAGTTATAACAATCTGATTGATATGTCATTCGGCGGTAAAGAAAACGACAGTAACGGATATGTGCTTAATTCTGACGGTGAAGTGATAATGTCCGGTGAAAATGCGCTCGGTGACTATGTTCCTATGGGAGATTTGTTCTTCTCGTCCGATATTCTTGCAGGGGTGGAAGAAAGCGTAAGAAATGCCGTCAAGGATAACTTTGCAAAGGTCGGCGGAAGCGGTATTGTAAAAAGCGTCTGCAAGGGCGAAAAATATGTAGCGTATTACAGCGGTATGTCGGGCTTTGATGATCTGCACTATCTGCTGATATTCAAAGAGAATGTTGTAGCGGCAGAGCAGAATCATTACGCAATGATAAACATATTGATGTACGCATTCTTTGTGCTGATACTGATTATTGTAATTACGGCATACATAGTGATAGTCAGGGTATCGTTCCGAAGGCTTACAAAAGCCAACGAGGAGGTCAGCAGGATAGCGTATACTGATAGCATAACCGGTTACGGTACATGGGATAAGTTTGTGCTTGACGCAAAAAGTCTGCTGAGGCACGAATACCGCAGATATGCGCTTGTCAGCTTCGATATTGACAAGTTCAAGGCTATCAACGATATGTACGGTCACGATGAGGGCAACAGGATACTTAAGCTGATTGCCGATACGGTAAACAGAAATCTTCAGGATGGCGAGACCTTCTCCAGAATAAACTCGGACAATTATTATATACTTATGATTTATAGCAGTGACAGTGATACTGCAAGACGTATAGGCAGTCTGATACAGGCTATCGAATACGAAATAACCGAGTTTGTGCCTGTGCTTTCATTCGGTATTTACAGGATAACCGACAAGAGCGTGTCCATAAGACGTATGGGCGACCTTGCGGATATAGCAAAGCGTACCGTAAAATACGGCGACGACAGCGCATATACGTTCTACAGCGAGAGTATGCTTGAAAAGATGCGTGAGGAAAAACGCATCGAAAACGAGATGCAGACAGCGCTTGATATGCATGAATTCAGCGTTTTCTATCAGCCTAAGGTTTCTCTTGACGGCAAGGTTAATCTTACGGGTGCGGAGGCTCTTGTAAGGTGGATAAAGGACGGCACGGTCATTTCTCCAGGAAAATTCATACCGCTCTTTGAAAAGAACAGATTTATTGTCAAGCTGGATTATTACATTATGGATCAGGTATGCCAGAAGATCAAGCAGTGGGAGAGCTATTATCCGCATCTGCTTATATCGGTCAATATGTCAAGAGCACATCTGAGAGATCCGCAGTTTGTCGAAAAGCTGAACGATATATGTTTATCTCACGGCGTTTCAACGTCAAGCATTGAAATTGAGATCACAGAGAGTGCGGCTTATGAGTCGCTCGATGTGCTTATGGCTGTGTTCAAGCAGCTCAAGGATTACGGATTCCATATTTCGATTGATGATTTCGGCTCGGGATATTCTTCGCTCAATATGCTCAAGGATTTACCTGCCGATGTGCTGAAGATAGACAGGGCATTCCTAGCGGAATCAAACAGCAACAAGAGAGCCAACGATATACTGGGTTATGTTATCAGAATGGCAGGCTCGCTTGGTATGCATACAATATGCGAGGGTATCGAAACCGATGAGCAGGCAAAGCTGCTCGGCGGTCTTGGCTGTGAGATGGCACAGGGATTCTACTTTGCAAAGCCTATGCCGAGTGATTCCTTTGAAGAAATTCTTAGAGGCAACAGCAAGACTATCAATATTCCGAGTAATGATCCTGAGGAGGATAAATGAGCATTTCAAATGATTCTTTGCCGATAATTGCAGGTATTATTACCAATACGGCAAGGTCAATGACTACGGTAATGCAGTATATCTATACTGTGTCCGACAGCGATTTTTACAATATCAATATTAAAGACGTTTTTCGTATCGCACTGATGGACGTTACCGAAACATCACGGCTTGAAAATCTCGGAATCAGGATAAAGACGTCGGAAAATGACGCAATGTTTGAAACGGCTGAGTTCGGCAGGGTACAGCATCTTATTATGTACAGCCTGGCGGCAAGACTTCCGCTTATTTCAAGGCAGATAGAGGATTTTCCGCTGTCGGATAAGCAGCTTAAACAGGTGTACGAGCTGATGATAAAGAACGGTGCGGATAATTTCGGAGAGATTATCTATGAAAGCTATGAGGGCAATTTTAAAGTCAGAAAGCAGAAAAATCCTTTGCCGTCATATTCATCGGACTGGTTCAGACGTTATGTTTACACATATATGCCGAAGTTCGGTGAGATAAATAACCGTAACCTTTATTTCCTCGGCTGTGTTGAGGCTATGTTTCCGCTGTATTATTCGGCAATGACGGCACAGCTTAAAAAGGTCATGTTCCTGCTTGATAAGTGAATTAAAATCAAATCCCACAAACGTTTTAAGGCGGTTGTGGGATTTTGTTAATCGGAAATCAATTACCGGATTTTATTGTAGCAACTGCAACAATGCAAAGGAGGATAAATATGAGAGAGATTGAAACAAAAAGGCTGTTTCTCAGAAAACTGCGGTCAGATGACGCAGAGAGTATTTTCAGAAATTGGGCGAGTGACAGCGAGGTTGCAAAATATGTTACATGGAATGTGCATAAGGATATAAACGAAACCAAGGCGATTCTTGATATGTGGCTTGCGGAATATGATAATGACAATTGTTATCGTTACGGCATTGAAAATAAGGCTGACGGTGAGCTTATAGGAATGATAGATGTGGTCGGTTATCATCACGGAAATCCCGTAATAGGATATTGTTCCTGCCGCAGATATTGGGGCAACGGATATATGACCGAGGCTCTGGGCGCTGTTATGAAAGAGCTTGCGGAGGACGGATTTGATACATTTGTCATTGAGGCAGCGGATGATAATGTTGCAAGCAACAAGGTTATTTTAAAGAACGGATTTAAGCTTGTTGGAAAGAGAGAGGATAGGCTGTCGGAAATGAAGCCGCAGGTCATTACGATTAATTCGTACAGGTATTATGTCGACAGATAAATTGAACAGCCGCCCGTGTGGCGGCTGTTGTTTATCGTTGCGGTTTTATGAGATAATATCTATATTATACTCGATTTTCATGCGTTTTTCATTTAATTTTATCAGACACCCGCCGCAGCTTTTCCACTGTGGGTGCGACTTTTGTATTCATTCATTATTTCACGGCGGACAATAACGCAATATAATCATCCTCATTGCCGTCATCTGCCTTATACGTTCTCTTTTCGGCATAAACAGGTATTATACTGCCGTCCTTTGTTTTTGCGTAAGTAAGTATCATATCATTTTCAGCTGTATACTCTGTTTTCAGAAGCTCATTGTGTGTCGGGCAATAATCATTATCCTCGCTGTCTTGTTGTACACCCGGCTGAACGGCGTAAACACCGTCGTTTGCCGCCATTTTCTTCTTGGCATCATCATACGGCAGGATATTTACCGTACCTGTTTTCTTGATATACGGCGCTATTCCGTCAACCGATATATAAGTATCACTGCCATTATATTCGATAGTGACGGTCTTGCAGAACATATTGTTATAGTCGAGTATCTGTTCTTCCGCTGTTGAAGCCTTTTTCGTTTTTGCCGTATATCTTATAGTTGGATAGAATGCTTTATCTTCATTTATCTCATACGTTTCAAAAGAGCTTTCCTCATATCCTTCGCCGAAAACCGACGAGTGATTTTTGATATACTCCGCAAACTCACTCTTTATCTTTCCAAGCTGTTCATCGGTTACATAAAGCGAATCCGTCCGATTTTTACGGTGTTCAAGCGCCAATGCATACAGCGTTTCCGACGGATATATTCCCGCTATATGTGCCACGGAATTATCATCTGTGCTGAACGACTGTATATGCATAACAAGTACGCCCTTGTCGTCTACCCATATGCAGATATCCGGAAATGAAAGCTCTCCGCCGTAAGCAACCTTATACAGTTTATTCCTTATGTCATACCATACGCTCTCACCGTACAGATAATCAACATCGGGATAATCCTTGCATGTAAAGAACGCTTTATCGACCTGCTTTATTCCGTCCTCACTGTACAGTTCGATTTTGCTGTTTTCGTCAAAGCTGTATGTATCAAGCTGAGTTACCGATGCAAGATCGTCTACCGTGTATCTGTTGCTCACATCACCCGGCGCACCAAGACCGACAGAAAATTTATCATGTTGCACCTTGATGAAATCTCTTGCGAACATTGTTTTTTCGTTAATTCCGTTTGAGGTGGAATAATCGCTGTGTGACGATGTGTTGCTGTTTCCGCTGAAAAATGCGCTGAGATTTTCTGAACCGCCGAGCGCTATCATTGCGGCGGTCACTACTGCAACAAGGCAGAAGCAGGCGGCTGAAACGCCGAGAAAAGCGGAGTTCAGATACCACTTGTTTTTGTGCGGCGTTTCGTCAAGTGCGTCGGAAATATATTTTTCATTTATGTCACCGAATGCAGTAAAAAGCGGGAATGCTTTATGCTCGTTCATGATTATTCTCCTTTCTGAATGTATACATCTTTATCCGAAAGATATTTTCGGAGTTTGGTTCGTGTGCGGTTTAAAATAGATGTTGTATTGGTTTCGGTAATTGCTAACCTTTCTGAAATATCGGCTATACTGTAGCAGGCAAAATAACGTAAGACGAAAATTTTGCGTGTACGCTCGTCAAGCTGAGCTAAAAATGCGTTGAGGACGGATTTAAGCTCATTGTTTTCTGCCGATTTTTCGGTGTTGTCCGTTGCGGGAATACATTCTTCAAGTTCTGACAGCAGTGCATCGGTTTCACCGCATCGTTTTGAACGGTTGTTGTATCTCAGCTTGTCAAGGGAAAGATTGCGAACGATTTTAGCCACATAAGCACAAAGACTGCGTGGTTTTTCCGGCGGTATTGTGTTCCATACTTTCATATATGTATCGTTTGTGACTTCTTCGCTGTCGCTTCTGTTGCCGAGGACATTGTATGAAATTGATGAACACAGTCCGCCGTATTTTTCGGACAGGAGTTTTAGTGCCTGTTCATTGCGGCTTTCAAGCAGGGTGGTGATATTCTTGTCGGATATATTCATATTCACTCTCCTTTTTCTCTCTTTATATATTAAGACGATGTTTTTACGAAAATGTCACAGGGTATTGCAAAAAAGCCGTCCGTGTGGGCGGCTTTTTTATAAGCGTTTATTAAGAATAGCTTCGTGCGGCTCATATCCGCTTGATACTATTGGGTTCTTTTGCGCAAAAGGAAACCGAGAAGCGAGAAGATGAGGAACATTCCGAGGTTTGCAACTACTACGCTTGCGCCTGCAGGGAAATTGTCGGCATAGTAGGTTATTGCTATACCGATAATGTAGCTGACGCAGGAAACAACCGCAGAGCAGATTGTGACACTGCGGAAGCTCCTGAATACTCTCATCGAGGTCAGTGCAGGGAATATTATAAGGCTTGAAATAAGGAGCGCACCCATAATCCGCATTCCCACTACAATAGTAAGGGCGGTGAGGAGCGCAATTATCGTGTTGTATACACCCGACTTTACGCCTGTCGCCTTGGAGAAATTCTCGTCAAAGGTCACGGCGAAAATCTTGTTGTAGAATAAGACGAACATTACGATGACAATAACCGAGCAGATTATGCTGAGCGCAAGATCGTCGTTGCTTATCGCCATAATACTGCCGAACATATAGCTGTTCATATCGGTTGCGCTGTTAGTCTGCGATATGACGATAGCGCCTATCGCAAGCGCACTGCTCGAAAGAAGGGCTATTGCGGCATCTCCTTTTATCTTGCCGTCAGAGCTTATTCTGAGCAGAATAAATGCGGCTACGATTACAACGGGGATAGATACCTGCAAAGGCGCCAGATTCAGTGCGGAGGCTATTGCAAGCGCACCGAAGCCGACGTGGGATAATCCGTCGCCTATCATAGAAAAACGTTTTAATACAAGGCTTACACCAAGAAGTGCGGCGCACAGCGAAACAAGAAGTCCGACTACAAGCGCACGCAGAAGAAATCCGTATTGAAAAATCTCAAGCATTTTAACGAGCCTCCTTTGAGCCTGTGTGATGGTCGCAGGTGCAATGACAGTCACAGGTACTCATTGCGTGGAATATATCGGTACTGCGGTACTCGGCAGTAGTTCCGAAGAAGTATGCGCCGCTCTCCATGTGAAGTATCTTTGTACCGTATTTCAGTGCGCCCTGCAGATCGTGGGAGATCATTATTATCGTTATGCCCTGCTCGCGATTCAGCCTGCTTATTATCTCATACATTTCGGCAGTAACCATAGGGTCAAGTCCGGAAACGGGCTCATCGAGGAGAAGAAGTTTTCCTGTCGCACAAAGCGCACGGGCAAGCAGTACACGCTGTTGCTGACCGCCCGACAGATTGCGGTAGCTGCGGCGGGCAATGCCGGTTATGCCGAGAAGCTCTATGTTATCCTCGCAGAGCTTCTTGTCGGCTTTTGAATAAAAGGGAGAAAGCCCTTTTCTGCCAAGACAGCCCGAAAGTACTACCTCACGCACGGTAGCGGGAAAGTCCTTCTGTGCGGCGGTCTGCTGTGGAAGATAGCCGATTTCGGTCTGTTTAAGACCGTCACCGAAGATTATCTCTCCCGATAAAGCAGAGCGAAGTCCGAGAATGGTTTTCATAAGGGTGGATTTTCCGCTTCCGTTCTCGCCGACTATGCACAGATAATCGCCTGCGGAAACATTGAAGCTGAGATCCTTTACAACAGGCATTCCCTCGTAGCCTGCGGTAAGATTTTTACATTCTATAAGATATGACATTATTAATCCTCCTGTCAGCCGTTAAGGGTCAATTTAAGATTTTCAAGATTCTGTTTCATAAGATCGACATAGCTTACGTTGTTTTCAATATCCTGCTTTGAAACGTTGTGGCAGGAGTGAAGCATCAGCTTTGTTGCTCCTGTTTCATCGCACAGTGTATCCGCTATTTTGGTACTGCTGAATTCAAGATAGTAAACTGCGGGAATGTTGTTTTCCTTTATCGTTTTTGTCAGCTTTATCATCGTAGAAACGCCAGGCTCGGATTCGTCGGAGCAGGCGGCGAATGCGGCACTGAATTCAAGACCGTATTCGTGTGCAAGATACCTGAACGGGAATTTGTCTGCTAAAACTATCGTCTTGTTCTTTGCATTGTCAACCGCCGACCTGTAAGCATTATCAAGGTCGGAAAGCTGTTTTGCGTAGGCGTCCTTGTTTTTTGTGTAGGTCTGTTTACCCGACGGGTCAACCTTGCAGATTGCGTCATATACCGCCGAAAGCATAAGCTGAGCGTTTTTGGGCGATGTCCATATATGCTCATCGGTTTCGTGTTCATGCTCATGCTCGTGGTCATGGTCATGATCATGGTCATGCTCGTCTTCGTCTTCCGAAAGGGTAGGAACATAATCAATCAGCTTTACCGCTGTGACATTTTCAGTATCGTTTGAATTTATCAGCTTTTCAGCCCACTGTTCGTTTTCGCCGCCGATGTAGAGAAATATGTCGCAGTTGCGTATTGCAATCATATCCTTGGCGGACGGCTCATAATTATGAATCTCGCTTCCCGGAGGGAGAAGTATGCTGATTTCGGCATTGTCGCCGGCTATCTGCCTTGCAAGGTCATACGGCGGAAATACGGTCGAGATGATTTTCAGCTTGCCGCTGTCGCTGTTTGAATAACCGCTTTCTGACGAGCAGGCACACAGGCTGAGAACCGTTGCCGCCGCAGTAATCACGGCAAGCAGTTTTCTTTTTAACTTCATTATATATCACTCTTTTCTTTTGCTGTCGGGGTCTTTTTGGAACATTCTCCGCAAATACCGTAGAAAACGGTGCGTGAGCTGTCTATTGTAAAATCGTGCATTTTAGAAATATGCGCCGCAATATCTTTCAGGTGGTCGCATTCAAGATGAAACAGCCTTCCGCATTTAAGACATTTCATATGAAAATGATCGTGACATTGCTGTTCATCGTTATATTGATAGCAGGCGCTTTTTCCCTCACTGAGAATGAATTTCCTGACGATATTCTGTTCGCATAGCTTTTCAAGATAACGGTATACGGTGGTTTTGCCGACCTGCTCAGCTTTCAGCGCATCTGCTATATCGTCTGCGGTAAGATGCTTTTTTGCGTTCTTTTTAATATAATCAAGTATCAGTTCACGCTGACGGGTATTGTATGACATATTTATCCCTCCGCAGTAATTACGAATATTAAAATGAAAATGAAATTCATTTTCAAATCCTTTGATATTATACACTCCTGAGCCGTGAATGTCAAGCGGCAACGCAAAGAATATTGAAATTTCCATTAAAATATGATAAAATAATGCTATATAGCCTATAGCGAGGTGTTAATATGGATAAAATCCGCATAACCAAAGATGAGAACGGTGCTGTTATACTGCGTTTTGAAAAGCGTGATGACTGTGAAAAGTACACGGTTTATTTCAGACGTGAGAACGGCAGATTCAAATTTCTTATAACAACAGAAAAAACGGCTGTCAGAGTGAACGCTGTCGAAGGGCTGTGCTATTTCAGGATAACCGGACAGACAAGCGGCGGAAGAACGGTGAATATCGGCACTGTGGATACTTCTTCGCTTATGAAGCGTACCGGCTTTATTACTATGGGCTCTTACAATGTGCAGAAGATAGTCGAAAGAAGCCCTAAGTTCACAGCCGATAACAATGTAAGAAAAATATCTCCGCTTGCGGCATTCTTCCCGGAAAAAATCGATAACAGCGATGCTCAGGGGGAGAGCAGGACGTTTGAATATATAAAAGAAAACCGCTCGGACTATTTTATTTTTGATTTTTACGGTACTGCAGTACACGGACTTATCAAGACTGAAAATTCATTTCTGACGGGCGGTATTGACGGCAATGAAAAGCACGGCGAAAAACTGCCGAACATATTGCCCGAAGACGTTTATAAGCCGCTTGTCGATATTTTCGCAAAAGAGATATTAAAGCTGTATCCTGCGGACAGAATCATTCTTGTAAGGACGATTTCTCCCGAATTCTACGCAATAGGCAGACAGGTCAGAAAAAGCACGCCGAAGAACAAACTGAACGCATTCCTTGAGGATATTGAGAATTATTTTATCAAAAAGGTACACCCTGTTATAATAGACCTTTCAGGAAGGTATTTCGGTGATTTGTCGTTGACCGGCGACGGAAAAGAGGCAGTGTTCAACCGTTTCTATTTTGCGGACTGCGAAAAGGCGCTTGATGAGATTACATCGGGAGAGCCGGGCAGAGTGTACAAGGAACAGGATATTGATTCAAGGCTGGAACAGATTCTTTGCTATTATGACAATGCGTGTGCAAGGGGACTGCTTACCGTTCTGCTTGACAGAAAAGAGCCTGCAGACGCACTTATGTTCCATACTTCAAGAGAATTTATTGCGGAGAACAGGGCTGAAATAAAGGATATAATCGAACAGCATTACTCAAGCATAACCGATATTTACAGATATTACGATTTCGGCGACAATATCGAGATGAAGAATGCGGTGAAGGTTATTGCGGCACTGGAAAGCAATACGCTGCAGAATGTGACCCACGGCGAACTTATAAGACTTCTTGACAGGCAGTACAGGGTAAAGCGTCCTATCGCAAACTTTGTTAGGGCTACGCTTGGCGGTGCGCTGGGAAAAGAGGTAGATGTAAACGAGCAAAACCTGCGGTTTATGACAAGGGTCGCATACGAGCTGTGGAACGGCGGCGATCCTAAGGCAGTGCCTCAGAAGATAGATGAATATGAAAAGATACACAACTTCACATTGATAGATATGTGGGGTACGGGTGTCATAAAGCGAGCGCTTGCAAAGGCAACAACTATCAGAATGAATGTGGCGGTGAGCGGAGAGTCATTTGTATGGGCGTTTGACAAGCCTCATTCCGTAGAGGAAAAGAGGTTTGCCACTGCCGATAAGTCGGGCGCTAAGGCTTTGGAACAGCTTATGAGGACAACTGTGCAAAGGCTCACGGTAAGTCAGTCACGGTGGATAGCGATAGATATGGCGGACGTTATTGCGGATAACGCAAAATATAACGGCGAGGGATTTACTGTAGACAAGCAGTATGCAAATTCCGACCTTGCCGTTATTCTCGGAAAGGCCGGACAACCGTTCACGCTTGACGCTCAAAAGGACAAGGAACGTATCCTTGCCGCCTGTGATAAGCTGTCGCAGTTTGTGAAGCAGAAATACGGCAGTAATATAATTCTGTGCAAGGTGTCGCTCAATGACAAGGTGAGAGATTATGACGGAAAAATAAAGCCGCTTGTGACAGACAAGAAGAAATTCGCAAATGCAAAGGCACTGCTAAAGCTGTGCGAGGAAAGATTTGTCGAGAATACGGATTGCTATATACTTGATAACTCGAAGAACTATGTTTCTGATGAGAATTTTGCATCGGGCGGTGCGGGTATAGCAAGGTTCGAGGCGGATTTTTACTCGGCAACGGCAGAGTATGTGGATTATATCGTACAGTACAGCCCTGTGCAGAAGTATTTTGACAAGCTGTAAACGGTACAGAAAAAACAAATATGAAACTGCCCCGTGAGCTTTCTCACGGGGCAGTGCAGACTGTCGATAAACCTCTTGATTATATAAAAATGGGGTCGCAGGGGCGGAGCCCCCGACAGGGTCTAGGGGCGGTAGCCCCAGTAATATAGCCCCTTCCCAAGGGGAAGGGGTTTGGGGTTAGGGATAGAGAAATTTCGCTATTCTTTAAAAAACAAACTTTTTCTACAAGCTGTCAGCCCGCAGGAAGATAAAACTCCTGCGGGCTGTTACTTTATGCTAAGCATCTCTGTCGTTGCCTTGCGACGCTACGATATATAACAAGCTGTCAGACAGGCAGGGTTTGCCGTCGCCATTCGGATTTTACTTGATACGCTCTTTTTGTATGTATTTTTCACAACCTGATAATATAACAAATTTCTTTTCCTTGACAAAAAAGAAATCCGAATGCTATAATACTATAATAAAGATTTCAAAAAATGCGAGGGAAAATATATGAACAAGTTGGTATATTTGTTCGAACTTGACTCGGTGTGTAAAACCCGTGAAGGAATCGAAGCAGGTCAGCAGGCTATGTTTGAGGAGATTGCACAAAACGGAAACTCGGTTGTTTTATCGTTTAATCAGTTGACAGATTCCTGTGCTTTTATGGCAGCCGTAAAGGATAAACGTACATATCCGTATATACTTGAACTGTTCAGGGTCGGCGCAATAAAAGTGTCACATTACGGTAAAATCAGAACACCCTCGCAGTACCTGCAAAACGCAATAGAGAAATGTAAACAAAACGATGAAAGCGTATTTCTTTTCTCCGCATTGCCTATAAAATCATCGGATAAAGAGCTGCGTGAAAAGATACATTCTGCACTGAGATACAGTGATCCGGCAATACTGACAGAAATGGTCGAAGAAAAGCAACGGCAGCTTGATAATTCTTTAAGTGAACAGCGTCAATCTCTGCAAGCGGAAATTGCAAAGCTTGATTTTCTTGACAGATACGTCCGGATGATCTTGTTACTGAGTACAGAGAAATTATCGGGAAACAAACCGATAGGCGTGAAAACTAATCCTTTTTCGTGGTATATGAATAAAGCTATTCAGCATTGTTCGCATTCAAAAGACACTATAATAGTTGAGGCTGTCGGTTTGCTTGATGAGATCCGTCGTGAAATCAGTGACGAGCCGGATAGCGACAGCTTAATAAATAACCGATCGGATTGGCTGACAAAGCTGTATAAACGTGAGAATTGCGAAGCTGTCCTTATGGGAAAAGCTATTATTGATCTTTGCTACAATTATACAGTGGAAGAAAGTATCTGTGGTGTATCACGACATTTTGACGGCAAAAACCAAAAAAAGCTACTTGAGGATTTTGACAAACGACTTAAAAAATACTGGGCTGACTTCAAAAACGGGTTGCACATACTTGATGAGTGTGACAACAGCTCTCTGTCGGAGCAGACTGTAAAGCTACCGCATTGGGCGACCGCAGTTCGTTTATACAGCGCACACACAGTTCAACCGTCGGCTGATGGAAGCATATATGAAAAGAACTACAAACGGGAGAAAGCTCTATGGAAATTGAAGATTGTAAGAAAGCTGTTCAAGACGTTGGGACTTTCCTGCATATATATAGTTGTACTGGTGGCAATTGACCTTATAATGGGTGTTTTTCAGGATATTCTGTTTAATTCAGACGGAATGAGCTTGTTACAGGCGCTGATGGTATCAGGGTTGTCATCACTGATGTTCGGTGTTATCGGCTCAATTATTGCATTAGCTCCTTGGTTGCCCGATTTTCTTGATGTGTTCAGAAGCATTTTTAATTGTTTTGTCGATGCGATAATCACAAAGCTTGCCCCACACGGAAAGGCGTACAGAAATACTGAGTTTAGGGAGAACAACGATGAATATTAAAGAAACCGAACTGAGAGAATATTTTGAGCTAATGGAAAACCGACCTGAGCTTTTTGCGGAAAATGAGCTTATCCCCATTGAAAAGGATATTGAGATTATCAAAAAATTCACAGCTGAAACCGGTAAAAAAATCGGAGTTGTATATCACAGCAGATACAATATGATGATAACTGACCTTATCACTCCCAAGAACGAAAAGCCTTATGTATATGAGCGCATTATTCCTGATTCTGAAGGCAGTGTTGTGACTGTTGTAAAATGCAAAGATAAATTCGTGTTGCTTAAGCAGTTTCGCCATGCGTTAAGAAAATATCAGTATGGCTTTGTGCGTGGATATGGCGAGCAGGGGCTTTCTGCAAAAGAAAATGCAGCAAAGGAAATACAGGAAGAAACCGGAGGCAAAGCTACAGAACGTATTTATCTCGGCGAGATTTCCGCTGACAGCGGTCTTACCGGTGGAATAGCAGCCGTGTATCTGTGCAAAACGGAAAATGTTTCACAGAAGAACGGATATGAGGGAATACAGGAGCTTGTTCTGCTGGAAGAGCACGAGCTTGTCCAGTGGATAGCGAGCGGTAAGATAAATGACGGATTTACGCTTTCGGCATACGCATTATATTGTGCCTATGTGCAGAAAAACGGTTTGCCGTTCTGATGAATACAATAAGATTTGCAAAGAAATACCCGGGATTATGGAAAAATGTAATGATTTAATTTAAAATATTTAAGCATATCATATCAAAGTGTTAAAATAGAAATCGCAAAGCCGAAAACCACACTTTCCCTCTGCTCCGCAAACACATCAAATACAGCCGTAACCGCAGAAACGGCAAGCGTATAAATATAAAATCAGCCCACAGGAAGATAAAACTCCTTCGGGCTGTTACTTTATGTTAAGCGTTTTAGTCGTCGTTGCCTTGCGACGCTACGATAAAGCTTACTATCACTGTAACGAGCAGAGCGAGTATGAAAAGCAGCTGATTTTCAATAAAACAAACCGTCAGGGCAACACCGCCGATTAAAATAGCAATTCCGAAAAGTATCCATAAGCATTTTACCGCTTCACTGCGAGTATCGGTTTTGTTCTTATCGTGGTCATAGTGACGATAAATTCCCCTGCGATTATTCTGCGCAGGTGGCTGTTCATTTTTCTTGCTGTCCTCGATTATATGATGAATAAGCCCGAATGTGACAAAGTCATCAAAGGCATCGTGCTTACCGTTTCCGTTCCAGTCAAACATAATATCCGTCCCTTTCGCATCTATTCAAATATTCCTTTAAAAGATTCTGTTATCGATTTACGCACTACAGAGTAATTTTCTTTATTGATGCGACCTATTCTGACAATAAGCTGTGCTTGATTGATAGTGGTTATCTGTTCCATGAGTACTATGCTGTCAAACATGAGCCCGCATTTGCTGTTTAGATTAAAGTGGACCGGGAGCTGTTTTTTATATCGTGCCGTAAGCGGAGCAACGATAGTCGTTGTGCTGAAATGATTGCCGATATTGTTCTGTATTATAAGTACCGGTCTTATTCCGTATTCGATACTTCCTGTTTTTTCGCCAAGGTCTGCGAGCCATATCTCGCCTTGAAATGCTTTTCCGCTGACATTCTGTACAGTTGTTGCGGAAGCATTATCAGTGTAATTACACGTCATATTTAATTCCTTTCTCAACTGAATTGCTGTAAACATATAATAGTTTCGTTTTTAGTAGCGGTATACCGGTGTTAAGCTGTTGAGTCCGTATCCTACACTAAATCTGATTAGCTATTGTAATTATTTTAGCATAGGGAGTGTACGATAAAAAGGACAAATATAAAGGTCACAGTCAGAAATGGCTGACTGTGACTTTCAGTATGTTAAATTTTATTCAATACGGCAAATAGGACGAATCATCTCCCATAGCATCAAAGTGTCGCCTGTAACGGCGAGGGATAGTGAGGTCTGAAAAATATCCTATATCAGACAGGACGTGCGAAATAGCCGTAAATCCATCGTTATAGAAGCGTGTTATACGTTTCTTCCTGTCGGTAATTCCGCAGTAGTCATGCGGGCATACGAATGTCCATTCGGCAGAGCGGTCGTCAACTATTACTCTGAAATATTTATCAATGTCATTCTGGCTTATGCCGAAGTTTGCAAGCAGTATGTGATGCTCAAAGCTGTCGTCAAGCCGTGACATAAGTACTGTTTCGCCGTCAAAGGAGATTGCAAATATCAACGGTTCTTTTTTAGCAATATATTCATTTACCGTATTTGAGTGAATCAACATTAAAACATAAAAGACTATTGATAGAATAGAACCAATTCCATGTGTTACTGAATTACCTATTTCTTCTAATACTGTCCTATATGGTGGATTAACTATTTGTTTTTCTTTGCTTTCTAAATTAATTTCACTTATATACTGATTTCGTAAATTTTTTCTAATGTTTTTGTAATTATTCTTTAATTCTTTTTTTGAAAGTCTGTATTGTTTTTTATAAGCCTTTTTATTTAATCGATAAGTTTTCTTTGTCATAGTCATTCTCCTTTTTGCAATTTAATTATAGATTAGTATTATTATTTTTACAACCTCCTTTTTGTTTTTTTACTATCTAGTAAAAAAAGTTAAAAGAGAGTTATTTTTAGTAACTCTCTTTTAAGTAGAATTCAATTATCTTTAAACAAAAATGGTTATTTTGATAAATCCAAACTTGTTGGATCGATAAGTCTCATAACACGACGATAATGTGCTATAAATGCCCATTCATCAAATTCTTCAACAGTCATACCATCATGTAATAATTGATAATAGTATTTTGCTATTAATTCTAAATGTTCATTATTATTAATATAAAATTTACCATCTTTTATATATGAGTAATTATCTAAC